>Ga0210385_10000096_pt1 | contig 97987 bp, 87 predicted proteins | sample IncBWH26OmetaG_FD_160107 | JGI IMG/M metagenome (GOLD analysis project Ga0210385, IMG submission 160107) | Forest soil microbial communities from Barre Woods Harvard Forest LTER site, Petersham, Massachusetts, United States - Inc-BW-H-26-O ... | reverse complement strand
GGACTCGGCTTGTGATTCCGGGCGCCGTGTATCGCTATCTCATGCGTGGCACGAATGTAGGCAACGCCAACATTCGGGCTTACTTGAATGACGGCCCTCAAGCCGCCCTCCGCGCGATCACTCCGACCGAAGATTTCTACCTCACCTCATCCCACGGCGAACCCGCCGTCGACGAGAAAAAGTGGTCTCTCACTATAGACGGCCTTGTGAAAAATCCATTGCGCTTCACCTACGACGAGATCCGCGCTCTGCCTGTTTACGAGACAACTCTTACCCTCGAATGCATTTCCAATGCCGTGGGTGGCCGCTTCATCGGCAACGCGAAATGGACTGGAACTCTACTGAAGCCCATCATCGAGCGCGCCGGAGTCCTCCCGGCGGCAAAATACGCTGTCTTCTACGCCGCCGAAGGCTACACAACAGGTCATCCCATCTCGCGATTCGACGACCCCGCAAATTTTCTCGCCTACAATATCAACGGCGAACCGCTCCCTCGCCAGCACGGTTTCCCCCTACGCGTGCTCATGCCCGGCCGCTACGGCATGAAAATGCCCAAGTGGCTCACGCGCATCGAATTCGTCGACAGCGAATATCTCGGGTTCTGGGAACGCCAGGGCTGGTCCAACACCGGCGACCGCAAAACGCAAGGCGTCATCGACGACCCCAGCAATTTTTCTCGCATCACCGGCGACACCTTCGTCGTCACCGGCTACGCCATCGGCGACACTTCCGGCGTCTCCAAGGTCGAAATCTCCACCGACGGCGGCAGCTACTGGCAGGAAGTGGAAATCTTCAGCAACCCGCATCCGTCGCAGGTCTGGGCCCTCTGGAAATTTGTCTGGAAAGACGCGCCGAAAGGGAAGCAAACGCTGAAGGCCCGCGCCACCGATGGCCGCGGCAAACTGCAATCGTCCGTCGAGAGCGGCGAATGGCCCGACGGCGCCACCGGCTACCACACCATCGAAGTCACTGTCGCCTGAGCGCCCGGTAATCCGCGCTACTTCACGTTGAAATCGATGCTCGCAATCGCTCGTGCGATCACGTTTTCCTGAATCTGGATCAGGTCCGTGTCCGCATACGTCATTCCCAACACCGTGAACACATCCCCATTCCGCGGCACCACGGCCAGCGTGCCCGACCAGTCGTGCCCGTCGGCCATCCCGCGATACTTGTACTCCAACGCTGGCAATCCTCCCAGCACGGTCTTTCGCTGCGAAATCAGCCAGTAATTGTCGTACACCTCGCTCAATTTCTTTTCCACTTCCTGCGCCGCGGACTCCAGCGGACTGCTCGACTTTTCGTGCCCCACGACCAACAATGTGGATTCGTTGCTCGTCCCCATCGCCACGATGGCGTTCGGCAGGCTCTGCCCGGCATCCGCGATAATCTGCCAGCTCGGCGCCTTGTACATCCGGAACAGAAATTCGTGGTTCAGGTACAAATTTCCCTGAATCTCTTCCTTGATCGGAGGCGGTTCTGCTTTGGGTGGCGGCGGAGGCGTCACAGACGTCGCACTCGCCGTCGTCGGCGTCGCGCTTACACTCTTGATCGGCGGTGGAGTCGCGTCTCCCTTTGCGGTGGTCAGCGGAATCGTCGGCCGAGCCGCGGAGCTGTTCACAATCGCCGATGCCTTCGCCTGCTTGTTTGCTTCCGTGCTCGTTGGGGCCGCAGCGCCGCTTTTCGTCGCAGGTTTGGCGGTCGCGCTTGATCCCGTTTCATCGGCTGGAGTGTCAGGGATAATTGACTCAATCTTGTCTTTCTCCACCAGCACGTAGCCGAAGTCCGTCTTCACCTTAAACATGTTGTCTTCGTACGCGACGATCACGCCGTGCAGCTTCTTCCCGTCTTTCAGGCGGATTTCGTCCGCGTGCGCCGCACCGGCAAAAAAAACGCCCGCGCAAACGCCCGCGCAGAGCAGTGCACCAAGGCCCAGGATTGCTCGGGAACACCTGGAAGTCTTCATGTCAAAAGTATGTGCCCCTCATTTGTCGCCCGCAAGGCTCACCCCGCCGGTGGTGTCCGGCGAGCCAACTCCGCCAGGATGCCCGCGATTCGGCGGATTACGCGGTCCAGTTCGCCCAGCGCTGCGTCCAGTCGCCCGCGCGCCGCCTCCGGCAATCGCGCGTGATTCTGCTGCAGCGCCAGCGCCTCCGCCAGCATCCGCAGTTCTTTGCGATGCCGCGGGTTCAGCCGTTCCCACAGCCGCCGCTTCTCGCTGCTGTTCCGCCCCAGCCAGCCCTCGCCGCTGGCCGCTGGTTGGCCACTCTGTGGTTCTGGTGCGTACTCGATTTTTTGTGCGTTGCGTATCATCTTTGGTTCCGAGGCGATCAGATAACAGTGATCAGCGATCAGGAACCGCTCCCCATCGCGCGTCGCGCCGACTCTTGCCTCCTGTTATCTGATCCCTGTTATCTGTTATCCCTCTCCGCGCACTGACAACTGCTTGCCACTTATCCCGCTCCACCCAACCGTTCCATCCTCTCTCCATTAATATGCTCCCCTTCCATCACCACGCCCGTCACCCGTATCGACCGCGTCTCGTACACCAGCCCGCCATACTTGTCGTACACATCCGGGAAGAGAATCACCTCAAACAGCCCGCGCTGATCCTCCAGTGTCACGAACATCATGTTCCGGTAATTTTTCGTGCCCACATGCCGGTACGTCACCACCCACCCGCACAACGTCACCCGCTTCCCAACCAAGCCCGGCAACTCGTCGCTCCACGTCTCCCCGTTTCGCGGCAGAAAATCCAGCGGATGCCCGCTCACGCAAACTTCCAACACTTCCCGCTCGTACCGCAACTTCTGCTCGCGCGTATAATCCGGCGCATCAATCTCCCGCAGCGCCGCCCCAATCGCATCCTCCCCCTCCATCTCCGCAAACAACACGCCCGCCGCCGCTCCTCGCCACTCTTGGTTTTTGTGGCACAGCGATTCCTCGCTGTGCTCTTGGGTTGCTCCAATTTTTGCAGACCGCGTCTTCTCCTCCCCTTGTAGGGGCCGGGCTTGCCCGGCCCGCTCTTGGGTTCCTCCTATTTCTGTGGACCGTGCCTTTTCTTCCTCTGCTGGGGGTCGGAGCTTCAGCTCCGACATAGACTGGCTCGACGAAAAGGGCTTTAGCCCCTGAGGAAATGCCTTTCCTCGTCCCCCCGCCTGCAACAAATTCCATTGCCACAACATCGCCGGCCGCGTCATGCCGCAAACCTCATCAAACGCCCCGCACTTGATCAGCGCCTCAATCTCATCCCGCTCCGCCGGCACCCACATCAGAAAATCCTCCAGCGAACGAAACGCCCCCTCCGCTTCCCGCGCCCGCACAATCTCCACAATCGTCTCCACCCGCAACCCCTTCACCTGCATCAACCCGATCCGCATCGCCTTTGTAGCGGCCACCTTCAGGTGGCCCCGCCTGCCCTGACACAGGAAGGGAGGCGGGCGCATTGCGTCGTGATTTTTGTCACGATGCACTCCTTCCTCCCCCTCCGCCGTATACTCCATCCGCGAACGATTCACCGACGGCAACCGCACCTCAATTCCCCAGCGCTTCGCCTCTTCCACATACGCCGAAACGTGATAAAACCCCGCACCTGCACTGCACATCGCCGCCAGAAATTCCGCCGTGTGATGCGTCTTCAGATACGCCATGCGGTACGAAGTATCCGCATACGTTGCCGCGTGCGCCTTGCAAAATCCGAAACCCGCGAATTTCTCCACCATGATCCAGGCTTCCCGGCGCTCTTCGCTTGTCATCCCCATCATCCTCGCGGCTTTTTCAAATTTACTGCGCAGGCGTTCACGATCGGCGCGGCCGGCATATTTAACGGTGGACCGTCGCACGAGGTCCGCTTCCGCCAGCGACATGCTACCCACCGTTTGCGCGATCTGCATCACCTGCTCTTGATAAATGCATACGCCCAGCGTGTCGCGAAGAATCGGCTCAAGCGAAGCATGCGCGTAAGTCGGTTTCTCTTTCCCGGTGAGCCGTTTCACGAATAATTCTTTCGACCCGTATTCCGCTGCTCCTGGCCGGATGATCGCCAGCGCGATAGCCATGGCATCGAGCGTCCGTGCCTTCATCATGCGGAGCATGCTGCGCATCGCGGGCGATTCAATTTGAAAAAGTCCTATCGTGCGCCCCGCGGCAATCACGTCGCACGTCACCGGGTCGTTCTCCGGAATCGCGTCAAAATCAATCGTCCGCGCTTTAGGAGAAGGCGTAAACCCATCTACCGCCACGCCGCTCCGATCCTTTACTTCCTCTACCTCCTTAACCTCCTTTACTTCCTGTTTTTCGATGTTGTCGAGCGCCAGCGCCATCGTCGTCAGTCCACGCTGCCCCAGCAGGTCCATCTTGATCAGCCCCAGCGATTCGATCGCGTTCATGTCGTACTGCGTCACCACGATGCCCTTCGTCGCCCGCTCCAGCGGCACCAGGTGCGTCAGCGGCCGCGCCGAAATCACCGTTCCGCACGGATGTATCCCCAAATGCCGCGGCGCGTCGTCCAGTCGCAGTGCCACCTGCAGGATCGTCTTCCACGGCTCGTCGTTCACCGGCAGCGTGCGGCATTCCGGCAAATGCTGAATTGCAGCCAGGATTTCACGCACCGGCCGGTGTGGCAGCCGCTTCGTGAAGTGATTCACTTCGTCCGGCGGCACGCCAAACACTTTGGCAACTTCGCGTACCGCCAGCCGCGCGTGCATGGTGATGAAGCTGCCGATCATCGCCACGTGCTCCGGCCCCCATCGTGCGTACACGTAATCGAGCAGTTCGTCGCGCCGCGCACCGCAAATATCAATGTCGATGTCCGGGCAATCCCCGCGTTGCACATTCAAAAACCGCTCGAAATACAATCCCCATCGCAGCGGGCACACGCACGAAATTCCCAGGCAATACGTCACCATCGAACTTGCCGCCGACCCGCGCGCCACCGCCGGTATCCCCCGCCGCCGCGCCTCTTCCACGATGTCCCACACCAGCAGGAAATATGGCGCCAGGCCCAGCTTTTCGATCACTTCCAGTTCGTGCGTCAGCCGCGAAAGCACCGCGGGACGCAGCGGCCGGTAGCGTTTCCGCGCGCCCTCGAAACTCAGCTTCCACAAATACGAAAACGCCGATTCGCCCTCCGGCACCGGAAACTCCGGAAAAATCGTTTTACCCAGCTCCAGTTTCAGGTTGCAGCGGTCCGCAATCTCCAGCGTCGCCCGCAGCAGCTCTGGATGATCCGGAAACAACCGCTGCATCTCCGCCGCCGGTTTGAACCACGCTTCGCCAGTCGTAATTTCGGGAGCCGCCACAGTCGTCAGCAATCCCCCAGTCCGAATCGCATTCACCGCCCGATGATGCAAATGCTCTTCCGGTTTCAGGAAGTGCACGTTGTTTGTCGCCACCAACGGAATCCCCAGCTCCCGCCCCAGCCTCTGCGCCTCTCGCAACACCCGTCCATCCCCCGCCGACAAATGCTGCACCTCGATATACAACCGGTCCCCAAAAATCTCCTTCAATGCACACAAATGACTAGTGGCTGACGATGTGGCACAGGCACTCTTGCCTGTGCTCCCTATGTAGCGGCCGCCTTCTGAGGCGGGCGCCCTTGTAGGGGCCGGGCTCGCCCGGCCCGCGCTTGGATTTATCGAATCTGGCCCGGCCTGCGCTGAGTCCGGCCGAACGGCCCGGCCCGTCTCTGCAAACCCTTCACGCAACATCTCCGCCGGCCACAACGCAATCACCCCCGCGCCATGCGCCGCTAACTCCTCCAACGTAACCGCCCGCCCCGCCTCCTCCGCGAACGTTTCCTGCCCCGGCTGCAAAACTCCCAACTGCCGCAACGTAGTCAACCGGCACAAATTGCTGTACCCCTCCGCATCCGCCGCCAGCAACACCATCGCTAGATTGAGGGAACTGTCATCCCGAGCGGAGAGCCGGCCGTTTTTGCCGGATCGCAGTCGAGGGATCGATGCAACACTGTTCGATTGCAAAAACTCCACCTCCAGCACCACTCCCACAATCGGCTTCACCCCCGCCGCCCGCGCCGCCTGAAAAAACGGCACCGCCGCATACATCCCATCCGTATCCGTCAGCGCCACGGCAGTCATCTTCTGCTCCACCGCCGCCGCAATAATTTCCTCCGGAGGATTCACCCCCCGTAAAAACGAGTAATGGCTATGACAACGCAAATGCACAAACATGCGGGCACCTGTAGCAGCGACAGCGACCGGCGGGAAGGCGATCGAAGGGCTGAGGAAAATAACGGGTAAAGGGAAGGGAATTACTTTCGAAAAATTCTGTAGCTCAGGCCTTCAGGCGTGAGGTTTTCCATCAATGTCAGCACAATTGTTCGGTAGGTTTGAGGGTCTTCACCGCGTCAGGAATGATCGCTCCACCATACGCGAGTGCCAACGCTCGGGAAATCCTCACCCCTAAAGGGGTGAGCTACAGAGTCTTATCGCGATAAACAAGGCGTCGAGAGCACTAAACCATTTTCCTTGGTTGCATAATGCTCGCGCAGTTCCAGGCCTTTGCCATAGAACACCGCATTCCAGCCGTAGCGGCCGCGCACGCGGTCCACTTCGCGGTTCAGATACCACCGCCGGTTCGCGTCCACATCAAACAGCTCGTTCTGCCGCCGGTCAGCGTCCAGGTTCGTCACGCTCACGCCGATATGCCGGATGGCCACGCGCCGCGTAAACAGTTTCGCGAACAGCTCCTTGCCGGCCATCAGCAGTTCGCGCTCGTCATTCGTCGCGCGCGCCAGTCGCACCGTCTGGTGCGCGGAATAATGGTCTACGTAACGCACGCGCACGCCAATCGTGTGGGCCTGCTTGCCATGGTCGCGTAGCGTCGCGCCAATCCGCTCGCTCAAATACTCCAGCAAGCCGCCCAGAAACTCCGTGTCGATCGTGCCGCCTTCAATCGTCGTTTCGCGCGAAACCGACTTCGGCGTTGCCAGCGTCATCACCTCGCGCCCGTCCAGCCCGCGCGAACGCTCCCAGATCTGCTCGCCGATCGCCTCGCCAAACGCCGCCATCAGCACAGGCTTCGGAATCATCCGCAATTGCCCGATCGTCGTCACGCCCCGCTCCGCCAGCGCGCCCGCGTGCGTGTGCCCGATGCCGTGCAGCTTTTCCACTGGCAGCGGCGCCAGAAATCCTTCTTCCGTTCCCGGCGCCACGATGCGAAACCCGCGCGGCCGCTCCAGCCGCGACGCAATCGACGCCACCACTTTCGTCCGCGCCGCGCCCACCGACACGCTCAATCCCGTCCGCCCCAGAATCTCCGCCTGCAGCCGCCGCAGCATGGCCTCGAAATCCGGATACAGCCGCTCCGTCCCCGCGAAGTCCAGGTAAAAATCGTCCAGCGCCGCCGTTTCCACTGCCGGCGTGTACGTTTCCAGAATCCGCCGCACGCGCTCGGCAAAATCCGCGTAGTGCTCGTACTTTCCGGGCACCACAATCGCCTTCGGGCAGATGCGCAGCGCGTCGCGAAAATTCATCGCCGTCTTCACGCCGCGAAATTTCGCCTCATAACTCGCCGAAGCCACCACGCCCCGCCCCACCAGCACCGGCTTCCCGCGCAGCTTCGGATTCAGCACCTGCTCCACCGAAGCGAAAAACGCGTCCACGTCCACATGCACAATGTGCGGCATCTTCCCTGCGGCACGAGCTTTCCCCAGCCCCAGCCAATTCGCGCCAAACCAAGATCGCTTAGCCGTTTGTAGTGGCCGGTCTTCAGACCGGTCCTCCGCCTCTTCCTCCTGCATTTGCAGGGGCGGCTTTATGCCGCCTTCCTGCTCTTGTAGGGCCCGCCTTCCGAGGCGGGCCGTCTCTTGGATCGCGCGCGCCGCCTCCGCCGCCATGTCCTCTACTTCCTCCACCTCTTTTACTTCCTCTACCTCGCTTCTTCTTTCGACACAGGCTTCCATGGCAGCTCCTGGCAGGGAAGCGGCTCTTGCGTTACTTTAACGGGTGGCATCCGGCTCGGGAGAGCCCGAAGGCAATGGAGCCGAGGCCACCCGTTTCCCGTTTCCTCTACCGGGAGCGAATATAGGCGAACAAAAAGCGAAAGTCAATAGTTTTTTCACCTTCGTATCCTCCCTTTGAAATCCCGGCTTCCGCAAAATCTTTTCGGTGATCGCGCTGAGTACTCCCAAGAATGAAGTTGTAAAATCAGCCTTTCTTCTCCTCCCCTCCTGCTCACTCACCCTCTCGCTTCCCGTCTATCGCTTTGGGCGTGTTCACCCAATAAATCTTCACTTCCGCGAAGCTCCCTTTTCGCGACCAGGATGGTGTGTCTATGCGCAATACGTTTCGTTTTCTTCTTACCAGTTCTCTCGGCCTCGCCGTCTGCATCACCAGCGCTAACGCTCAATTCAAAAATGGCAGCCAGGCCACCGAACTGAATCTTCCCCGCATCAGCCAGCACGGCGTCACCACGCAAACCATCGGCATCAGCACCATCACCATCGACTACAGCCGTCCGCTGGCCGGCACCCGCGAAGTCTGGGGCAAGACCGTCCCCTACGGAAAAGTCTGGCGCTCCGGCGCTAACGAAAATACCACCATCACCTTCTCCGATGACGTCACCATCGAAGGCAAGCCGCTCGCGGCCGGCACCTACGGCCTGCACATGATCCCCGACAAGGATCAGTGGACCATCATCTTCTCCAAAAACTCCACCTCCTGGGGCAGCTTCAGCTACGACGAAAAGGAAGACGCCCTGCGCGTCACCGTGAAGCCCGCCGCCGGCCAGGCCTTCGACACGCTCACCTACACCTTCGACGACGTGAAACCCGATTCTGCCGTCGCCACGCTCCGCTGGGAAAAGATCGCCGTGCCCTTCCGCGTTTCCGTCGACGTGAAAGCCGTGACCCTCAAAAGCATTCGCAACCAGTTGCGCAGCGTCGGCGGCTTCACCTGGGCCGGCTACGACGAAGCCGCGAACTGGTGCCTCGACAACAACTACAACCTGGAAGAAGCGCTGAAGTGGGAAGACACGTCCATCCAGAACGAAGACCGCTTCGAGAATCTCGAAACCAAATCCCGCATCCTCGACGCCATGGGCAAGAAAGACGAAGCCGCCAAGACCCTCTCCGCCGCCCTCGCCAAAGCCAGCGCCACGCAGCTTTACGTTTACGCCCGCGGCCTGCAGCGCGCCGGCGACGCCAAGCGCGCCTTTGAAATTTATCCCCAAGTCGCCAAGCGCGATCCCAACCACTGGCTAAGCCACCTGGCGCAAGCTCGCCTCGCCTCCCACACCGGCGATTACGCCGTCGCCTCCAAGGAAATGAAGCTGGCCATCGCCGGCGCTCCCGACGCCAACAAGCCCTTCCTCGAGCCCATGCTTGCCAAGCTCGATACTAAATCCGACATCAACAACTAATCCGCGTTCCTTTGTAGGGGAGGGGCTCGCCCCTCCCTCTTGGGTCGTTCCTGCCTTTGCAGGGGCACGATAAATCGTGCCCCGCTTGGCCTTCTCTCACCGGGGGCAGTTGGGTAACGATTCAATGAAGGTGGGCGCCGCTCGAACGGAAAATTCGCGCTAGGCGGAATTGTCCATTTCCCATTTCCGGAATTTGCTGATTTCGGTCAGATTCGCCTTGGCTACACAAAAGATCACTCCTGCATCGTCCGCGAATCCAATCACAGGAATAAAATCGGGGATTGCATCAAACGTGCTCAAGAAATAGATAACCCCTGCGATCATTGTCAGAATCGAATTGGTGGGCACACAGTACCTGCCGGCCGACCATGCCCGGATCATCCGGAAAAATATTTGCAGGCTCTCCCATGAAGCCAGCAGAGGCTCGAAATGTCGCCCGGATTTCCGGAAGGCCGTCTCGACTAGCCGGCTCGCCTTTTCCTTCTGTCTCTCATACGAAACGGCTTTAAACGTTGCCTGCTCAAAAGTGAGCGGTGTCTTCCTTTTCATGCGTGGAACTCCCTGGCGTGGAGAATTTCGCAAATCGGATCTGCAGGCGGGGTCCGTTTCCAGATTGCGAGGATTCCTCAGAGAGTAACCCAATTCGCTGCACGCGTCCACTTCCGATACACCCACCCGCCGGCGGCGCGGTCCCGCACCCGACCGAGCTCCTTACAAATAAAAATCCCACTGAGGCCACAAGCGGTGGCTTTGCGTTTGGGGCGCAGTCCTGCGCAGAACCCCGAAAACCAGCCAATTTGTAATGGTGACCTCCGTCACAGACCTGCTTGCCGGCGGCACGTACAACGGTAGGCACAGGGACGAGAGTCGTCACTATTGGGTCGAACAGGAGATTAGAAATGGCAAATGTGAAAACCATGAAAGCAGCAGTTGTTGAAAAATTTGGCGCACCGTTGGTTGTGAAGGAAGTTCCCATCCCCACGCCGGGGCCCGGCCAGGCGCTGGTCGAGATCGTGGCCACGGGAGTCTGTCACACCGACCTGCACGCCGCCGAAGGCGATTGGCCCATCAAGCCCACGCCACCGTTCACACCGGGTCACGAAGGAGCAGGTATCGTCGCCGCTCTCGGCCCGGGTGTCACCCACCTGAAGGAAGGCGACCGCGTCGGCATCGCCTGGCTGCACAGCGCCTGCGGGCACTGCGAATTCTGTCTTGCCGGATGGGAAACGCTCTGCAAGCAACAGCATAACTCCGGTTACTCCGTGGACGGCAGCTTCGCGCAATACGCTCTGGGGCAAGCCGATTACCTCGGACGCCTGCCAAAGAACCTCTCCTTTGTGGACGCCGCGCCCATCCTCTGCGCCGGCGTGACCACCTACAAGGGTTTGAAAATGACCGACACCAAGCCTGGCGAATGGGTGGTGATCTCCGGCGTCGGCGGACTGGGCCATGTGGCCGTCCAATACGCGAAGGCCATGGGACTCAACGTCGCCGCTGTGGACCTAGGTCCGGAAAAGATGGCGCTGGCCCGCAAGCTTGGCGCCGAAATCACGATTGATGCCAAGGCGCAGGATCCCGCCGCGGAAATTCAAAAACAGATTGGCGGAGCCCACGGCGTCCTGGTAACGGCGGTCTCTCCGATCGCCTTCAAGCAAGCCCTCGGCATGCTGCGCCGCGGCGGCACCTGCGTGCTCAACGGCCTGCCCCCGGGAGAATTTCCCGTTTCCATTTTCGAGCTGGTTCTGAACGGCAACACGATTCGCGGCTCCATCGTCGGCACTCGCCTGGACCTCGAAGAATCGCTGGCCTTCGCCGCCGCAGGCAAAGTGAAAGCCACCATCGAAACCTTGCCACTAGATTCCATCAACGACGTTTTCAGCCGCATGAAGAAGGGCCAGATCAACGGCCGCGTAGTCCTCGGCATCGGCAAGGAAGCCCTGGCAAGCACCACCCTGGCACGCAAGGCCAGCTAATCCACGCTGCCGCCTCGTTTCCTCAATCTCCCCGATGGGGGCGGGTTCACCCCGTCCTCCTCGGACACTCCTCGGATTTCCTGCGGCGGGTGCCCCGGGTTCCGGTGTTTGGTACCCGGGTCTTGGGGTTGATTTTCCTTCTCCTGACGTCTCCTCTCGGGGTAGTTGTCTCTTCTCACTTCTGCACATCTATCCTCACCATCCCCGCACCTCCTCCGTAGTAAAAATTCCAACTGCTCCACCTCCAATCCTTCGGGTGTTCCACCAAACCCCGCTTCACCGGATTCGCATGCATGTAATTCAACTTTTCCTTCTTCTTCCCACTGGTGTACACATTGAAATCGTAAAACCGCGCCTGCCAGAACGCGCGCAAAGGGTCTCCCGTCTCCACGAACGGCAATCGCAACTGCGTCGCGCACGGCCGCTTTTTCCGCTTCCCCAACTTTCGCGCCACGCGCAGTTTCAGTTTCTGAAGCACCGTCGAAGGCGTCCCCTGCTTCGGCTCGCTGATCAGCAGATGCACATGCTCCGGCATCACCACATACCCGCTCAGAAGAAATCCCATTTCGTCGCGAATCTTCGAGAGTTCTTTTACAAAGACGTCCCGCGCGCGCCCGGTCTTCAAAAGCGGCAGCCGCCGGTAACAACTGAAAGTAATAAAATGAAGATGCCCCTTTCCATAAAGGCGTTTGAGTCCCGCCGGCATCGGAAACTCCGCGGAAAGAAACCGCCACCCCAAGACCCAGGTACCAAACCTCGGAACCTGGGCCACCCCCGCCTCTCTCTACTTCCACGGGAATTGTTGAAGTGATATCCTCTCCACGTCTTCCATGTCAACAAATTCCAGATCATTAAACTCGGGCCACCCGCCTGCCAACGCCAAGATCCCAGATGGTGTGAAGGATCGGACGAAGAATCTACTGTTTTAGTTTTTCCCACCAGCTTAACGGCCTAACGAAGATGATCACCTCCCCCGGCTTCGGCGGGGCTATGGCCTTACCGCAGGTATTCGCTGTTACAACACCATGCAGGAGAACCTCCTTCGTCGATAAGTCTGTTATGGCCAGCCAGGAGTTGTCCGCCGTGCGCGATTGACACAGCACATAACCAACGTTGATTGGGAGAACGTCGTCGTATTTCAGGACAGGGTTGGTCACACCAAATAATCCGCAGTCCTTCCAGCGATCGTGAATGTCGATTTCGTTGTCATTATCCGTTAGGCGTAGCCGCGCGATCCCGTCCTTATCAGTTGGGATTGCTATCGTTTTTTTGCGTTCGTTTCCTACCCCTACCCCAACCCCAACATTCACACAAGAAGCTGCGATGGGGCGTCCGTTTCGTCCGTTCACAAGCTTGATCTCAATCGATTGCGCGCAAAGAGCCGCGCCTGATGAACCCAGTATGGCGATAGGCAGCAGGAACTGCACTAAATTCCTGAATAATAACTGAACTACACAAACTCTAACGCGAGTCCTGCTGCGCTCTATCATGGGCATGGTTTATAGCCTCCAACCCCCTTCACATCTATCAACAAATGGAGCAGTGCGCCGATTGGATTGTAAACAAAGACCGAGTCAAGGTGTGCTGTAAATTGGCTGCTTGAAAAGACCAGGGTTTGGGGACTGTCTAGTCCACCAGGACCCGCTGGAATATGGAGCGTCGAACCATAGCCGATGGCATAAGTCCACCAGTTGACTGGGTGACGGAAATTCGCGGACAGACGGGACGTTTCCCAGGTTTGACTCCATTTGACTCCAATTGAACTGCGGAACGGGTGGTACCGCCTTTGTTTGGTTCATTCGGATTTGTTCGATTCCCGTCGGCCATAACAGGAAATAGGCTTTGAGAAACAAGTGGATAGATCACGACGACATTTTTGTGGGGGTACCGCCGAGCACTTTTGAGAATCACCCTTGGATATCCCGGATTTCAAGTGGTCCGATGTCTCCTCTGGGCTGTCGGCTCTTCGCTACCTGCTAACCCCTTTCCCTGCCACTCTTACACAAATACAGGGGGGTGCCCCTCCGTGGTCACACCAATTCTCCAAGAGCCTTTCGCAAATGCTCCGACCCTCTTCCACCAGTCACCAATCACCAGTCACTCCGCCTTCCGCGTACCAACTCCGCCTCGTCCCGCATCAACTCTATCCAGCAGTCCAACCGCTACTCAGAACGAGGTGACTTCCAAATGATCTCCATGACTCCCGAGCAGGCCGCCTTTCTCCTCCAATACAATCTCCCGGCCGTCAAAAACGAGTACCGCACCACCAGCGCCATCATCGCCGCCATCCCCGCCTCTCATGCCGACTATCGCCCCGACCCGCAAGCCCGCAGCGCCGCCGAAATCGCCTGGCACATTGCCGCAGCCGAACATCGTTTCTACGGCGGCATCGTCACCGGGGCCTTTGACTTCAACGCCATCCCCCGCCCCGAAGGCGGCATCACCCGGGAAAACATCCTCAAGTGGTACGCCGACTCCTTCGCCAAAAATTTCGACAGCCTCACTCGCCTTACCCCGCAGCAAGCGGCCAAGATTATGGACTTCCGCGGTTCGTTCCAGCTTCCCGCCGTCGCCTATCTCGATTTCTGCATCCGCCATACCATCCATCACCGCGGACAGCTCTCCACCTATTTGCGCGCCATGGGCGGCAAAGTCCCCGCGATCTATGGAGAAAGTTACGATTCCGCCGAGGCCAAGAAAGCCTCCGCTCACACGAACTGATCGCTACCAGGTGTTCGCCCGCGGCCCCGCCACGGGCAAAAACGCCACACCGCACCGGTACATCTGCAATTCCGGAATTTCCGAAATATTCACCACGCGAGCCGGAACGTAAATCGCGGGCGCGTTCGGCGATTCCTGCGAAAACGGCACTGCGATCGTCACCTCGGTTGAAATCAAATAGGCATTCTTTGTACGGAATCCCAGCCCGCCGCGCGACATATCAATGCAGCTGACCACGTCTTTCCCGAACGCGGCGCTCTGCACGCAGGCAAAGTAGTTCACCTTGGCCCGCACCCGCTGCCGCCGGTCTTCCACCGCGGTCGCCGTTGTTGCCGCTGGTTTCCGTGCTGCGCTCTTCTTGTGCGCGTGAGGGCTGGCCTCCGTTGAGGATTCCGGGTATCCTTCGGCATCGCCCGCGCGCGATGCCAGGTTCACCATCACTTGCGCTTCGCCGTGCTCTGAGAACGCCGGCGCCACGCTCTCTTCCTCTTCCGATTCCAGTCCGTCATGTTCCACAACAACCGCTTCTCTCCGCGGCGGTTCCAGCCTCTTCTGCATCTTCGCTGCCGCCGTTCGTGGAGCGCTGCCCGGCTCCGGCCGCTTCCACACCGTGGCAAATCCACAGTCCGTGCAATAACGCACCAGCCCGCCGTGAATTGTGCAGACATCGAACTCGTAGTCGCCGTTCAAGAGCGTCACCGTCTCGCCGCAACTGCCGCATTCCAGCACCAGTTCCAGCGGCCGCACCTCCGGCGGAGGCGGCGCAGGAAAGTCCATCTTCCAGAAGTCCAGTTCGTCGTCCACAAATGCCACACCGTATGTGTGGCGCCCGTCTTCCGACGCGATTTCTCCCACGATACGGATATCCGTTTCCTTGTTCGTCTCCATCGAGCGCAGGATCAATTCCTGCTCGGCGATCAGTTTATGTGTGGAGACGATTCCCGCGCCGTGCAGGCTCAGCATCACGGTGCGGGTATTTTCCGAAAACAGGCGGCCATCGGCGTCGCTGCCGATCAATAGTATAGGTATGGATTTCGACACGCGCCCGCTGCGGCGCGTTTTTTTGGACGTCATCTTGGCAACCTGGGGAAGGGGCCAAGAAATTATCCTTTTCAGGATACCGGAAAAATGAAGCGCCGGTGCGAAATTTGCGCGGCGGTTGCGAAATGAAAATAAATTTTGGTGAAAGGAAACGCTGTTTCAATCAGGAACATTTCTCCGAGCCCGCCTTCGCAGCTTCATCGCGGCAGGCCGACGCCATCGGGGCACCCTCGGACGTGCCAGAGAAGCAATGCTCGATGCACCGCAAACTTTTCTTTCCAGCGCCGCGATTGCCCGAGCGTTAGCACCGCGAGCGCGCCGCTCACCGCCGAATCGACCAGCAAGCGAAGCAGCAAACCGCATCTCAGAACCATGACAACTGCCGGGCTCCGGTGCTTCGCGAAATAGGCGTAACGCGAGCGCCAGTATTCGATGCGCGCCGCCGCCGGATCCTTTTTCGCTGTTCGCCCCTGCCCGTGCCACACGTGCACTTGCGGCAGGTGCACGGTTGCGAATCCCGCCTGACGCGCCCGCAGGCAAAAATCCGTTTCCTCGAGGAAGAAGAAGAAACGCTCGTCCATTCCCCCCAGCTTTTCCCAGAGCGTCCTGCGAACCAGAAAAAAAGCGCCGATGACGGATTCCACTTCGACCGGCTCGCGGAATTCCTGTTCCTTCCCCGGGAAACGATGAGGCCAAAATTTTCGCAAAAGGAATTTGTTCAGGAGCTCCGTCGCCAGGGTAGGGAAGTTGGCGATCGAGTTTTGTTTCCTTCCATCCGCGTGAAACAGCTGCGCTCCGGCCACGCCGCAGCCGGGATCCGCTCGCATCCATTCCACGGCAAGCCCCAATGCGTCCGGGGCCACGCGCGTATCCGAATTGAGCAGCAACAGGTATTCGCCCGCGGCCTCGCGGGCGGCGAGATTCACGCCGCGGGCGAACCCCAGATTCCGCTCCATTCTTTTGTAATGAATCTCCGGGAAAGCGGCGGGCAAAACTTCCGCAGTCTTATCGGTCGATCCGTTGTCGATAACTTGAATCTCTTTTGAAACCGAACCAGTGGAAGAAAGCACGGATTCGATGGCTTCGCGCGTCTGCTGGCAGGTATTGCGCGTCAGGAGAATAACGGAAACGTCCAAACAGTGCGCTCCTCAACCCGAAGAAATCGCCGCGTGGGCCGTGCGGGCTCGCGCAACGCACAAAGTGTATCAGGCGCGGAGCCGAGGGGGACAGCCGACAAGCGAGAGCTCAACCTGGAGGGAAGCGAATGCAAGCAGCGGGGAAACGAGCGGGAAACAAGGGGCGGGGCGGCCCACCCCTCATTTTGGGCAGAGGAAAATTCAGGCTGCGGCGCCGGCCGAATGTGGGCGAACGTCGTAACCGTCGCGCTTCAGATACCGGTACAAACTGGTGCGCCCGATTCCCAGAATCTGCGCCGCGCGCAAACGGTTGCCGTTGCACATCTGCAGCACTTTCTGGATGTGAATTTTGCGTACTTCTTCGAGCGAAAGCGGGCGCCACTCTTCGTCGCCCGCCAGCCGCGGCGTCCGGTGCTGCAAGTGCTCCGGCAGGTCGCTGATGTCGATGAAGTCGCCCATGGCGGTGATGCATGCCGTGGAGATTACGTTTTCCAGTTCCCGCACGTTCCCGGGCCACGGATGCTGCAGCAGCACCGTCTGCGCTCGGCGCGTCAGCCCGGCGATATTCTTCCCGTACGAATCGTTGTATTTCTTCAGGAAAAACTGCACCAGCAATGGAATGTCCTCCAGGCGCTCGGCCAGCGAAGGAATCCGGATCTGGATTGAACTCAACCGGTAGAAGAGGTCCTCGCGAAATCTTCCCGAAAGGACTTCGGCGCGCAAATCGCGGTTTGTCGCCGCGATCAGCCGCACGTTCACCTGCTTCACTTCCGGCGATCCCACGCGCTGAATTTCGCGGTTCTGGATCACGCGCAAAAGTTTCGCCTGCATCGCCAGTGAAGTTTCGCCCACTTCGTCCAGGAACACCGTGCCGCCGTTGGCATATTCGAACAAGCCAGGCCGAGTGTCCGTGGCGCCGGTAAAGGCGCCGCGCACGTGGCCGAACAACTGGCTCTCGAGGAGCGTATCCACCATCGCGGAACAGTTGCACACCGCCAGCCGCTGCTGGCCCACCGGGCTGATTTGATGAATCGCCCGCGCCACCAGCTCTTTCCCCGAGCCCGTCTGCCCCACCAGCAGCACGTTGGTATAGTGGCGGGCCACCTTGCGCGTGAAGTCGAAAACCTCCAGCATCGCCGGGCTTTTTCCGACGATGCCGTGGAATTCCAGGTCCTTCAAAAGCTGCTCTTCCAACGAACGCACCCTCCGCCGCTGGTCATACAGCGCCGCAAGGTCGTCCAGTGTGCGTTTCAGCCGGACGTGGTCCAGCGGCTTGGGCAGAAAATCCGCCGCCCCGCGGCGTATGGCCTCCAGCGCGCCCTCCAGCGTGTATTGCGCGGTCATGATCATCACCTGCACGCCGGGATCGCAGCGCAGCGCGCGGTCCAGAAAATCGAACGGGTCCGGATTTTCCAGATGCGTGCTGGCGAACACCAGCCGGCAGCGGCCCATGCGAATCAGCCGCAGCGCCTCTTCCGCGTCCGGCGTGGAGACCGGTTCATAACCCATGTCCGTGATCAGGTGCGCGAGCGAATCCCGCTCGTTGGGGTCGTCGTCCAAGATACAGGGCGTGAGTGAACTCTGTATGGGGGATACCGCCACAGATTTGTAAGTTGCGTAAGCCATGTCCCACAAAGAGGCAACCGCTGTGCCAAAGAGGTTTCCTTTCCTTACACCCATTGAATTGCAGGGAAACCGCAGGCATCACAACGGCGATTCCTCGCTAAGTGGAACTCTTTCAATGTTGTGGAACGGCCGAAACCAGAAATGCTGGACACGCGGATGAGCCTGCGAAGCGTGAGAGAAAGCAAAGGAAGTTTGAAAATCAATGCCAAAACGGGCCATTGTCCCGAAGTGGCTGGGAACTGTTCTTCAATTCACCGTGTAATTCTCGCGGCTGTGCCGCGGCTGCACTCCGTTCAACCGGAACTGGTGGTTCCCCTCGGGGCTGCAACCGACGAATTCCGCTTCGTAAGGAATCGGGTTCGCGCGATGCGTTGCCGTTGGCTGGATCGGCCGCACAAAAATGATCGAGCCTTCCGACAACATTCGCGTCAGCGTCACGTGTTTTCCCGCGTATTCGTCCCAGCCCAGTTCCGACCGCTCCACGAAGAAAACCTCGTTTTCATCCCAGCCGGACACCTCCACCAAGCCGGTCTGCGTGAGCGATTGCGTTTCCAAATTGGTCATGAATCGCCTCCGCAGGGAAAAGAGCAGTTCATCGGCCATCGGAGGCAATGCAACTCTGCGAGGGAAAAGCACTTAAATCCTGCGCGCCGCGCGCGGTGTGCAGGGAAGAGACACAGCATCCATTCGTGGCCCAAACTGGGCTGGTATTAGGAAAGTTTCAGGGAAGCCCCGATCGCAGATCACTTCGTTGACGCTTAAAAGAAAATCCGCATCGCGAAATCTTCAATGTAGGGAAACACCCTGCTGAACACGTACCATCCCACCAGCAAACCGGCCATCGCATAACTGCTCCCGCGAATCCAGTCCAGGTATTTCTGCGCTTGCGTTTCGCTCATGAACAGCATGATGCCCGTGCTGCCATCAAGCGGAGGAACTGGCAGCAGGTTAAACGTCCCCAACAGCAGGTTCAGATAAAACACCACCCTTAACACGGTCCCCGCAAAACTTGCCGCGCCGGTAACTGGATCACGGTGGAAAAGCTGCAACGCCATACCGCCGCGAAGCAGCGCGACTGCCAGCAGCATCAGCGTGAAGTTGGCCGCCGGTCCCGCCAGCGCCATCCAGGCCGAACGCCGCGGATGCCGCCGCTCCCACAACGGATCGTAAGGCGCGCTGGCCCAGCCGATCATGCCGCCGCCCAGCAGAAAGAAACTCAGCAACGGAAAAATGACCATGCCAAAAAAAGAACGCCGGATGTGCGGAATCGGGTTCAGGCTTAACTGCCCGCCCATTGCCGCCGTGGAGTCCCCGCCGAGTTTTGCCGCCAGCGCGTGCGACGCTTCATGGCACGTCGTGGAAAAAAGGAAAACCACATACGAGATAAAACCCATCATCAGCATTTCGGGAGAGAGATCATTCATAAGCATTTCAGCGTAGAGTCTCAGCTCCAGGAATGCAAGCCGGCCCGGAACCTCCAGGCGTTGCGCGCGGAAAAATCGGCTTTTCTTCTCCGCCTAGATTGTGTATGGTTCCCCCAACACGTGTGTTGGCCGTCATTCGGCGTGCGGAGGAAGTCTGGATTGAAGGCTGATCATGAAAGCCTGTTTCCTCCGCACACCCGCCAAAATTGAAACAAATCCCCTCGAATTCAGCGACGTGCCAAAGCCTGAGCCTGCTCCCGGCGAGATACTCGTGCGCGTCGAAGTCTGCGGCGTCTGCCGTACGGACTTGCATGTCATCGAAGGGGAACTCCCGCCCAAAAAATCGCCCGTCATTCCCGGCCATCAAGTGGTGGGACACGTGGCCGCAACCGGAATTGGTGCGGAACGCCTGGCGATCGGTTCGCGCGTCGGCGTAGCCTGGCTGCACAAGACCGATGGCACTTGCGAGTACTGCCGCCGCGGGGAAGAAAACCTTTGCGACGCTCCGCAGTTTACGGGATACACGGTGAACGGTGGCTACGCTGAATATATTGTCGCCCCGGAAGATTTTGTCTACCCGCTGCCGGAAAATCTGCACGCGGAACAGGCGGCGCCCTTGCTTTGCGCCGGGATCATCGGTTACCGCTGTCTTCATTTAAGCGGCGTGAAGGCCGGCGCTCGGCTGGGTCTGTATGGTTTTGGCGCCGCAGGCCACGTGGCGATTCAAGTGGCTCGCCACTGGGGCGTGGAAGTCTACGCATCCTCTCGCGATCTCCGGCATCAAACGCTCGCAAAAGAATTGGGTGCGGTCTGGGCGGGCGGCGCGCTGGATGAGCCACCCCAGAAACTTGATGCGGCCATCGTGTTCGCACCGGCGGGCGAAATCGTTCCCGCGGCCCTCGCAAGTCTCAAGAAAGGCGGCCGCCTGATTCTGGGCGGGATTCACATGAGTGATATTCCCGCCTTTTCCTATAAGCTGTTGTATCAGGAGCGCAGCATCCGCAGCGTCGCCAACAACACTCGGGAAGACGGCCGTGAATTTCTCCGCCTCGCCGCCGAAATTCCCGTGCGAACGCAGGTGCAGGTCTACCCTCTGGCGGAAGCCAATCGGGCGCTGAATGAATTAAAAAATGACGCCATTCGCGGAGCAGCAGTGCTTCGCATCAATTCCTGAGAGGCAAAGTGCAACCATGAATGAAATTCCCAGAATGAAATTTGTATGTGTGGCCTTTCTGTTGGGCGCCGCCGGTTGCTCGCTCGGAGCGCCGCAAGTCGACCGGGCGGCAACACAACAAACTCCGTCGGCCGCCAACTCTCCCGCGGAGTCCCTGAGCCCGAGTGGCCAGGCACAATTGCGGGCGCTTCTCGATAAAGACCGGCTGGAAGAACTACAGTGGCCAAACTTTTCCGATTACTCGGCGCAGATCAAGGAGTTTTACGAAAAAGCCGGATATACACTCGAATGGAGCCGCGGCGGAAAGCCCACCCAGCAGGCGCTTGAACTCATCGCCATCCTTCAACGGGCCGAAGATAAAGGCCTGGACAGCAGGGATTACGATGGCGAGCGCTGGCCCTCGCGTGTGCAAGCGCTTTCCGCCGCTTCGTCCAAAGACGAAACCGCGCTCGTGAACTTCGAAGTCGCCATGACGGTCTCCGGGATGCGGTACTCTTCGGATCTGCACCTGGGAAAAGTGGATCCGCGCACCTTGCATACGGATTTTGAACCCGAGCGAAACGAATATGACTTGTGCGATTTTCTCCTGAAGCGCGTGGCGCCGGCAGCCAACGTCAGCGATGCCTTTGCGAAACTGGAACCGCCATTTCTTGGTTATCAACGCACTCTGCAGGCTCTACAGGACTATAGGAAGCTGGCCGCGGAGGAGAAATTGGATCCCATGCCCGCGGTCACCAAGCCCGTGTCACCCGGCCAACCCTATGCCGGTGAACCTCAGTTGGTGGCGCGCTTGAAATTTCTGGGAGATTTGCCAGTTGACGCAGCCACAGGCGAGGATCCGCATATTTATAAAGGAGACGCCGTGGAGGGCGTAAAGCGCTTTCAGGCCCGCCACGGGCTGGACCCACAAGGGAAACTTGGCCCGCAAACCATTGCGGAGCTTAATCGTCCGATGAGCGCCCGCGTGGAACAGTTGCGCTTAACCCTGGAGCGCTATCGGTGGCTGCCGCACAATTTCGATCAGCCGCCGATTTTGGTGAACATCCCGGAATTCCGGCTGCGGGCTTACAACGAACAAGGGAAGATGGCGGTCAGCATGCCCGTGGTGGTGGGACGGGCGTTGCGCACGGAAACGCCGGTAATGGAAGAAGACATGAAGTACCTGATTTTCTGGCCTTACTGGAATGTGCCGCCGAGCATTCTGCGCAATGAGATTGTCCCGAAAATCACCAAGGACCGCGCCTATATTCAGAAGAATGATTTCGAAGTGACCACGAATTCCGGGCAGGTGGTGACCGACGGAATCATCAGCGACGAGGTGCTGGCGCAATTGCGCGCGGGAAAACTGATGGTTCGGCAGAAGCCGGGCCCCAAGAATGCTCTCGGCCTGATCAAATTTATTTTCCCGAACAGTAACAACGTCTACCTCCATTCCACTCCTTCACAAGCCGCGTTCGGGGAGAACCGCAGGGACTTCAGCCACGGCTGCGTGCGCGTCGAGGATCCTGCCAAGCTGGCGGAATGGGTGTTGCGAAACAATCCGGGTTGGACCCGCGAACGCGTGGACGCCGCATTCAAGGCGGAGAAGGCTCAGCAGGTTAATCTAACGAAACAAATTCCCGTGATGCTGGTTTACGGAACAGCGATCGCGCCGGAGGACGGCAAGATCTATTTTTTTGAAGATATCTACGGCCACGACAAGAGCCTGATACCCCTGTTTGGCCAGGCCTACGCTTCACGGAAATAGCTCGAACTAGATCGGTCGTATATCGGGAAGGAAATTAGTCGCGCGGCGCGCCATCCACCGTGCATCCATAGCACCACGTCCGCACGCGCCCCGTGTCCACGTGCACAAATCCCGATCGCGGGTAGTAACCGACGCCGCCTTGCCCCAAAGCCAGCGCTGCATCTCGCAACGCCAGCGTGCTCACGCCCGGGATACGGATATCAATCGCGTGGGCCTGCATGTGCAGGCTGTTTTTGGCGACTCCGGAGGAGCGCGAGCGAAGAAACTCATTGCTCCACGACGAGCGATAGCCGCAGATTATTTCGATTTCCGCGTCCGGATGGCCGACGGCGCTGGTCAGTTGCGAAAGGATATCGAACACGCGCGGATCGTAGTGTTTCACTTCGCCGGTGCGATGGTCGCGCAGAAAATGATCGAGCTGCGCCTCTGCTTCGGGCAAAAAGACATCACCGCGCCGGTATACGATGTCAATGCGTTCGCCGGTGTGCGTGTGATAAAGACGCAGGTGATGCTCCAGCGAGGACGCAGGCTCAACGCCGTAACTGGAAGTGTTCATCGTGAGTGCCGCCACCACGCAGCACACACCGGACACAAGAAAGAGGACAATTGGATTGCGCAAGCACAAACCTCCGCTTCTATTTAGATGAGCCCTCCGCGGGGGAGGTTATCCCAAGTCGTTGCGCTGGTTAGGCTTCCCCGGTCGCGGCCCATCTATAACGGAGCCGAATTATTGTATTTCGCATCATTTTTTGTGTGATTTCCCGTCACACTTGGGGTATATCACCCAAATAGGAAATCGCAGGGATGGAGTCTGGCTCTCTCCGATAGCGGCGATTCGTCTCACAAGTCTTTTACCCTAAGAACTTTAGGGGCTTGAGCGAGGCAGCCTGGCCCGTGCGTCACTTCGGCACAACAGATGCATTCAGGTACAGCGTGTTTCGGGATCGGGGGTTCGGCCCTGGAGCCGAGCCCTTGAGCCTCCCCAGCCCCGAACCTTGCAAAGTGAAGCTCGAAGCCGAAATTGTCCGAGTCGCTGAAGCCAACAGGGAGAAACAGGTATGACGGTGAAAACTACGAATCGCTCCCACCGAGAGCGACAGCTGAATGCGCCAAGACGAAACTGGTTATCCGCTTATTTTGTCGTCGCGGAGCCGCATTAGCTCAATTCGCTGACTCGTTTTCTTCGATGCTTTCCGTGCGGAGGGCGCGTTCAATAATGGATGCGGGCTGCTCGCCCGCCCAGCCCGATTCGTGATATTCGCCGTCTTCGTTCACCGACCAGACGTCATATCTGTTTTCGCCGGCAAGAATATTTCGCGCCGCCAGAAGCGCCGTCATCATGGCATGATCCTGATTGTTGTATTTGTGCATGCCGTTGCGTCCTACAAGATGCAGATTGCGGAAATGCGCGGACAATTCACTGCGAATCGTCCCAACGTGCCGCTGGTAATCGTCATCGTAGACCGGATACGCTTTGGGCTGCCGGATCACGCAGCCGTCCGCCACTTCCACGGCCAAGCCAAGCCCAATTTGCTCCAGTTCCTTTCCCGCCAGCGCGATCAAGTCCGCATCCTGGATTGACCACAGCTTATCTCCCTCGAAGCAGAAATACTCCAGACCGTAACAGCAAAAACCCGGATCCGGCACCATTTCCGGCGACCAAGATTTGTAGTTCTGCACCCGCCCGACTTTGACGTCCGGATCGTGAACGTAAATCCAGTTGTCGCTGAACCGATGGCGCTCCGGCAGAATCAGCGCTATGGTCAAAAAGTCCCGGTAGCGAAGGGAACTGGCGGAGCGCCTCGCCGATTCCGGCAGTAGCGGCTCAATTTGCGCCACCAGTTGCTGGATCGGCATCGAAGAGACCAGGTGCTCACCCCGAAATTTCTCAAGCGTTCCATCGTTTAATCGCGCGGTAACCGTCCAGGACGAATCGGCCTCGTCGAAGCGGCATGCCACAACGCTGCGTCCCAGCAGTACTTCGCCGCCCAGCGAACGAACTTTGTCCGCGCAGGCGTCCCACATCATTCCCGGCCCAAGGCGCGGGTAGCGAAACGTATCGATTAGCGTCTTCACCACTTGCGTGCGATTCTTCGCTTTTCCCTTTAGCCGCAAAGCGTTTGAGATCGCGCCGCCCAGCGTCAGCCCTTTGATGCGCTGCGCCGCCCAGTCCGCCGAGATCTCCTTGCAGCTCATCCCCCAAACCTTCTCCGTGTAGGTTTTGAAGAAAATCCGGAACAATCGCTCCCCAAACTCGTTCACCACCCAATCCTCAAAGGATTTCGGGTCGCGCACCGGCATCATCCGGGCCTTCAAAAAAGACAATACACACAGGGCGGATTCCATCACTCCAAGCGCGGAAAGCGTCTCAAACGGTTTCAGCGGATAGGAAAAGAATTTTCCGCGGTAACAGATTCTCGACGAGCGCTGCCGCTCCAGCAGATCCGCGCCCAGAATTTCCGTCCAGAGGTCCTCGATCTCCCGCGATTTGGAGAAGAACCTGTGACCGCCGATGTCGAGCCGGTAGCCGTGATATTCGACGGTGCGCGAAATCCCCCCGACGTATCGGGGATCGCTCTCCAGCACCACCACGGACTGGCCGTTTTTGCATAGCTCGTAAGCGGCCGTAAGTCCCGCGGGCCCGGCGCCGACGATGACGGCCTTGTATCGGCGGTCGCTCATAGAGTGGACATCCCCGCGAGTGCATCGCCCTCACAAGAGATACGCGGGCAGACAGCGGGAATTGTCAGGGTTGTTGCGCCTGCGCCATCAGCTGCAGAACCGCATCCTTGTTCGGGTAGGCGGGGTTCGTTTCTAACAACTTCTTCCAAGCGGCGACGGCTCCGGGTCCATCTTTCTTACCTTGCCACTTTACGATGCCCAGATTGAAAAGGGTATCGGCCTTCGCCGGGTCGTAGGTGAGGGACTTGTTAAATTGGGCGATGGCCGTGTCGGCGTTCCCCATGTACCAATACGCCGTCCCCAGATCAGTTCGGACGGATGTGTCCGCCGGCTGCACCTGGAGTGAACGCTCATAGAATTCGATGGCGGCCGGATACTGTTTCGCGTCGTAGTAGATATTCCCCAGGCCGGCAAGCAAACCGGCGTCCGCCGGATTCGCCTTGAGTTGCAGCAATAGAGGAGCAGCCTGCCTGTCCGCTGTTGCTTTCAGCTCTTGGGAAGAAGGCTCCGCGCTTTCCATCCCAAAATTCGCGGGCGCAGGCCGGTTCGGCGTCGCCGTCGCCGACATGGGAACCGCTACAGCTTGGGCCGTGGCGGGTGCAGAGGCAGAGCTGCGGACCAGCCAGCCCCCGGCGATGCCGAAGAGCAGGCAGACCACAACAAGGGCGGAGGCTTGCGCCACGTTCCAGGTTGCCGCCGATGTTGTTTTTAGTGTGTTAGCCACGAGCATCACTCCTTCCCGGTTTCCGCGTTCGCTTATTTCTTTGCGGCAATTTTTTGAGTCGCTTCCGCAATCATCTGTTCCACTGTTGCCTTGCGGTCCAGGTCGGGATGCGTTTTCATCAAATAGATCGCGGGGATTTTGGGGTAGGTTCCAACGGTGAAAACATGCCTGAACAGGGCCCAGCCACGGACGAACCCCAATTCCTTATATAAGGTACAGGCTGGGGCTCACCGGCGTCCGCGTATTGCGTCACAGCGGTTTGTGATGTTTGTCACAATGGATTGGGGAAATTGGGGAAGGGGAAAGGGTTGCAGCAGGAGCCACATTAATGGCATTTGCCTGAATTTGTATTGCAATTGCCCGAGCAGCACTGCGTACTGCTGACGCAGGGCGCCCCCTTGGCCTGACAAGAGGCCGCACGGGCCGGGGTTGGCGCCACAAGCGAAGTAACCAGCGGCAGGGCGATTGCGCCCGCGATGCCGAGAGTACGGATTACGTCGCGGCGCGAGGTGCGCCGGCGCGGCGCTTCCGCTTCGACAAGCAAGCGGGCTTTCGCCAGTTCCTCAACTGCCAGTTGCACCAGGGATTCGTCGACGGGAGCGGAGAGTTGCTGCGTGAGAATTCCTGCCACTTCCGAGGTGCTCCTGTTGCCGTCGCACAACTTCCAGGCAGCCGCAGCTGTTGAATTCAAGCAATGGCCGATGTTGCGTTGCTTGTCATAGACCAGAATCTCGTCGCCGAATTTACGCGAAAGGCAATCCACCCGCGCTTTGGGATTTTGCTGTTCTTTCATTCCGTCTCCGGTCCGATTTCCGTGGTTGCAAGGTTCAAGATGGATGCCGCGGACTCCCGTGCTTCGCCACGGGCTCCCTTGAGGAATACCGCACCCTTCACCAGTTTTTGAATTCTGCGGAGGGTATGATGCGGCTTGGTTCGTATGGAGATGCTGTTCCCCATCAGTTCGAGCGCGCCCTGTCCCGCCGAGAGCGAAACCGGTTTCCACCGGGCGCCCGCCTCGTAATTACAGAGCACGACCGCGCCAAGCGGCAGGGGTTTTGTGCCGGAGGCTGCGCCGAATGTTTCCGCGCTGTATTTGGTCTGTGCGAATGTGGAGTCTTCGCGGATGCCAAGCGGTCGTGAGAACGGATGGACCATCCCAAAGTTGTCCACGACGGCGAATTCATCGGAATAATAGGTTGCGCCGAGACGGAGCATCTCCCGGACCAGCGTAGTTTTGCCGCTCAGGCTGAGGCCGGGGAGCAAAATCGCGCGCCCTTGCCAGCCGACTACGCCGGCGTGAAGGAAAGTCATTGAAGGGGCGGTCTCAGCGGTGTAGCGGTGCAGGTCCGTTTCCAGCGCCGCGAGCACTTGATCCAGGTCGGCGTTGCGCGCAATGCGCACATTATCCGCATAAAGTATGTTCATCCGCCGCAATCCATCTCGTTGATCAGCTTTCGGAACCACAAGCGAATACAACCGCTGCACCGTGCCTCTGCGAGACTTCTTCCAGCCAGGGGGCAGCAACGGGAGGACCCGGGGCAACACTTCAGCAGTGCTCACGCGTATACCAATGTGAACTCCGAATGCGGAAACGACTACGCCTTCCGCCCAGCCCAGGCGGTCGAGTTTCTGCATTCAATCCGAATTGGCGTAGAGACGCGGCAATTCGCGACTTCGCATTCGTGCTCCAATGTTCTCGGGGACGAGGACAAGCTTTCCGTCTGATGACCATATTTTACAGGGCCAGTCCAGATAAATGCTTTTCAAGCTGTGCGTGGTACCTCCGATTGGTTAACATCCGGCGACACACTTAGCGAGCGGTACGACTCCGCTGACTGACGAGCGTATTTTCTTGCAAGAAGCAACGGGAAACGCGGGCGTTTCACGATTTTCTGGAATTATCAAAACACGGGCCGATTGCGGTAGACTGAATCTTCATCATGATTCCGCGGACCGTCTCCAATAGATTCCCCCTCGCTGCAATCGCGTGCTTGTGCCTGGGCGCATTCCTCTGGGTGGGGCACCGCCAGAACGACAACGCAGACCAGTCCGTCTCTCGTCTGGTGAGAATGGCCGTGGCGCAAGGCGCGACGCATTTTGCCATAGCCGATTTTGACGGCGATTTGCAGCCGGATATGGCATTTATCCGTGCAATCCGCGCCGGTGCCTCGACTACGGAATACACAGTGGACCTGAAACTCAGCTCCGGACCGCGCCCTGCGATCGGGATTCGCGGACCGGCGGGCGGACTTCAGATTACCCCGCAAGACGTGAATGGAGACAAGTTCGCGGATCTGGTGGTCACCTCGGTTCTGGACGAGCAGTTCGTTGCGATTTTCCTGAATGATGGCAAGGGGAACTTCACGCCCGCTAACGCATCCGATTTTCCCGCCGCGGGAAAACGCGCCGAGACAACTTTGTCGGCCCCAGGTGACGCGTTCAGGGAAAATCTCGTCCTCCAGTCGAGCCGCAGCACGGCGGGAGCCGAGGGCAGTTCGGCGGATTGGCGGAAACCCCGGGAAATGTCCGCGGGTGGGCTGGGCGGTTCGCTACTCGCCGGGGGTTCTGCGCTCGCTCTTGCCAGCGCTGGCCGCGCGCCGCCTCTCCTTTAAACGCCATACATAATTCTCTTATCCAATTGTTACGACTTCCCAACGGGAGTGCCTTTACCGTCCAAATGGGCACGCCACACGTGTCGGGCAATTGGTTACTTCCCGGCCGGGAGCAGGCAAGCGGATGGTTCCACACATGTTTTTGATTTTCAGAGAGTAAGAACAGGCGAGGGAGTGTTATGCAACAAATTATCCGGCGCGTGTGCGTGTTCGCCCTGCTCGCGGGAGGATGCGCGTGCAGCGCCAAAGCACAAAAGGCATTGACCTGGGACGAAGTGCGCGGGCGGTTTGAAGCAAACAATCCCACTCTGCTGGCGGACAAAGTGAGTATCGACGAATCGAAGGCACAGCAAATCACCGCGTACCTCCGCCCGAATCCGCAACTCACTTTGGCGGTGGATGGCACGCAAATAGCCCCCTATAGCGGGAAGTGGGACGCTTTCAGAGGCACTTACGAGACGCCAACCATCAGCTATCTCCACGAACGGCAGCACAAGCGGGAATTACGGCTGGAAAGCGCCCAGAAAGGGACGCTGATCGCCGAATCGAGCCATGCCGATCTGGAAAGAACGCTGCTCTTCGACCTGCGCGGCGCGTTTGTTGCAACTTTGCAGGCAAAAGCGGTGCTGCAACTGGCTAAAGACAACCTGGTTTACTATGACCACCTGCTCGACATCAGCCAGACACGCTATAGCGTCGGCGACATTGCGCAAATCGATCTCGACCGGCTGGAATTGCAGCGGGTGCAATATGAATCGGACGTGCAAACCGCCGAAGTGAATTTGCGCACCGCCAAAATTCAGTTGCTAACCCTGCTGAACGACAGGATTCCAGTGGAACAATTTGACGTCTCGGGATTGTTTGATTTCAGCGATCAGCTAATGTCCCAGGATGAATTCAGAAAGATTGCGCTGGACACCCGCCCGGACTTGAAGGCGGCAGTGGAGGCCGTGGATAAAGCGGATACCGATCACAAGCTCGCGATTGCCAACGGCTCTACCGATCCGATCCTGAGTGCGTGGTATACGCACAACTCGTCCAACAACAATCCGTTTGGCATAAACACATTCGGCCTGAGCGTCAGCATCCCTCTACGCATATTCGACCGCAACCAGGGGGAAAAGCTGCGCACGCAATTGGACATCGACAGGACCGAAAAGTTACGGAGCGCGGAGGAAGCTTTGGTCTTCAGCGACGTAGACTCCGCTTACGCCGTTGTGAACAGCAATGTGATCCTGCTGCAGCCGTACAAAACGAAGTATCTTCAGCAGGCGGTGCGGGTGCGCGACACTGTCGCCTTTTCCTACCAGCATGGCGGGGCTTCGTTGGTCGATTTCTTGAACGCGCAGAGTGAGTACCGCACCGTGGAGCTCAGTTACCTGAACTTGATTGGTTCTTATCTGACGGCAGCGGCCCAGTTGAATCTGGCCGTCGGACGCGAGGTCCTCCAATGAGACGCAAGCCTGAAATTATATTTGCCTTCGTCTCCGCCTGCGCGGCGATGCAGGCGGGATGCGGCGGAAAGGCGTCGGGTGACGGTGCTCCGCCAGTGGCGAAAGTGGAGCAGGAAACCGACGTCAGTGTGTTGCAGGTGGAGCACCCGGAACAATATCCCGTTGTGAAGGCCGGCGAGTACATGCAATCGGCGACGCTTACCGTCACAGGCGTGGTCAGTCCGGACGTCAGCCGCACGGTACCGGTTATTTCTCTCGCCAGTGGCCGCGTGGTGGAGATTCGCGGCCGCCTCGGCGACACCGTGCAAAAGGGGCAAGTGCTGCTGCGCGTCCAAAGCCCCGACATCGCTGGGGCATTCTCGGATTATCGCAAGGCTGCCGCCGACGAAGTCCTGGTGCGCAAGCAGTTCGATCGGGCGCAGCTTCTCTATGACAAGGGCGCCATATCGCTCAACGATTTTCAGATTGCCGAAGACGCGGAGTCCAAAGCCAAAGTGGATCTGGAAACCGCTCAGGAGCATTTGCGGGTGCTGGGCGTGGATAAAGACCATCCCGGCGGGATCGTGGACATCAAGGCGCCCGTCTCCGGCGTCATTACGGATCAGCAGGTGACCGGCGCATCCGGCGTGCAGGGTCTTGCGGGCGCGAATCCGTTCACGATTTCCGATCTTTCTCACGTCTGGATACTTTGCGACGTCTACGAAAACGATCTTGCGAACGTTCACCTGGGGGAAACGGCAGAGATCCGGCTGGTGGCGTACCCCGATAAAGTTTTGGCGGGAAGAATCAACAATATCGGCCCTATTCTCGATCCCAGCATCCGAGCCGCAAAAGTCCGCGTGGAGGTTGCCAACCCAGGGGGTTTGATGCGCGTCGGCATGTTCGTGAATGCCACTTTCCAGGGGCAGAAAAAGGAACGCGTCGCCGCGGTACCCGCGTCCGCGATTCTGCATCTGCACGACCGCGATTGGGTCTACGTGCCGGCCGGCGAAAAGAAATTCCGCCGAGTGGAAGTGAAGGGCGGCTCCGCGCTGCCGGACAAAATGCAGTCTGTGCTCTCCGGCATCCAGCCCGGGCAGCCGGTCGTAACCAATGCGCTGGTGATGCAGAATGCAGCGGAGCAATAGAGGACCGATGAATTTTCAAACGACACGCAGGCCCCGGCAATGATTCGCGCGATTGTCGACTTCGCGCTGGACAACCGCTTCATCGTGCTGGCGATCGCCATACTCCTGCTCGTTTGGGGGGCCGTCTCTTTCCACAATCTTCCCGTCGAGGCGTATCCCGACGTCGCCAATAATTACGTACAGATCATCACACAGTGGCCCGGGCGCGCGGCCGAAGAAGTGGAGCAGCAGGTCACCATTCCCATCGAAATCCAGATGAACGGGCTGCCGCACCTTGCGCATTTGCGCTCCGTTTCGCTCTTCGGGCTTTCTAGCGTGATGCTGATATTTGACGACAGCTCCGGCAACGACTGGAACCGGCAGAAGGTGCTCGAGCGGCTGTCGCAAGTGACGCTGCCGAACAATCTACAGCCGCAGATGGGGACGGACTATAGCCCGGTGGGCCAGATTTACTGGTATTCGCTGAAGAGCACCAATCCGAAATACGACCTGATGGAATTGAAAGCGCTGGAAGATTGGACGCTCGAAAAAGAGTTCAAGTCCGTGCCGAACGTGGTGGATGTGTCGAGTTTCGGCGGCACCACGCGGGAATATCAGGTGCGTGTTGATCCGGCCCGGCTGGTGGCGTACGGGCTGACGATCGGCCAGGTGGAGCAGCAGCTTGCCAACAACAACGTGAACGCCGGCGGCAGCTTCATCGAATCCGGATTGCAGCAGATCAACGTTCGCGCGGTGGGCCTGGTGACGAGCGTCGAAGACATCGAACAGACCGTGCTGAAAACCCAGACCGGGACGCCACTGCGCGTGAAGGACATCGCCACGGTGACGCAGGGGCCCAAGATCCGCCTCGGGCAAATTGGAAAGGCCGTGCGGCGCGAGGATGGCGTCGTCATCGACAACGACGACGTGGTTGAGGGAATCGTGCTGCTGCAGAAGGGGGCGGAGTCCGACAGCACGCTGGATGGGATTCACGCCAAGGTGAAGGAGCTAAACGAACGCATCCTTCCGAAGGGTGTGCAAATCGTTCCATTCCTGGATCGCAGCGACCTGGTGCATTACACCACGCATACCGTGCTGCACAATCTTGGGGAAGGCGTGCTGCTGGTTTCCGTGATCCTGTTTTTCTTTCTCGGCAACGTGCGCGGAGCGTTGATTGTGGCCATGACGATTCCGTTTTCGCTGCTTTTTGCCTCGATTTGCCTGGACCTGAATAAAATTCCGGCCAACCTGCTGTCGCTTGGCGCCCTGGATTTCGGCATGGTGGTGGATGGCGCGGTCGTTGTGATCGAAAACATTGTGAGGCATTTCGGGTTGATCAGCTCGGCCGAAAAGACGCCGCTGGAGCGCATTCGCGATGCGGCACACGAGATTCAGCGCCCCGTCTTTTACGCGATCGCCATCATCATCACGGCGTACATGCCGATCTACACGTTGCAGAGCGTGGAAGGAAAGCTCTTCCGGCCGATGGCGTGGACGGTGGCTTTTGCGCTGCTCGGGGCGTTGATTTTTTCGATGACCATTGCGCCGGTTCTTGCGGAAGTGCTTTTCCGCAAGGGCGTGAAGGAATGGCACAACCCGCTCATGGATTTCCTGCGCGAGCGTTACCGCCATTCGCTGCGATGGGCCATCGAACATCGGCCGATCACATTGTCGATTGGGGCTTGTGTTCCGCTACTCGCGTTTGCGGTGCTCTACAGCGGCGTGATCGGTTCCGAATTCCTGCCTCACCTGGATGAAGGCGCCATCTGGGCGCGCGGCACGCTTGCGCCAAGCACGGGTCCTACAGAAGGCACGCGAATTATGAATCAGGCGCGGGTGCTGCTTGCTTCCTTCCCGGAGGTGACGAAGGTAGTCTCTCAGGTCGGCCGGCCGGATGACGGCACGGACACGACGGGCTTCTTCAATACGGAATATTTCGTGGATCTGAAGCCGAAGGAAGAGTGGCGATCCGTCTTTCATCAGGACAAAGAAGCGTTAATCGACGCCATGGACAAGGAGTTGGAAAAAATTCCCGGCGTGCTCTGGAATTTTTCGCAACCCATCTCGGATAACGTGGAAGAGGCAGTCAGTGGAGTGAAAGGCGAACTGGCGGTAAAAATGTACGGCTCCGATCTGCGGACGCTGGAAGCCAAAGCGGATGAAATTGTGAAAGTGATGCGCTCTGTGAAAGGAATCGAGGACCTGGGACTGTTTCGCGTGCTGGGCCAGCCGAACCTGAATTTGACGGTGGATCGCAAGCAGGCTGCGCGCTACGGGATCAATGTGGCCGACGTGCAAGATGCAATCGAAACCGCGGTCGGCGGCAAGGCCGTGAGCCAAGTGTTGGAAGGGGAGCGGCGTTTCGATCTAGTGGTCCGTTACCAGGCGCCGTTCCGGAACACGAAAGAAGCCATCGAAAATATCCGCATCGTCGCGCCCAGCGGGGAAAGAGTTTCGCTGGCGCAACTCACTCGTTCGGAGACCCTCGACGGGGCGTCTGAAATTTATCGCGAAGCGAACTCCCGCTACGTCGCCATCAAGTACAGCGTGCGGGGGCGGGATCTGGGGAGCACGGTGGAAGAGGCCATCGGGAAAGTGCGCGAGGAAGTGAAGTTGCCGGAGGGCTACCGGCTCGATTGGGCCGGGGAATACGAGAGCCAGAAGCGCTCCGAGCGGCGGCTGCTGTTTGTGCTGCCCATCACGCTGCTGATTATTTACGTGATTCTCTACAGCATGTTCGGTTCGCCGAAGTGGGCGCTGCTGGTGCTGGGGAATGTTGCCCTGGCCCCGATTGGCGGGCTGCTGGCGCTGCTGATAACAGGCGAGCACTTGAGCGTTTCGTCCGGCGTCGGTTTCCTTGCGCTGTTCGGCGTATCCGTTCAGACAGGCGTGATCATGGTGGAATACATCAATCATTTGCGCGCGGCGGGGAGCTCCATCGAAGATGCGGCGGTGCAGGGAGCAGTGCTGCGGCTGCGGCCGATCATGATGACCATGCTGGTGGCGACGCTGGGGCTGCTGCCTGCGGCGTTGTCGCGCGGCATCGGTTCGGATTCGCAGCGGCCGTTCGCGATCGTGATTGTGGGGGGATTGCTGGCGGCGCTGATCCTGAGCATCTACATGCTTCCGACTCTGTACGTGACGTTTGCGCGAGACACGGACAAGCTGCCACCGGCTGAAACAGAGTGGGAAGCGGCTAACTAGAGAATCGAACATTGTGCTGTGATACCGATCCCAGGGCATTTGGGCCTGCGAATTGTATGAAGATTCAGGGTTCTGGTACACCACGATGTGCGGCACTGGAATCAATGCGAGTGGCTGTCGCAGTGGACGTCGCGACTGGTGTGCATCGTGGGCGTAAATACATGGTCCGCCAAGATGTCCGCCTCAGATACGAGGTGAATCAGCAGGTGTGTATAGGTTTCCTCGCTGTAGGTGCGTGCCCGGAGAAATTGCGCGCCGAGCGGTTCCCATATTCGTATGAGTGAAGCTGCTTCGTCGGACGCGAGCTCGTAACCGTATCCCATGCCGAGTTTTTGACAAGTAAGATCCGCCGCGTGGACCAGCAGAGTAACTTCATTGGGTGAATGTTGATCACCGGGGCGGCAGTGATACTCGATCACATCTGATAAATCCACAGGCAGTCGCCACAGTTCAGCGAGGATACGTCCGCTTTCGGCGTGGGAGAATCCCAGGATGGATCGTTCGATTTCCTCGATGGGAGCCTTCCTTTGAGTCGCCTCCTCGAGAACATCGGGGAACTCGTCCGGGAACAGGACGCCATTCACCAGAATTCCAATGTCGTGGAGAAGTCCCGCCAGGTAGATTTCCTCCGCGCCCTTCACGCCGAGTTCGTGGGCCAATCCTTGAGCGGCCATGGCGGTGCCCAAGGCGTGCCGCCAGAACACTTCTTTTCCAACGGTGGTTTTCAGATTCGCAAACATCATGGGAAGGCTGCAGGAAAACGCGAGATCGCGGATACGCCACAAGCCCAGTGCAAACACCGCTTCGCGCACGGAGGAAACATCTCCGCGCTGCCGGAAGAGAGCGGAATTGGCGAGGCGAAGACATTGGGCGGCGAGCGATTTGTCGTAGGAAATTTGTTCCACGACCTTTTCAACATCAATTTGATTGCTCTTATAGCTTAAAGTTTCGCAAAGCCTGGAAAGAATGGCGGGCATGGCCGGCAGGTTGCCAAGTTTCTTGATGCGCTCGGTCAGGATGTCATAAGTAACAGGATTCAAGCCTTCACCTCGTCGCAACCGGCGCCGCGCGGAACAATCGTGGTTTCCGCGGCGGACATGCAATCCCCGCAAATGCCCGGAACTGCAAGTGCACGCGAGGTGCCAGAAAAAAGACATGAATTAGGGCGATTGCGCCGGTTCGGTGTTCCAAAGTTGAACGAGTCTTTCTTTTCTGACTCACTCGGCGGAAACGGCGAGTCTTTGCGATGGGCCAGCTTTTGACTGAGACACCGAGAACTGTCGTCGGGCGTAGGCGTTGAGCGAGGTGTCCTGGCGGGGAGAGTTCGGGAGCGCGATTGGGAAGAGAATCGCAATGGCCCGTGTCGTGCAGTTGAAAGAGCCGGAAATTTACGGGTGCATCCACCAACGACTATGGCCACTTCCGAGAGTTTTAACCGCTTTCTGGCGCGCCAGCCGATCCTGACCCACGAGAAACACCTATACGCTTACGAAATTCTCTCCCGCTACGGTCCTGAAAATTATTGCCGGCCGAAGCCGGGTGCCTCCGTTTCTGAAAGCGCGATGGATGAACTGTTTCTGATGGGCATCCGGACGATGACGGATGGCCTGCCCGCATTCGTGAATTGCACGCGAGAGTTTCTGGTGCAGGATTACCTGACGCTGATGCCGCGCGAACTGGTGGTTGGCGAAATCCTGGAGACGGTGATCCCCGACGCCGACGTAATGAACGCGTGCAAACGGATGAAAGACCTGGGTTACCGGCTGGCGCTGGATGACTATTGCGATCTGCCGGAGACTCGGCCTCTGCTGGACATCGCGGATTTTGTGAAAGTGGACGTGCTGCTGATGAGCGTGGAGGAGCAGAAGCGGGTGGTGCACGAGTGCCACAAGCGGGGCATTCCGGCCATCGCGGAGAAGGTGGAGACGGAGCAGCAGTTCCAGGGCTGCCGCGAAATCGGCTACGACTTTTTTCAAGGGTATTTTTTCTGCCGGCCGCAGATCGTGGGGCGCCGCAGCGTGCCGGCGAACAAAACGGTGTACCTGCAATTGCTGCAAGCGGCAAACGAACCGGCGTTCAACCTCCACAAAATTTCCAACATTTTCAAGCGGGATGTTTCGCTGAGCTACCGGTTGCTGCGTTACCTCAATTCCGCGGCGTTCGCGTTTCGCGCGGAAATACACTCTATCCCGCACGCCTTAAGCCTGCTGGGCGAAATCGCCATGCGCAAGTGGGTCTCGTTGGTCAGCGTGGCGGCCCTTGGCGACTCGGTCGCCGACAGCCTGCTGCGCCTGCCGCTGTTGCGCGCGATGTTCTGCGAATTAATAGGGATGAAGGTGGGGATGATTCGCGAGGCAAACGAACTCTTCCTGCTGGGCTTGCTTTCCGTCATGGACGTGCTGCTGAACGTTCCGATGGCCGTGGTGATGCAGGACATTGCGGTGGGCGACGAAATCAAAAATGCGTTGCTGGGCCGCGAGAGCCGCTACCGCCCGATCTTTGAAGTGGTTCTCGATTACGAATCCGGCACCTGGGAGCAACTGGAAGAGTCCTGCCGCCGGTGCGGCTTGCACGAGAATTTTCTGCCGGACCTGTATTTGCAATCGGTACGCTGGGTGAGCGACATCCTGGCCGAAGTTCCGGTGACGGCCTGAAGGCTTTGTCAGGTTCGGGATTCGGCGAAAACTTCCTCGGCGATTTGTAACGCGTGATTGGCGGCGGGAACGCCACAATAGATCGCCGTTTGCAGGAGAACTTCCTGAAGCTCTTCCCGCGAAACGCCGGTGTTGACGGAGGCGCGAAGATGCAGCCGCAGCTCATCCGTGCGATTCAGCGCCACCATCATGGCGATGGTGATCAGGCTGCGTGTCTTTCGCGGCAGGCCGGGGCGGGTCCAAATTTCTCCCCAGGCATAGCGGGCGATCAGATCCTGAAAGGGCGCGTTGAATTTGTTTTTCTTCGCTTCCGTGCGGTCCACATGCGCCTTGCCCAGCACCTCTTTGCGGACTTTCGTTCCTTTTTTGTGTCGTTCGCGATCATTCATCCGTGTGCTCCCTAAGATTTAAGAAACGCCATCACTTCGCGATTGAAATTATCGCTGGCTTCGATGTTGGAAAGATGCGCGGCGGAAAGTTCGACGTATTTTGCGCCGGGAATCTGCTCGCTCAGGAATCGGCCATCGCCCGGGGGCGTAGCCGGATCGTGTGCACCGGCGATAATTTGCACCGGGACATGAATGGCGGCGAGTTTCTGGCGGAAGTCCGCATCGCGCACGGCGCAACAACTTGCGGTGTAGCCGGCCGGATTACAGCTTTCGAGCATGGTGAGGACCTGTGCGGTGTCGCCGGGATGCGCCGCGCGATACGTTGCCGTAAGCCAGCGATCGATCACGCCGCCAGCGACCGCTTTCATTCCGCCCTGTTGCACGGCGGTGATACGTGCATTCCAGACGTCGGGAGTGCCGATCTTCGCGGCGGTGTTGCAAAGAACGATTTTGTGGAGGCGCGAGGCGTGCGCAGCGCCGAGGAACATGCCAATCATGCCGCCCATGGAGAGGCCGCAAAAATGAACACGTTCCAGCTTCAGCGCGTCCAGAAGGTGCACGACGTCGGCGGCGAGTTGTTCGATTGTATAGGGGCCGGGCGTGGCGCTGGACTGCCCTTGGCCGCGGTCGTCGTACCGTAGCACGCGGAAATTCCTTGTGAAGGCGTCGAGCTGGGGATCCCACATGCGATGCGTGGTGCCGAGGGAATTGGAGAAGACTACGGCCGGCGCGCTTTCCGGGCCGTCCCATTGATAGAAAAGTTGTGAGTCGTTCAGTTTGAGGAAAGACATGGCAATGTTCCTTTTGCTCAGTTGACGGTTGCTGTGCTGCCGACTTCCGCCAGTACCTGCCGCACAAATTCTTCCGCGCTGCCCAGATAGTTGCGGACGTCGAAGAGTCTTTCAAGCTCCGCGGGGGGCAGGTGGATGTTTAGCTCGGGCTCTGCGCCCAAAACATCCTTCAGGTGGCGGTTTTCAAGGCGGGCCCTTTTGCAGGCGAGCTCGATCAGCGTGTGCGCGAGCAATTTTCCCCTGCGCTCGCCCAGGGCCATGGTGACGGCTTCGGCGAATATCAAGCCCTGAGTGGCGTCGAGATTCTTCAACATGCGTTTTGCGTCAACGTGGAGACCCGGGAGCATTTCTGTGAGATGGTGCAATGCGCCGCCGGAAAGCGAAACGATTTCCGGAAGCGTTTCCCATTCGGCTTGCCAGCCGCCGAGGCCGCGTTGCTGTTCCTGAACCATGGAGGAGAGCATGGTCGAAACCAGGCCGGGCACGCGCTGGGCGGCGGCAAGAACGGTCGCGCAGGTTACGGGATTGCGCTTTTGCGGCATGGTGGAAGAGCCGCCGCGGCCTTCGCCAGAGGGTTCGCCGAGTTCAGCAATTTCGGTTTGGGCGTGCAGGGAAATGTCGCGGGCGATTTTGCCGAGGGTTCCGGTGCAGAGTCCGAGCGCGGCGGCGATTTCAATGATGCGGTCGCGGTGCGTGTGCCAGGAAATTGCGGGCAGCGGCAACTGGAGTTCTTCCGATAACGCTTTTGCAACGGCCGGTCCGCGGCCGGAAAGGGCAGCCAGCGTGCCAACCGCACCGCCGAATTGCAGCGCAAGATTGCGAGAGCGCAAATCCGAAAGACGCGAGCGGTGGCGGAGAATCGCGTCCAGCCATCCCGCGGCGATAAAACCGAAAGTGGTCGGCAGGGCTTGTTGCATCCATGTGCGCGCGGCGATGGGCGTGGAGCGATATTTGTCGGCGAGGGTTGCCAGCGTTGCGGAGAGACGCGCGAGGTCCTGATCCATGATTTCGAGCGCGCGGCGAAGTTGCAGCATTGCGGCGGTATCCATCGCGTCCTGGCTGGTGGCGCCCCAGTGGACGAAGCGCGCGGCATCTTTGCTTTGTATGGCGACGTGGGCGGTGAGAGCTTTGATAAGCGGAATCGCGACGTTGCCGGAAAGCGTGGCCTGCGTGGCCAATTCGTCGACATCGAATTGTTCAGCGCGGCAGGCGGCAGCGATGATGGGCGCGTCGGTTACGGGAATCACCCCGGCTTTCGCTTCGGCGCGAGCAAGGGCGGCTTCGAAATCGAGCAAGCTTTGGAGATATTCGCGGTCGGAGAAGATCCGATCGATCGCATCGTAGCGAAACAGCTTGTCAAGGAGCCTCATCGTCGGGAGCGTCTCCGGGCTTCAGCAGTCAAAGAATACCGTTTCGTCCGTGCCTTGCAAGCAGACATTCCACTCCAGAGTATTTTCCGTTGGCGTTGATTGACGCGCAATCAGTGTGGCACGGCGTGATTGTGGCACGAGCTGCAAGACCATGTCGGAATCGTTCCGCGGGTCGTCTGGAAAATAGACGCGCGTCACAAGTTGTCTTAAAAGGCCGCGCATGAAAATCGAAATTTGCAGGTGCGGGGCCTGCGGCTTGCCGTCGGGGCCAGGGACGGGCCCGGGCTTGATAGTGGTAAAGGAAAATTGTCCGTGTTCATCGGTGGGAACGCGGCCGAAGCCGAAGAATGGAGTTGTCTCTCTCTGCGAGTCCGCATGTTCGGGATGATGGTAACGGCCCTCGGCATCCGCCTGCCAAATTTCCAGAACGGCGTCGGGGATCGGTTGGCCGTTGCCATCGAGCATGCGGCCGTGAATGGTGACGCGCTCGCCTGGGCTTCCCTCGGCAACGTCCCTGCGGATCATCCAATCGAAACCGATGCTGAAGAAAGGCCCGACGGTTTGGGAAGGCGTGGAGTGGGCAGGCATCTTAGGGTTCCATGGGCATGGCGCTGCGCCCGCGAAGAACGATATCAAATCGAAAGCCAAGCGCGAGATCGGGCTCCGTGCCCAGCCAGTCGAACGAAGAGATCAGGCGGCGGCGGGCGGACTCATCGAGAACGCTTTGAAAAATCGGATCGAACTCGAGCAGGGGATCGCCGGGGAAATACATTTGCGTTACCAGTCGCGTGGCGAACGCGGGGCCGAAGAGCGAAAAGTGAATGTGCTGCGGGCGCCAGGCGTTGTAGTGATTTTTCCAGGGGTAGGCGCCGGGGCGAACCGTGATGAAGCGGTAGCGGCCGTCTTCGTCTGTGAAGAGGCGGCCTTCACCGGTGAAATTCGGATCGAGCGGGGCATCGTGCTGGTCATTTTTGTGCAGGTAGCGACCGGCGGCGTTGGCCTGCCAGATTTCGACGAGGGTGTGGCGGATAGGGCGGCCGTCCTCGTCGGTCACGCGGCCACTAACGACGATGCGCTCGCCCAGCGGCTTAGCGGTGTGCTGTCGAGTTAGGTCGAAAGCGTTTGGCGAAACGATGTTTTTGGGAAACGAAGGGCCGGTGATTTCGGATAGCGTGACGGGAATTGGGATGGGAGGATATTTCGGCGCACGCTTGATCGAAGAGACATAGGGAGGATGCAGGTGATTGGGTTGGGTTCCGGGAGCCGACTTCCAATAACCCTGCAGGGACTTCATGCGGCAGCTCTCCTTTGTTAAACGCGCTCGATTACGATCGAAATGCCCTGGCCGACGCCGATGCACATGGTGCAGAGGGCGTAGCGTCCCTTGGTGCGCTGCAACTGGTAGAGAGCGGTGGTGACGAGGCGCGCGCCGCTGGCGCCGAGCGGATGGCCGATGGCGATGGCACCGCCATTGGGATTTACGTGGGGAGCGTCGTCGGGCACTTTCAATTCGCGGAGAACCGCGAGGGCTTGGGACGCGAAGGCTTCGTTGAGTTCAATCACGTCCATCTGGGAAATATTCAGGGCGGTCTTGGCGAGAAGTTTCTTGCTGGCGGGCGCAGGGCCCATGCCCATGATGCGCGGGGCGACTCCGGCGGTGGCGGAGGCGAGGACGCGGGCCTTCGGCGTCAAGTTGTGCTTTTTCACGGCGGCTTCGGAGGCGAGAAGAAGAGCACAGGAGCCGTCATTGATGCCGGAGGCGTTGCCAGCAGTGATGGTGCCTTCGGGTTTCACCACGCCTTTCAACTTAGAGAGAGCTTCGAGGGTGGTATCCGCGCGGGGATGTTCATCCACGGAAACGAGAAGGGGATCGCCTTTTTTTTGCGGGATGGGCACGGCGAAAATTTCTTCGGCGAGGCGCCCGGCCTTGATCGCGGCGGCGGCGCGCTGCTGGCTGCGGAGGGCGAAGGCGTCCTGATCGGCGCGGGAGACGTGAAATTCCTCGGCTACGATTTCGCCGGTTTCCGGCATGGAGTCGGTGCCGTACTTTGCTTTGAGGGCGGGATTCACAAAGCGCCAGCCGAGCGTGGTGTCTTCGAGTTTCAGGTTGCGCGCAAACGCGGCGTCGGCTTTGCCGAGGACGAACGGGGCGCGGGACATGCTTTCGACGCCGCCGGCGATCAGCAGATCCAGTTCGCCGCTTTTGATGGCGCGGGCGGCGACGCCGATAGCGTCCATACTGGAGCCGCAGAGGCGGTTGACGGTGGAGGCGGAAACTTCTTTGGGCAGGCCCGCGAGAAGCACGGCCATGCGGGCGACGTTGCGATTGTCTTCGCCGGATTGATTGGCGCAACCGTAGATGACGTCGTCGAGCGCGCTCCAATCGACGGTCGGATTGCGTTCTACCAACTGTTTGATGGGAAGAGCGGCGAGGTCGTCGGTTCGGATGCTGGAGAGGGCGCCGCCGTAGCGACCGATGGGCGTGCGAATGGCGTCACAAATGTAAGCGATAGTCATTTCTCGAGTTCTTTCCCTTGCTCACAGTCTACCGTAAACACGCAGAAGAAAACCAAACGGCATACGCGGGCCGCGCGGTGTGAGGTAGACTCTGAGAGGCCAGATTGAGCGGCGAGAGTGAACCCTTAAAATGCTGAGCAACCGACGCGAAATCCAGATCGAATGGGGAGACTGCGACCCGTTCGGCATCGTTTTCTTTCCGCGGTACTTCGAATACTTTGATGCGTGCACGAACGCATTGTTTCATCGCGCGCTCGGGTATCCGAAGGCGGAGATGTTGAGGCGGTTCCAGATCGCGGGGATTCCGCTGGTGGAGGCGAGCTGCAATTTCAAGGTGCCGTCATCGTATGGGGATATTGTGACGGTGGAATCTTGCGTGACGAAGTGGGGAAACAGCAGCTTTTCACTTTCGCACAAGTTGTTTCGCGGCGACGTTCTGGCGGTTGAGGGGTTCGAGAAGCGGGTGTGGACGGTGCGTGATGCGGGAGAGCCTTCCCGAGTGAAGAGCCAGGCGATTCCCAAGGAAGTGATCGAGAAATTTTCGTAGGAAGTGCGCGATTTGAGTTTTCCATGGCAATTATCCGAACACAAGTTGGAATTGTTGGCGCAGGGCCCGCGGGCTTGATGCTGGCGCACCTCTTGCATTTGCAGGGGATTGAGAGCGTGGTGCTGGAGAGCCAATCTCGGGAGTACGTGGAAAGCCGCGTGCGCGCGGGCGTGCTGGAGCAGGGCACGGCGGATATGCTGCGAGAATCGGGCGTTGGCGCGCGAATGGAAAGGGAAGGATTGCAGCACCACGGAGTGGAGTTGCGATTTGGCGGGGAAGGGCACCGCATCGATTTTCAGGAGTTGGTGGGAAAGTCGATAACGGTTTATGCGCAACAGGAAGTGGTGAAGGACCTGATCGCGGCGCGAATCGGGTACGATGCGCCGATTTTTTTTGAGGCCGAGGCGATGCGGATTTCGGATTTTGACTCGCGGCCGAGAATTCATTACGTGCAGGATGGCAACGAACACGAGATTGCTTGCGATTTTCTGGCCGGGTGCGACGGGTTTCACGGGATATGCCGACCGGCTGTGGCGACGGGACAGATCAAATTTTATGAACGGCAATATCCGTTTGCGTGGTTGGGGATTCTGGCGCGGGTGCCGCCGGCTTCGGACGAACTGATTTATACGTATCACGAACGCGGGTTTTCGCTGATGAGCATGCGGTCGCCGGAAGTGTCGCGACTTTACCTGCAATGCGCGCCGGAGGAGGAGATTGAGAACTGGCCGGACGAACGAATCTGGGATGAGTTGCGGACGCGGATGGCGACGCGCGACGGGTTTGTGCTGAAAGACGGGCCGATTTTTCAAAAGGGCATCACGCCGATGCGGAGTTTCGTGGCCGAGCCGATGCAGTTTGGGAAAATGTTTTTGCTGGGCGATGCGGCGCATATCGTGCCGCCGACGGGCGCGAAAGGATTGAACCTGGCGGTGGCGGATGTGCGAGTGCTGACGCGCGGGCTGGCGGAGTTTTACAAGAGGGGAAGCCGGGAGGAGTTGGAGCGGTATACGGAGCGGTGTTTGCGGAGGGTGTGGCGGGGACAGAGATTTTCGTGGTGGATGACTTCGATGCTGCACCGGTTTCCGAATGAGGATGGGTTTTCGCATCAGATTCATCTGGCGGAATTGGGGTATGTGACGAGTTCGCGGGCGGCGGCGACTTCACTGGCGGAGAATTATGTGGGGTTGCCGTTTGATACGGCGGGGTTGTTTTGAGATTTCGTAGGCTTTCTTTTTTGATAAAACGACGGCAGTTTACCGCCGAATGTTAAGAACCAAAATTAACGTGGCGCTGTGAATTAGGAGCGTTTTGGGCGCTCGATGTGTGTGCAAGCTGGGCCACCTGAAGGTGGCCGCTACGCAGAAGACTACGGGCGCGGTCTTGAGTACCAGGATGTTGGCGAGCGAGTAACCTTCCCTCCCCCCTGTTTTTTGAAAGTGTGTGATTTTAATGGGGATGAAAGTGTTTGTTTTGATAGAGATTTGGAAGTGTTGATGGTGAGGATGTTGCGGTCGAGCCGCCGATCGGTACTGGGCGTTTGCAAAGATGCAACTGGGGGAGCGTCGGAAGCGGGCGGGACGCTGAAAATTGAGCCGGGCTCCCGCGGTTGGGTGTTAATCGGATTTGAGGGTCGGATCGCCTTGCAGGTGGAATTTTGCTTCGATCAGGCGATGGATTACGGCGAAGATGATGGCGGTGGAGACGCCGAACATGAGCATTCCGTCGGCTGCTTCAATGGGCCCCAACATTCTCCACCGGGCGGATAACACGGTGGTATCCCCGAGTGTCGTGTAGGTGTTCCCCGAATAATAGAGAGCCGCGGTGAAACTGGAAAACTCGCCGCAGAGAAGGAACGATACCGCCCAGAGCGCAATCTCGGCTAAATGGGCAGCGAGCGCCAGTAGCGTGAAGAACATTACCAGGATGACGTCCCAGAACCAGATGCCGGCGCGGCCTAGCGCAAATTGGTGGCGAACGCCTTTGACGATTAAAAGTGGCATAAGCGAATGGACGATGACGGTGAGGAGGGTGGTCACCACGGAAACGAGTAGAAGTGCCATTGCCGGTATTGGATTCGCGGGAGACGAATTTGATACAGACGGCATTTGCGAATAGGGCAGATAAGGTCGCCGATAGGGAAAGATACCTCGGAACCACGCGCAATAAGGCGTGTGGGCACCCGGCGGTCGAAATCGGCGGGGAAACTGAACGCAGAGACGCAGAGTGCGATGAGTAGCGAAGATGGCAGGTAGCTCGCCGACCTAAGGGTCGGCCACTACAGGGGTTGCGGGAGCCGGTGGGGCGGAGGGTTGGCTTGGGGGCGGCGGAAATTTTCGTTTACGCGAGCGAGGCAGTATTCGACTACGCGGTCCATGTTGTCGCGGCCGACGGAGAGGGCGAGTTCGTGCTTGGCGCCAGGCAGAGTTTTGGCCATGAGTTGGGCCAGGTAGGCGAGGGTGCGTGCGGTTTTGAGGTCGTAGTCACCGCGGGCGACAGAGATGAAGGTGCGGCAGAGCGCGGCGGTGAGGGAGCAGTTGCTGACGAAATCGGAGGTTAAGCAAGAAGAGATGTGTTCGCCGGCTCGGATGGTGTCATCGACCACATCCGCGTTATGTTGGTGAAAGTAACAGAACGGAGAGGTGTTGTTTTTCTTGAGCATGTGGCACTGGCGGCCGTCGGCAAAGAGGAACGAACAGAGGGACGCGCGGTCCCGGGCAGTTTTCGAGGGCATAGAAATCTCCACAATTTAATTTAGAAATTTGGGAAACCTTGCGGGAGGAAAAGAATCCGCGAGGTGCACTTCTCTACGGGAGGAGTATGGGGGATGTGTATTTGTGTGTCAATAGAAAAGGAGGTTAAGTAGGTAAAGGAAGTAAAGGAGGTAAAGGATTCGGAGGTGAGAGCGTTGGATGGGAGTTGAGGGAGCGGGCGGATTAAACACGGAGTGCACTGAGAAAAGAAAACCTGAAAGCCACAGGGTGCGAAAGATGCCAGAAGGGACCCGCGCCGTCGAGGGGTGCGAGAGGGGCAAAAGGCGCCCGCCTCGGAAGGCGGCCGCTACAAAGGCAGGAGTTGGCGTTTGGGCGTAAGGGAAGGTCGAAAGTCGGGGTGGAAAGAGGAGGAGAGGGATTAGGGAACTCTCATTAGGGAACTGAGAATCGAGTGTGCCGAAATGAGGCGAGGCTGCCGAGTTGAAAAGGTAGAGAAGGAGGAACCAGAGGAGAAGAGAAGACGGAGAGGCGAGAAGGGAGAGGCGAAAGGACCTGAATTGAACAAAAGAGGAGGGATGGGGCGAAAGCAAGGTTGAGATGCAATTTGAAGAACATCCGAGAGTTCGGCTTGCGAGAAAAAACGTGCGGAACGTCAGGTGCACGGTGAAAGTGGGCGCGCGTGTGTTTTGGAAGGGATTGTGTGAGCACGAAGGAAAAAAACAGGAGAAACGGGGCCGAAGGGAAGAAGCCGGCGGTTGCACGTCCCGAAGCGGAACAAGTGAAGGAAGAGGGGATGGGCGACGAAATCGTCCGCGAATTTCTGCTGGAGAGCAACGAGAACCTGGACCGGTTGGACCGTGAGTTGGTGAGTCTCGAGAAGGACCCGAAGAACCGGGAGACGCTCTCGAGCATTTTCCGGACGATTCACACGATTAAGGGGACGAGAACGCGTACCAGGCATCGGCGCAGGTGACGTCCATCATCAATACGTTGATGCTGGCGACGATCAATATGACTGCCGGGACATAAGATCATGGCCATACGACTGAATCCGGACCTTTTGCCGAGCCTGCTGGCGTCCATCCAGGACAGCAAGCAGAATGAGGCGGTCGCTACGCAGGAACTGGCGAGCGGGCGGAGCGTGAACCAGTTGTCGGATAATCCTGTCGCGGCCGCAGCGCTGGTGCAGAATCACGATCAGGCCGGGGCGGACGGGCAATTTCTGCAGAACCTGAGCACGTTGCAATCGAAGTATCAGGTGGCGGACAGCACGCTGGGCGACGTGGTTTCCGCGCTGACACGGGCGCTGAGCCTGGGAACCGAAGGAGCGAACGGGACGTTGAACTCCGCGGACCGGCAGGCGATCGCCGGGGAAGTGCAGGGATTGCTGAACCAGACGGTTTCACTGGCGAATGCGAGCTATCAGGGAACATTTCTGTTTGCGGGGACGAAGGTGAGCACGCAACCGTTCACACTGGACCCGACGACGAACGTGGTGACGTACAACGGGAATTCGGCGACGACTAGCGTTGAGTTGTCGAATGGAGATTCGATCAGCGCGAATTTGCCGGGGAACCAGTTATTCCAGAATGCTTCGGGGAGCGTGACCGGCGCGTTGCAGGACCTGTACAATGCGCTGACGACGGGCACGAATATTCCGGCGAGCGTGACGGAAGTGCAGAACGCACTGAACCAGGTGAACCAGCAGCGGGTGTTCTACGGAAATAACCTGAACCAGATCAGCCTGAGCGAATCGTTCCTGAACCAGGATCAACTAAATTTGAGCCAGCAGGAAAATAGCCTGGTGGGAGCGGACCTGGCGACCGTGGCGACAAATTTTGCGCAGGCGCAGGTGGCGAACCAGGCGACGTTGAACGCGACAGCGAAGGTGCTGGGATTGCCGACGTTGCTGGATTTCCTGAAGTAAATCGCGATTCCGATCCTTCGGAATCCCTAAACAATCCTTTAAGCAAATCTTAAGAGATTCAGCCGGCTGGCGTTTGCCGGATGCCTGAGGGAATGCATGCGTCTGAATTTTGCGTGTCTTGGAAGTTGAGATCCTTCGGGCGCGAACGGCGCGCTCCCAGGATGACAGTTTTTTGTTTGGCGTGTGTGAAAGTCGCCGGGCGGAGGCTCTTCGCCTACGCTCAGGGCAAGAGCCGGCCGTTACGAAGGCAAGATGGGCCACCTGAAGGTGGCCGCTACGAAGACAGAGGGTTTCGCAGGAACGGGGTGCGGAACTATCCAGTGTTCTAATCGGTTATAGGAATGAGGGGGTACAGGCGGATTGTGCGGACTCGCGGAGCGCGGCCCGGAAGCCGCAACGCCATGAGATGGCGAGCGCAAAAGACGTGGATTTATGGGGTATTGAAACGATTAGACAGTCCGATTTCCTCCGAGGCGAAACGCGGCGTGGCAAAACTTCTTGACAAAACTGGGGCGCTGAACTATAACGCGTGCCAAGCAATAACCGGTTAGATTCTGACGGCAAGCGAAAGAAAAACGGTGCGAACAGGTGCGCTGCCGAACACCGGTGGGCCACGAGGCCGAAAACGGGGTAGGAGCGATACGAGTTCACTCGGAGGGGAAAATGCAGGTCACACGACTTCGCACTTATGTGGGGGTATTGGTGTTGGCGCTTGCGGTTTTGTTTTGCGGCCGGCTGAACGCCGGAGTAACGGCGAGCATTTCCGGGACGGTGACGGATGCGAGCGGCGCTGCGGTGGTGGGGGCGACGGTGACCGCAACGAATTTGGACACCGGGCTGGCCACGACGCAGACGACCAACGGACAGGGGTATTACTCGTTCCAATCGCTGGCGCTGGGAAAATACACGATTGACGTGCAGCAAAAGGGATTCAAGGCGTACCAGAAAACGGGAATCATTCTGGAAGTGAACGACGCGCAGACGGTAGACGTGGCGTTGCGAGTTGGGCAGAGCACGGAGAAAGTGGTGGTAGAGAGCGACGCGCTGCACGTGGAGACTTCGAATACGCAGATGGGGGAAGTAATCGAAGGAAAGCAGATGACGGACGTGCCGCTGCTAACGCGGAGTTTCACGGACCTGCTGTCCCTGCAGCCCGGGGTGATCAACACGGCGTCGGGGATGTCCGGCGCGTATGCGGGCAGTTTTATTTCGGCGGGATTCGCGCTGCCGCAGATTTCCGGCGACCAGAATTCCGGGGCGCAATCGGTGAACGGGATGCGCGAAGCCGCGAACGGATTCATTATAAACGGGCTGCTGGCGCAGGAGTCGGGCTATTCCGGAGCGGGAGCGATTCCGAACCTGGACTCGCTGGCAGAGTTCCGGATTTTGACGAATAACGCGGACGCGGAGTACGGGAATTATGCGGGCGGGCTGATCAACGTGGTGACGAAATCGGGTTCGAACAATTTTCACGGGAATGCGTTCGAATTTTTCCGGAACACGGACCTGAACACGGCGAATTTTTTCGCTGCCGGGCAGCGAGGGGCATACCACCAGAACCAGTTCGGCGGCACGATCGGCGGGCCGATCAAGAAGGATAAGCTGTTTTTCTTCGCGGATTACCAGGGGAATCGTCAAGTCGTCGGCGAAACGCAGGTGATATCGAATGCGCCGGCAGCGACGCTGCTGCAGAACGGAAATCTTTCGTCGGTGTCGAGCGCGCTTACGGGAACCGTCCAGGGAACAGCGTGGGCAAACGAGCTGACGACGCAACTTGCGAATCAATTGGGCGGGCAGACGGTCACCCCCGGGGAAGCTTATTACGCGCCGGGATGCACGGCGGACGGAGCGGGCGGCACGAAGAAGTGCGTGTTCCCAACCCTGACGCTGAATCCAGCGAACTTCAATGGCATCTCCTCCAAGCTTTTGCCTTTCATCCTGCCGCCGAACAATGCGAACGGAACGTTTTCGACGAGCGCGCAAAAACTGAACCTGACGGACAACAAGTTCAGCGGGCGAGTCGATGACAACACGCAGTTCGGGTTGCTGACGGCGTACTACTATTTCGACAAATTCGACCGAGTGGATCCCTACTGGGCGTCGAACGCACCGTTGTATCCGGGATTCAGCGTGGACAGCAACGGGCACACGCACACGATTGACCTGGGGAACACGAAGACCTTTTCCTCGGCGGCGGTGAACGAGTTCCGGCTGGGATATTTCCGGCTGGACACGAAGTTCAACCAACCGCTAGGCGGAACGGGAACGACGCTTGCGAGCCTGGGATTCGCATCAGGAGGGTCACCCGGGTCGCCGGGAGTCACAGTGGGAGCGCCAAGCGTGCAGGGAGTACCGGAAATCGACTTTAACAACTGGGTGATCGGGGTGCCGAGCCGTCCAAACCGGATCACAGAAAATATTTACCAGGCGATGGACAACTACACGCGGGTATTCGGCAAGCATACGTTGAAGGTCGGAGGGCAATATCACTTCAACCAGCTGGAAGAAAACCTGTTCAACGTGGCGAACGGAAACTTTTTCTTCGGTAGCAACTTCAGCGGACAGCCGAGCGAAACGGGAAGCGACATCGTGGACTTCCTGCTTGGAGCGCCAACGCAGTTTGTGCAGGGGCAGTCGTACCCGTCGTATGGGAGGACCTATTATTTTGGGGCATTCGCGCAGGACAGTTGGCGGGTCAAGTCGAACCTGACGTTTAATTACGGATTGCGGTACGACGTCAGCGCGCCGTGGCGTGAAAAGTACAACGAGATCCAGACGCTGATTCCGGGGGAGCAGTCGGTGGTGTTTCCGGGATCGCCAATCGGCTGGGTATTTCCGGGAGATCCGGGCGTGCCGCGCAGCCTGGCGCCGACGAGATGGAACAATTTTGCGCCGAGATTGGGACTGGCATATTCGTTTGGCGAGCATGAAGGGGTGCTAGGGAAGGTGGTGGGGAAGCCAGGGTCCACGAGCGTCCGAGTCGGATGGGGAATGTTCTACAACACGTTTGAGGGCGCGACGGACTTCAACGAAATCGGGGACGCGCCGTTTGGAAATTATACAGGGCAAAACCAGCCGAGCTTCGCGTCGCCGTTTATTCAGCGGGGCAGCGGGTCCCTGGTGTCGAATCCATTTCCGGTAGCGCCGCCGCCGAAGAATTTCTCGGCCAAGAATCCGGCGACAGGGTTCCCGTACGACAATCTGTTCGATTTCTTCAACGCGTTCGGGACGATCGGAAGCTCGCCGGCGTTCAACAATCACAACCGGCTGCCATACGCCGAACATTACGAATTGTCGATACAACGGGAACTCTCACCCTCGGATCTGCTCACGGTGAGCTACGTTGGCACACAGGGTCACCGGTTGCTGTCTTCGATCTCGGCGAATCCGGGAATTCCCTCACTCTGCCTGCAATTGCAATCCGTGGGCTGCGGGCCGGGCGGAGAGAACAACATCTATACGCTGGGCGGGGTGACGTATGCGGGAACGCGCGGGCCGTTCAGCACGCCCTATATCAATACACCGATACCAACGCCGACGGGGCCGGAGTTCATCGTGCCGTTTGGAAACGATTCGTACTTCAGCACCATCGGGAATTCCGTTTACAATTCGTTGCAAATCAACTGGAAGCATACGGCGAAAAGTCTGGATGTGCTGCTGGGATACACCTACAGCAAGTCGATGGACGATTCATCCGGCTATGGGGAGCAGATCAATCCCTATAATCCGAGGCTGAGCCGCGGGCTTTCGGCGTTTGATAGCACGCACAATTTCGTGGTCAGTTATAACTACCGGCTGCCGTTCGACAAGATTCAAACAGCCAAACTGCTGACGCACGGATGGGAAATCAGCGGAGTGACGACGTTCTCGACGGGCTTGCCGATCACCATCGTGGAAACGGATGACCGGGCGCTGACGGGAACGGGCTTTGGCGGACCGATCGTGCTGCCGGTGGATACGCCGAATTACAATGGCGCTTCGTTGGGCGTGACCGATCCACGGAACAACCCGAACCACTACTTCTTTAACATTTCGGATTTCAGCCAAAGCGCTCTGGGTGTGGAGGGAAACGCGAACCGGCGGTTCTTCCACGGTCCTGGGATCAACAACTGGAATATGACATTCAAGAAGATCACACCGGTGCGGGAGGGGATGGCGCTGGAGTTCCGGGCGGAGTTTTACAACCTCTTCAACCATGCGCAGTTCGTGAACCCAAGCGGATTGGTTCCCGGACCGTTGGGGACACCCACGGCGCCGCTGACCAACTTCGGCCAGGTGACGGTGGCGCGGGATCCGCGGCTGGCACAACTTGGATTGAAGCTGAATTTCTAACAAGTAGTTGATGGGCGTTTCACAGCGATAACCCCGAGCGGGGGATCAAGGCCCAGCCGATTCCCCGCGATTTTTTGGACGAGTACGTGGCCTCCCGGCCAAATTCAATGGACGCGAAAGAGACTCGGCAATGTCGGCCCAAGGCGTGCTCGCAGCAACACTCGTAAGACCAGGACAGTATGAATTGCGGGAGTACCCGTTACCGGAGCCGGGGCCGGGGTGTGTGCTGGTGAAGATGGAGATGTCCGGAATTTGCGGGACGGACAAGCACACGTTTCAGGGATACGTGACGCAGTACGGCGACCGGAAGCTGGAGTTTCCGATTATCCAGGGCCACGAAAATGTGGGAACGATTGCGGCGATTGGAGGAGGCGGGCGGTACGCGGATTTTGAGGGCGTGGCGCTGTGGGTAGGCGACCGCGTGGTGGTGGGCGCGAACGTTTCTTGCGGGGAGTGCTACTACTGCAGGCACGATTTTCCGTACTACTGCTGCGAGAAGACGACGGATTACGGGAATAATCTGAGCGCGAAGAATCCGCCGCATCTTTTTGGCGGGTGGTCGCAATACATTTATATTGTGCCGGGAAGTTTTCTGGTGAAGGTGCCGGAGGATTTGCCGCCGGAAGTGGCGGTGCTGACGGAGATTTTCGCGGTGTCGGTGGGGCTGGACCGGGCGAAACAGATGTCGGCGTTTCCGAATGAGTCGTTCCGATTCGACGATACCGTGGTGGTGATGGGTGTTGGGCCGTTGGGAATGTGTTTTTTGATGAAGGCGCGGATGCTGGGCGCGGGAACGATTATTGCGGTGGATTTGTCGGAGTATCGGCTGAATTTTGCGAAACGGTTGGGGGCGGATCATACGATTCACGCGGGGAAGATGTCTCAGAAGGAACGGCTGGAGTTTGTGCGATCGCTGACGAATGGGCGCGGGGCGGACATGGTGGTGGAATGCGCGGGCGTGCCGCAGGCGGTGCCGGAAGCGCTGGAGATGCTGCGGGTGAGCGGGTTGCTGGTGGAGGCGGGGAATTTTTCGGATTTGGGCGAGGTGGCGATCAGTCCGCACAGGCATTTGTGCGCGAAGAATGCGCGGATATTGGCGGTGGGAGGGGAAGAACCGGCGGCTTATGGGCCGAGCATGCGGCAGATGGCGCGGTATATGAAGCAGTATCCGTTGCGGGAGTTTGTGACGCACCGGTTTGGGTTGCGGGATGTGGATGCCGCGATGGCGAAGGCGATTGATGCGGAGTCGATGAAGGTGGTGTTGGAGCCGTGGAGGTGAGGTAGAAGATTTTGCGGATGTGAATGGCGGTCTCACCAGGTCGGGGCCGCTGGGATGGTTGGAGTAACCCAAGAGGGCGGGGCAAGCCCCACCCCTACAAAGGCGCCCGCCTCTGAAGGCGGCCGCTACAGGAGAGCGAGATGAGTGGATTGAAGGAGATGTTTTTGTTCGCGTGTGCGCCGGACAGCTGGGGAGTGCTGGATTATCCGGGGCCGTCGTGGGAACAGTCGTACGAGAAGATGCTGGACGAGATGGTGGAGGCAGGATACACGGGGACGGAACTTGGTCCTTATGGATTTTTTCCGACGGATGCGGCCGTGCTGAAGCCGCAATTGGAGAAGAGGAAGCTGAAGCTGCTGGGATCGTTTGTGCCGGTGAAGATGACGGACCCGTCGGCGGGTAAGGCCGCGATTGAGAGGATTCGGAAAGTGGGGGATTTGCTGGCTGCGCTGAAAGCGCCGTTTTTGGTGATGGCGGACGATCAATCGGTGGAGCGGAATGCTTATTCGGGTAGGGTGTACGAGCCCGGATGTCCTACGCTGACGGCGGCGCAATGGAAGCACGTGGGAAACATTGTGGCGGATGCGGAGAAGGTGGCGCAGGAGTTTGGGCTGGACCTGGTGTTTCATCCGCACGTGGCGACGTATGTCGAGACGCCGGAGGAGTGCGAACGGTTTTACGATGTCACGTCGCACACGAAGATCGGGCTTTGCCTGGATACCGGGCACTGCGTGTATGGGCACGGGGATTCGGTGAAGGAAGCGGAAAAGTATAAGGATAAGCTGCGGCTTGTGCACATCAAGGACTGCAATAATGCGGTGCTGGCGGAAGCGCGGAAGAATAAGTGGACGTTTGAAGAGGCGATTGAACACAAGGTGTTCACGGTGATTGGGAAAGGGAATATTGATTTTCCTGCGTTCTTCCGGACGTTGATCAAGAACGGGTATTCGGGGTGGTCGGTGATTGAACAGGATGTGAAGTTTGGGGCTACGGAGATACCGCCGAAGGATAGTGTGGCGGCTAGTTTGCGGTATTTGGAGGGAGTGATGGGGTCGTTGGGGGCGGCGGCGAAGGCGGGCTGAAAAGAGGAAAGATTTAACACAGAGTGCGCAGAGGTCGGAGCGCAGAGATCACAGAGAAGAGTAACCCAAGAGCACGGCCAGGAATGGCTGTGCCACAGGAGCGGAGTGAGCAGAATGCGGAAGGTCAAGGTCGGGGTGTTGGGCGTGGGGGAGATGGGGAAGCGGCACGCGGAGAATTTGCGGCGACTGGTGCCGGGCGCAGAGTTGGCGGCGATTGCGGATGTGGCGGAGACACGGGCGAAGCAGGTGGGGGAGGAGTTGGAGGTGGAGCACGCGTTCGGCAGCCTGGAGGCGATGCTGGAGCTGAAGGGATTGCAGGCGGTGGTGATCGCGACTCCCGACAAATTCCATCCGCAGGCGGTTATTCAGGCGGCGAAGGCGGGGAAGGATATTTTGTGCGAGAAGCCGCTGGCACTGACGATGACGGATGCGTATGCAGCGCTGGATGCGGTTGGCAAAGCGGGAGTGCGGCTGCAGGTGGGATTTATGCGGCGGTACGATCCGGCGTACGCGGCGGCGATGAAGCGGATTGAGGCGGGAGAAATCGGGACGCCGCTGATTTTTAAGTCGGTGGGGCGAGACAAGGACAAGCCGCCGATGGCGGCGTATCAGTCCGGCGTGAACGGAATGATTTTGTACAACAGCACGATTCACGATTTCGATCTAGCGCGGTGGATGATGCGCGACGAAGTGGCCGAGGTGCAAACGTATGCGACCGTGGCGACGAGGCCGGAGGTGGCGAGGTACGGTGATGTGGTGGCGAGTTCTGTGAATCTGCAATACCTGAATGGCGGAATTGGGAATATCGAGTCCTATGTGTCCGCGGTGTATGGGTATGACGTGCGGACGGAAATACTGGGAACGAAAGGCGCGGTATTTGTTGGAACGTTGCAGCAGACGCCCGCGGTGTTTTTGAGCGCGAATGGCAGCACGCAGATGTTGGCAGACCATTTCCTGACGCGGTTTGCGGACGCGTACCTGGCCGAAGCGCGAGATTTTGTGCAGAGCGTGTTGGACGACAAACCTGTGCGCGTGACAGGCGAGGATGGATTGAAGGCGCTGGCGACGGCGGTGGCGGCGGAAAGTTCGATGAAGCAGGGGAGAGCGATGAAGGTGACATTGGAACGCTCGGCGAGGACGTGAGTTTGATTGGCGAAGGTTCGGTTCGGGGGAGGAATTCATGACCCAGGCGACCGCGACGGCATTCAAGAGTCCACTGCACAAGATGACACAGACCACGCCGACGTGTTTGTGGAACGATTCGGCATCGATCGAGGAATTGAAATATTCGATGGAGCACGGCGGCGTGGGGGCGACGTGCAATCCGGTGATCGTGCTGGGCGTGTTGAAAAAGGAGCTTGGTAACTGGAAGACGCGGATTGAGGCGCTGCTGAAGGAATTTCCGACTGCAGGAGAGGACGAAATTGCGTGGAAGGTCGTGCGGGAGATTTCGGTGCGGGCGGCGGCGGTGCTGAAACCGGTTTTTGATGCACAGGGCGGGAAGAACGGAAGATTGTCGATCCAGACCGACCCACGGTTGTATCGCGACGCGAAGAGTATTGTGGAGCAGGCCGAAGAGTTCAGCCGGTTGGCGCCAAACATGATCGTGAAGATTCCGGTGACGTCGGCGGGGATTCCCGCGATTGAAGAGGCGACGTATCGCGGAATCAGCATCAACGCGACGGTGTGTTTCACGCTGCCGCAGTGCGTGGCGGTGGCGGAAGCGGTGGAGCGCGGGCTGAAGCGGCGGGAAAAAGAGGGCCAGGAAATCGCGAGCATGGGGCCGGTATGCACGATCATGGTCGGGCGGCTGGATGACTGGCTGAAGGTGCTGATTGAAAAAGAAAACGTGGCGATCGATCCGGGATATACGGAATGGGCGGGCGTGGCGGTGTTCAAGAAGACGTACAAACTTTTTCGGGAGCGCGGGTACCGGATCCGGTTGCTGTCGGCGGCGTTTCGGAATCACATGCACTGGAGCGAGATGATCGGCGGAGATGTGGTGATTTCACCTCCGTATTCGTGGCAGGTGCGGTTTAACCAGAGCGATATTGAGGTGGTTTCGAGAATCGATAAGCCTGTGGCGGCGGAGATCGTGGGGGAACTGGAAGGGAAGTTTGCGGATTTTCGGCGGGCGTATTCGGAGGATGGAATTTCGATTGGGGAGTTTGATTCGTTTGGGCCTACGCGGAGGACGTTGCGGCAATTTATTGGGGCTTGCCATGATTTGGATGGGGTGGTGCGGGACATCATGTTGCCAAATCCGGATTTGTAGGGCGGGAAGAGAAGAGCAAGAGAAAGATTTGACACAGAGAACGCAGAGGTCGGAACACAGAGGACGCGGAGAAGAGAACCCCAAGAGCGCTGGCATGAAAGCCAGCGCTACATCAGCTACTTAAATTTGTGAATGGAGGATTGGGCGCGTGGGAAAACTTGCGATTACGGGCGGGAAGAAATTGAGGAAGGCGCCGTTTACGCGGTGGCCGATACCGACAAAGACGGAAGCGGCGGCTTTGAAGGATGTGCTGGAGAGCACTTTGTGGGGCGGGCAGCCATTTCCCGGAAAGCACGCGGCGGCGTTCGCGGCGAAATTCGCGAAGTTGCACACGGCAAAGTATGGACAGTGCGTGAACACGGGGACGGTGGCGATCCAGGCGGCGTTGAAGGCGATCGGGATCAAGCCGGGTGACGAAGTGATTGTGCCGGCGTACACGTGGGAGGGAACGGTCGGGCCGGTGTTGCTGGTGAACGCGGTACCAGTGTTCGTGGATGTGGATCCCGACACGTATTGCCTGGACGCGAAGCTGATCGAGAAAGCGATCACGCCGAAGACGAAGGCGATTTTGCCGGTGCATCTGGGGATGCGGTTCGCGGATATGGACGAGATTTTGCGCGTGGCTTCGAAACACAATTTGAAGGTGGTGGAGGATTGTGCTCACGCGCATGGCGGGATGTGGAAGGGCAAGGGCGCGGGTTCGATGGGGGACATTGGGGCGTTCAGTTTTCAATCGAGCAAGCTGATTACTTCGGGAGAGGGCGGCGCAGTAATCACCGACAACCTGGAGTATATGGAGCTGGTGCAGAGCTACATCAATGCGGGACGGGCCAGCCTGACGGACAAATATAAGAAGCGGATCATCGGGTTCAATTACCGGCTGGGAGAGTTCCAGGCAGCAGTGCTTGGCGCACAGCTTGCGCGAATGCCGAAGCAGAGTGCTATCCGGGACAAAAACATGAAGCGGTTTGAGGCGCGGATGGCGAAGACGCCGGGGATCGGGTTGTTGAAGCCTGATCCGCGGATTACGCGGCTGGCGCCTTATGGCTATGTGATGAAGTATTTTGCGGAGAAGGTGAACGGGATTCCGCGGGCGGCGTTTGTGGCGGCGATGCAGCTAGAGGGAGTGCATTGCGATGGATTGTTTTATGAGCCGGTTTACAAGAGTTCGCTGTTTCCGGTGGATGCGACGGATTTTCCGGCGTTGAGCTGGGGACGGGAGAAGGCGCTGGATTTGCGTTCGATGTATTCGTGCCCGGAATCGGAGAAGGCGGCGTATCAGGAGGCGGTGTGGTTTCCGCATCAGCATTTTTTGGGGACCACGAAAGATGTGGACGACATTGCGGATGCGATTCACAAGGTGCTGGAGAATGTTGAGGAGTTGCGGGGGTTGGATCATAAGGCGATACGGAATCAGAGGCTGGGTAGGGCGGATCGGGAGAGCTGAGGAAGAGTAATGAAGAGGGGGAAAAGACTTTAACACAGAGGGCACAGAGAAGAGAAACCCAAGAGCACAGCCAGGAATGGCTGTGCCACAGGAGTGGACCGCGGGCATATGAGAGATGGGAAGAAGGTGGGGTTTGCGGTGGTGGGGCTGGGGGCGATTGCTCAGGGATCGGTGCTGCCCGCGTTTATGCATGCGAAGAGGGCGAAGCTTGTTGCGTTGGTTGGCCGGGATAAAGGGAAGGCTGAGAAGTTGGCGCGGAAGTACAAAGCTCAAGCGGCATATGGAGCGGAGGAGCTTGGAGCTTGCCTTCAGAATCCAGAGGTTGATGCGGTTTATCTGGCTACGCCGCAGAGCGAACACTTGACCGCGGCGATTGCGGCGGCCCGAGCAGGGAAGCACGTGCTTTGCGAAAAGCCGCTGGCGGTGACAGCGGAGCAATCGGCGGAGATGGTGTGGGTTTGCGAAGAGTGCGGCGTGCAGTTGATGACGGCCTACCGGAAATATTACGAGCCGAGCGCGTTGCACTTGAAGAATTTGGTTCAGAGCGGGAAGTTGGGCAAGATTGATGTGATCAACACTTCGTTCAGCGAACTGCATGTGCCGGGGCGGTCGATTCCGTGGCTGCTGGATTCCAAAGTGGCAGGCGGGGGGCCGTTGATGGATTTGGGCGTGTATTGCGTGAACACGAGCCGGTGGCTGGTGGAAGAGGATCCGGTGGAAGTTAGCGCACACGCTTGGAGAAGAGATTTTGAGCGGTTTCGGGACGTGGAGGAAGGGATTTCGTTCCGGATGCATTTTGCGAGTGGGCTGGTGGTGCAGGGGGCGTCGACTTACAGTTCGGCGATTTCGTCGTTTGTGTTTGTGCAGGGGACGAAGGGATGGGCTTGCCTGACACCGGCGTTTCCGTTTGACGAGGAACGGAGGTTGACGGGGAAGATCGGCGGGAAGTGGTTTGAGAAGAAATTCAAGGTGCTGGACGAGTTTGCGCCGGAGCTGGATGCGTTTGCGGAGGCGATAGGGACGAAGACGCGCGCGGAGGCCGATGGGCGGCAGGGGCATTGGGACATGATCATTTTGGAGGCGATTTATGCGTCGGCGAGGAGTGGGGCACCGGTTAGCGTAAGATACGAGATTCGGTGAAGAGGCCAGAAGCAAACCGAAGAGAAGATTTCAACACAGAGGACACAGAGGAAGAGCACAGAGGGCACAGAGAAGAGCATGAGCGTTGGGAAAAATGCCGGGAGGAAGAAGGCGGGGAAGGCCGCGAGCATTTACGATGTGGCGCGGGAGTCCGGGGTATCTGTGTTCACGGTGTCGGCGGTGGTGAACAACAAGAGTCACGTGGGAAAGGGATTGCGGGAACGCGTGGAAGTGGCGATACGGAAGCTGAATTACCGGCCGAATCTGATCGCGCGGAGTCTGGCGAAGCAAAGGACGCATACGATCGGAATGATTGTGCCGGACATCGGGAACCCGTTTTTTCCGATTGTGGTGCGCGGGGCGGAAGATGCGGCGCAAAAGCACGGCTATAATTTGCTGCTCTGCAACAGCGACGATTCGCTGGAGAAGGAAGAGAAGGCGATCGAGCTGCTGCTTTCGAAACGAGTGGACGGAATCTTGCTGACGAAGGCGGCGGGGGATTTCCGTCCGCCGCTGCGGCAAATGATCAAGGAAGTGGACATTCCGTTCGTGCTGGTGATGCGGACGTATCCGAAGCTGACGAAGGACGCGGTGATCACTGACGATTACCACGGAGCGTACGAAGCGGTGTCGCACCTGGCGAGGGCGGGGCGGAAACGGATTGCGCTGATCAGCGGCCCGTTGAAGGTGAGCAATGCGAAGGAACGGTGGCAGGGATTTCACGACGCGCTGAAGGCGGAGGGGTTGCCGTACGAGGAAGATCTGGTGATTGAAGGCGATTACCGGTTGGAGTCGGGGTTTCGCGCGGGGCACGCGTTGTTTTCGCGGCGGCCGGACGGGATTTACGTGGCGAACCATCTGATGACGATTGGATTGCTGCAGGCGGCGGAGGAGATGGGGTTGCGCTGCCCGGAGGATTATGGGCTGGTGAGCTTTGATGATTATCCGTGGCTGGGGATTTTCCGGCCGCGGCTGACAACGGTGGAATTGCCGAAGCACCAGCTGGGGACGGAGGCGGCGGAGCTTTTGATTCAGAGGATCGCGGGGGACGGGAGCAAGGCGGTGTTGCGGAAGCTGCAGCCGGAGCTGCGGATTCGGGAGTCGTGCGGGTTTGGGTTGCGAGTTGGGGGAGAAGCGAAAATAGAAATTGGAAAAGAGAAAAGATTTAACACAGAGAACACAGAGGAAGAGCACCCTTTGGCTTCGCTCAGGGCAGACAGAGTTCACGGAGAAGAGTAACCCAGGAGCACAGCCAGGAATGGCTGTGCCACAGGCGAGCGCGATTGTGGAGAGCTAAGTTTCGCTGAAGTCGAAGAGTTTGGGGCGAAGGGTGAAGCCTTTGGTTTTGTAGGCGGCGTAGAGAATTCCCGCCACCAGCCAAAGGATGCCGGCCCACTTGGTCCAGTTCTGCAGGCTGAATAACAATCCAAAACAAAAGACGAAACCGAAGCCGGGGACGAAGGCGTCCACGATGAAATTGCGTTTGCCGGCGTTTTCGGGGCCGAAGGAAAAGTGCAGGAGGGAGACGAGGTTGACGCCCATGAAGGCGATGAGCGCGCCGAAGGTGACGATTTCGGCGGCGAGTTCCCAGGGAATGGTGAGGACGCCGATGTAGGCGAGTGCGCCGACGATCCAGACGTTGTAAATGGGATTGCCCTTTGTGGGGCTGATGTGGCCGAAGATTTTTTTGGGTAACACGTCGTCTCGGCCCATGCTGTAGAGAAGACGAGATGCGCCGACGTGTCCTGCGAGGCCGCAGGCGATGCTGGAGACGAGGAGCATGATGCCGTAGGCGTGGAAGAGCAATGGGCCGCTGGCGGCGCGAGCGACGTCCATGAAAGCGGTTTCGGGATTCTGATACGTGGCATAGTCTGGCAAAACGCGCTGGGCCATGTAGACCTGGAATCCACTGAAGAGTCCGGTGAAGATGCAGACGAGAACGGAGGCGAGGAGAACGTTGCGGCGAGGATTTTTGACTTCTTCGGCGAGGATGGAGACGCCGTCGAATCCGATGAAGACGAGAGCGGCGAGACCCGTGCCGGAAGCCACCAGGCGGTAATTAAAAGTTTCGGGATTGTAGATGGGTTTGAGTGAAATGAGGCCGGAGAAATGCTGGTGGAGGATGATGTAGCGAAAGGCCTCGATGAGAAACGCTGCGGTTACGAGGACCATGAAGGAAAGCAGAACTTCGTTGGTGCGAGCGGTGAATTTGATGCCCTGAACGGTCATGAAGGTGATTAGGCCGACGGCCAACGCGGCGAGGATCGCGAAGGGAATTTTGGGGGCCATGCGCTGAATGGCGAGGACGGCGTAGAGCGCGTTCTGGATTGGCTGGAAAAGATATTCAAGGAACATGGCCCAGCCGACGACGAAGCCGACGTGGGGATTGAGACCTTTGCTGATGTAGGTGTAGACGGAGCCGGAGGAAGGATAGACGGTGGCCATGCGTCCGAAGCTGACGGCGGTGACGGACATGGCGACCATGGCGAGGAGCAGAGTGGTGACGGCATGGCCGTGGGAGAGGACCTGGGCTTCGCCGAAGAGAGGGACGGCGGCGATAGGTGAAGTGAGGATGACGCCGTAGTAGATGAGGTCCCAGAGGCCGAGAACGCGCTTCAGATGGGGTTGCGCGGGGGTTGTGGCTTCGAGTGTCCCAGTGGTTGTTTCCACGCCGGCCTCTTTCGGATGCGAAAAGAACTAGGGGCCCGATTGCTTTTCTGCGATTCGAAATTTGTTTCCTAGAAGAAAAAACGTTCTTTTTTGAGTGCCTCTTCGTATTTCTTGCGGGCGGCGCGGACGGATTCGCGTTCGGAGACTTCGGCGATGGGGACATCCCACCAGGATTCGTAGCCGGGGACGCGGTCGTCGTAGGAGGTTTCGACGACGACGACGGAAGTGCGCTCCTGTTTGCGTGCGGCGGCGAGCGCGTTGCGAAGTTCGTCGTGAGTTTTGGCGCGCGCGGTCCAGGCGCCGAGGCTGGCGGCGTTGGCGGCGAAGTCTACTGGGATTGGGTCGCCATCGTATTTTTCGCCGCGGCGATAGAGGTAGTTGGTACCCATGCCTTCGTTGCCGCAGCCACGGCTGAGGCCGCCGATGCTGGAAAAGCCGTGATTGTCGAGGAGGACGATGTTGAGTTTGACGCCTTCTTGCAGGGAGGTGACGATTTCCTGGGTCATCATCAGGTACGAGCCGTCGCCGACCATGACATAGACTTCACGATTCGGATTGGCCATTTTTGCGCCGAGGCCGCCGGCAATTTCGTAGCCCATGCAGGAGTAGCCGTATTCCATGTGATAACCGCCCGGCTGGAGAGTGCGCCAGAGTTTGTGAAGATCGCCGGGAAGGCTGCCTGCGGCGCAGAGAAGGATGTCGGATGGGTCAGTGAAGGAGTTAAGCGCGCCGATGACTTCGCCCTGGGAGAGTGGCGGGTCTTTGCGAACGGCGTAGATGCGATCGACTTCTTTTTCCCAGTCGGCGCGAAAGGTGGAGATGCGGGCGGCGTAGTTCGATTCGACCTTGTATCCAGCGACAGCGGATTGGAGTTCTTCGAGTGTGGCTCGGGCGTCTCCAGTTAGCGGTAGAGCGGCGTGTTTATAGGCGTCGAATTCGGCGACGTTGATATTGATGAAGCGGACGCCGGGATTCGGGAAGGCAGTCTTGGAGGCGGTGGTGAAATCGGAGTACCGGGTGCCGATGCCGATGACGAGGTCGGCTTCGCGGGCGGCGATGTTTGCGCCGAGCGTGCCGGTGACGCCGACGGCGCCGAGTTGCTGCGGATGATCGAAGGGGAGGGAGCCCTTGCCGGCTTGGGTTTCGCAGACGGGGATGCCGGTGGCTTCGGCGAAATTTGCGAGGGCGCGAGAGGCTTCGGAATAAAGAACACCTCCGCCGGCTACGATCAGTGGCTTTTTTGCGTGGTGAATCAGAGTGGCGGCCTGGGTGAGGAGTTCCTTGTCGCAGCGGGCGCGCGGAATAATCCAGACGCGCTTGCGGAAGAATCCTTCGGGGAAGTCGAACGCTTCGGCTTGAACGTCTTGGGGAAGGCTGAGGGTGACGGCGCCGGTGTCGGCGGGAGAGGTGAGTACGCGCATGGCTTCGGGGAGGGAAGTGAGGAGTTGTTCGGGACGCTGGACGCGGTCCCAGTAACGCGAGACGGGCTTGAAGCAATCGTTGACGGAAATGTCTTGAGTGGAGGGAGATTCGAGTTGCTGGAGAACGGGTGCGACATTGCGGCGGGCGAAGATGTCGCCGGGGAGCAATAGAACGGGGACGCGATTGATAGTTGCGGCGGCGGCGCCGGTCAGCATGTTGGTGGCGCCGGGGCCGATGGAAGTGGTGCAGGCGAGGGTGCGGAGGCGGAAGGAAGTTTTGGCGAAGGCAGCAGCGGTGTGGACCATGGCCTGTTCGTTGCGGCAAAGGAAGTAGCGGAGGCCGGGATTCTGTTCGAGGGCCTGACCCATGCCGGCGACGTTGCCGTGGCCGAAGATGCCGAAGCAGCCTTCGATGAAGCGATGCTCCTGGGAGTCGCGGCTGGAATATTGGGCCTGCAGGAAAGCGACGATGGCCTGGGCGACGGTGAGGCGGCGGGTCATGAAGAGATTCTCCTGAGAAGCGGAGAGCGGGACAGGGAACAAGCTTGAGAGAAAAGCGACAGGAGATATCCGGGGGAAAACGCAGAAATCTCTAAGCGCTTATCGGGTGACTTTCCGGTTAGCTTGCCTGGGTAGTTTGCGGCCATCGCCCGTCCTCTGGGAATTGCGGGAAGTGTACAGCTTCAACGCACCAACGGCAATCGCGGATCGATGTCTTTCCAGGTGGACTTGAGCCAGACGTGATTGGGGTCTTCGGTGACGGCGAGAGTGCGGGAAGTTCCCGCGAGGAAATTGAGGTAGTAGACGTCGTAGCCGGGGCCGGCGACGACGGGATGAAAGCCGGAACGGACGAGGACGGCGTCGCCGTCTTGAGCGCGGACGGTTGTGTCGTGCGAGAGATCGGGGGAGTAGAGACGCTGGAGAGCGAAGCCTTCCTTCGGGCGGTTGATGCGATAGTAGTAGATTTCGTCGAGGTCGACTTCGGCGGGAGGGTTGTGGACGTCGTGCTTGTGGGGAGGGAAGCTGGACCAGTTGCCGCCGGGAGTGTAGACCTCGATGACGACAAGTTTGTCGGCGGGGAAGTCCGGCCGAATGATGTCGACGATCTGGCGGGAAGCGTTTCCACCGCCACGGAGGCCGCTAACGACATCTTTTGGAGTAATGAGTTTGGGTTGAAGTTTGGCCTGGGAAGGGACGCGGCATTCGGCAATTTCGCAGGCGGTTTCCGCCTGGAAGGCGACGGAATGATTCGTGGGGAGATAGAGGCAATAGGGCAGGCCATCGAAAACATTTTTGCGCTGGCCGATGGAGTGCGAGCCTTCGCCCCAATCCGCGGCGCAGCGGCCGCCGAGTAGGACGAAGGCGGCTTCCTCGCCCTGGGTGGAGGAGGAATATTTTTCGCCGGGATTGAGACGGCGGGCGGACATGCTCATCCATTCCCAGTGGACGCTTTCGCGGGAAAAGTGGAGCAGTTCACCGGATTGGGATTCGGGGAGAGAGCGAGAATGGACGATGTTCGGAGCTGTGGACATGAAGCACCCCAAGCTGCTCCCGCCTGGACGGGAAGGTCTCGCAGCGGTGAAACGGCGGCAGTCGCCGAAGAGAATCAAAGCGCTTTGCAGCCTGGAGCAACCGAAGCCGGATTCCGCTCAGAAAGAGCGCAGAAAGCCAAAGGAATGCGGGCAAGGGCTACTCGCTAACCGGCTAGATTGTAGCGCAGGTGGGGGAAGATTTGCCAATGATTCCGGGGTGGTTGGGTGTTGGGGGAGGAGGAGCAGAAAACGGGTTAAGAAAAAGAGCTTAACGCAGAGTGCGCAGAGGGCACAGAGTTCGCTGAGAAGAGAGGAGCACAGCCAGGAATGGCTGTGCCACAAGATGGTTAGTCGAAGGAGGTGGGCCATTCGGGGTGGCGGCGGTGATTGAACATGTGCTGGATTTGGATGGGAGTAACGCGGGGGAGGGAGAGGGGCGGGATGCCGTTTTCGGAGAAGAAGTCGACGGCGGTGGTTTCGAGGCTTAGCTGTGGAGCGCCGCCAGTGAGGGTGCAGAGGAAAAAGAGCTTGTAGGCATGAAAAGGATAGGGAGGGTGGTCGTGGAGATTATGGTCGTAGACCGCGGCGAGTTTGTCGGCCTTGGCTTCGTAGCCAGATTCTTCGCGGACTTCGCGGAGGGCCGCGATGCTGGGCGGGTCGCCGATGTCGGCCCAGCCGCCGGGGAGAGTCCAGGCGCCGTCGTTGCGCTCTTTGACGAGGAGGATGCGATCGTTGTCGAAAACGGCGGCTCGGACGTCGACTTTCGGGGTGGCGTAGCCGAAATTTTTTTGGAAGAGATCGATGATGCAGTCGGTTGTGTTCCGATCGTCGGAAGAGGAAAGCATTTCGGCGGCGATTTGGCGGATTTGGGAGAAACGTTCTAGGTCGAAGGGATCTTTGGCGTAGGTGAGGCCGTTTTGGGCGATGGCCTGGAGGCGTTGGGCCCATTGGAGCCAGAGAGGATTTTTCATTTAAGAATTGGCATCGTGGAAAGAAGAAGAAAGATTTTAACACCCCGACCGAGTCGGGGTAAACGCCGGACACGGAGGCCGGAGCGCAGAGAGCACAGAGAAACCGGGAAGAAGAGCGGCCCGCCACGGTCAGCAGGCCCTACGAGGATTGTATGGAGCGATTCAGTACGGCGAGTTCGGCGGCGGTTAGGGGGCGATGGGAGGATTTGGGGAGGTCGCCGAGGTGGAGGGGGCCGATGGAGACGCGGATGAGGCGGAGGACTTCGATGTGGAGGGCGTCGAACATGCGGCGAATTTGGCGATTCTTGCCCTCGTCGAGAGTGATTTCGAGCCAGGAGTTTTTTTCGCCGGTACGAAGGAGGGTGGCGCGCTTGCAGCGGAGGAATTCGGTGCGTTCGGTTTCGACACCGCGTTCGAGCGATTCGAGAAGGGACGGATTCGCGACGTCGGCGATTTGCACGTGATAGGTTTTGTCGAGATGCGTGGCGGGATTGGTGACACGGGCGCTCCACTCGGAATCGTTGGTGAAGAGGAGGAGGCCTTCGCTGGCTTTGTCGAGGCGACCGACGGGGGCGAGCCAGGCTAAGCCGGGAGGAAGGAGAGAGTAGACGGTGTCGCGGCCTTTTTCGTCGGCCGCGGTGGTGATGACGCCGCGGGGTTTGTTGAGCATCAGGTAGATTTTTTCAGCGGGTTTGAGAGCGCGGCCTTGCACCTCGATGCGATCGGCGCCGAGGCGGACGGGAGTTTCCGGATTTTTCGGAGTGGTGCCGTTAAGGCGGACTTTGCCCTGGCGGATTAATTCAAAGGCTTGTTGGCGGGAGCAGTAGCCGAGTTTGGAAAGGGCGCGGGCGAGGCCAATCTTGCGGGAGGAATCGGGTTGCGGAGGCGAATTGCGGGGAGGGCGGTGTGTCACGGCTTCAATCGTGCGCGGAGCTAGGACTTTTTGTCGGGTGAAGCTGCCTCAGGATGCTTTACTTCGCCGAAGCGAGTGGCGAGCCAGTCGCGGACTTCCTTGGGATTGTATTTGAAGGGGCCGTTGCCGCCTTTGTAGGCAATGCGGCCTTGCTCGTCGATGATGTAGAGGCGCTCGGGCCAGGCGGCGTAGGCGTCGTTGGCGGAGTTGGTCATTTCGTCGATGCCGAAGGGCACGGAATATTTGAAGCGTTGGGTGAAGTCGTTGGCGATGGCGACGCGCTGGGCGAGAGTTTTCGGCTGTGCGTAGCAGACGTTATCTTTGTCTTTTTCATTGGACTTCATTTGCCATTCGTCGAGCGGGTGGGCTTCGCGAACATAGATGGTGAGGAAATCGGCGTGGTCTTTATAGTCGTTGAAGATTTGCGCGATGTCGCCGACCTGGCGACGGAAGGGCGGTCAAGTGAAGCTGCCGAAGACGAGGACAAGAGGCTTGCCCTGGGTGCGTTCGCGAAGGTGAAAGCGGGTGGCGCCATCGAGGGAGACGAGAGTGGCGTCGGGTGCGTCGCTGCCAACCAGGAGATTGCCGCGATGCATGTGGGGGAAGGCGTAGCGGACCATGCCCAAGGCGTCCTTGGGGCTGCCAGCCATGATGCTTAGGCCGACTGAGGCCGCGAGAATGAGCACGCCTACGGTGATCAGGGACCATTTCAAGAGGGGATGCATGGGTTGCCGTTGTGTGGATATCGTCTCATAAGTGGAGGAAAATTTTTAGGGGGTAGGAAAAAAAGAGGAAGAGGGGATTTTAACGCAGAGTACGCAGAGGTGAGAGCGCAGAGGTCGCTGAGAGGGAAAACCCAAGAGCACAGCCCCTTCGGTTCCGCTCAGGGCAAGCAGGAATGGCTGTGCCACAGGAAGGCGCCCGCCACGGTCGGGGGGGGCGCTGCATGGGCAAGCGCGGCCACCTGAAGGTGGCCGCTACGAATGCTGGTAGTTGGCGGAGGAGCGGAGTTCGTCGCGGAGGGCGGTGTAGCGTGCCAGGGATTTTTCGATGATGTTCATGGCGGCGTAGGCGGGACGGATGTCTTCGACCTGGACTTGTTTGCCTTCGAGCTGCTTGTAGTCCTGGAAGAAACGCTTCAGGACGAGCATGCGGTGCGGAGGAAGGTCGCGAGCTTCGATGTACTCGCTAAATTCGGGGTCGTTGGTGGCCACGGCGATGATTTTGTCGTCACTGGCGCCGCCGTCGATCATGGTCATGACACCGATGGCGCGGGCCTTGATGAGGGCGAGAGGCTGGATGGGTTCCTGGCAGAGGACGAGGACGTCGAGAGGGTCGTTGTCTTCGGCGTAGGTTTGGGGGATGAAGCCGTAGTTAGCGGGATAGAAGACGGCGGAGTGAATGATGCGGTCGACCTTGAGGAGGCCGGTGGCTTTGTCGAGTTCGTATTTTACGTTGGAGCCGAGGGGGATCTCGATGACGGCCTGGAAATCGCGGGGGAGTTCCTTGCCGGGGGAAACGTCGTGCCATGCATGCATCACGCTGGGATACCTCGCTGGGAATGACGACTCTCTATTATGTATTGAGTTGAGGTGGAAAGGTAAGTGCGATGGGGGAATTAGAAGGAAGAAAAAACTTAACACAGAGGGCACTGAGGTCGGAGCACAGAGTTCACAGAGAAGAGAAACCCAAGAGCACAGCCCCTTCGGTTCCGCTCAGGGCAAGCAGGAATGGCTGTGCCACAGGAGCCTAGGCGGATTTTTTGGTCCAGGCGCCGATGATGGCGCCCATGAGGACGAGGCCGGCTAGGGGATAGAACTGGTTGATGGCGAAGAGTTCTTTGGGGCGCATTTCGTACATGTAGGTGGTGAAGGTGATGGGGCCGACGAAGCCGATCCAGAGGAGGACGCCGACGGAAGCGCCGCGGCCCGCAGTGTTGGCGTTGCGCCAGATGCAGATTTGGGCGAGCGAGTAGGCGATCAGAAGATTCAGGACGAAGGTGATCACGTAGGGCAGGACGGGGTTCATGCTCTTGGCTTGCTCGATGCTCATGTTTTCAAGGGCCATCCAGGGCTTGCTGAAGAGCACGCCATACCAAACGGCGCCGAGCAGCCAGTAGGCAACGGCCGCGATAAACACAGCAGCATAATTTGTTTTCATCGAAAGTCTCCCCGCCAGTATCGTGTGGCGGGGAATGTAGCATCAGGCGCGGGCTTTGTCGATGAGTTCGTCCCAGAGGCCCTTGGATTTGAGGATCAACTCGATGGCTTCGCGAATGGCGCCTTTGCCGGCGTGAGCTTTGGTGGTGTAGTGCGCGATTTTTTTGACGTCGACGACGGCGTCACCTACGGCCACGGCGAGGCCAACGCGTTTGAGGATGGGAATGTCGGGGAGGTCGTCGCCGACGTAGGCGACTTCCGCGTCTTTCACGCCGGCTTTGGCCAAGATTTCTTCGTAGGCGGGCATCTTGAGAGCGATCTTCATGTAAACGAATTCCATTTTCATTTCGCGGGCGCGGCGAAGGAGGGCGGGGCTTTCGCGGCCGGTGATGCAGCCGGTGCGGATGCCGCCGGTGTGGGCGAGTGTGAGGCCCTGGCCGTCGTGGGCGTCGAAGCGTTTTATTTCGAGGGCGGAGCCGTCGGGTTGGGAGAGGAGGATGACGCCGCCGTCAGTCATGGTGCCGTCGACGTCCATGAGCAGGAGTTTGATTTGAGCGGCGCGTTTCTTGAGCGCGGGGGAGATTTTGGGGGTTGGGGACAAGACAGCCTCCAGTGAAATGATGAGCGGACAATTTTAGCAAGAAATGTAGGGGATAACAGCGAACAGCGATCAGATAACAGGAAGCAGGAGGGGATTCACCACAGAGATCACGGAGGTCTCGGAGAGTGGCTGGGGGATGGTTGCTTTGCGCCTGGATTTGGGCGGGGTTATAAAAAGGGCTTGACCCTGACGTTGCGTCAGAGTTGAGGATGCGAGTGGAGGCGGCTGTGGAGACGGGAACCAAGGAAGTTTACCGCGCGAAAGAGTTTGCGACGTTGGCGGGCGTGACTGTGCGCGCGCTGCATCATTACGACCGGCTGGGGCTGTTAAGGCCGAAGCAGCGCTCGCGGGCGGGGTATCGCTTGTACACCATGCGAGATTTCGCGCGGCTGGAACAGATCGTGGTTCTCAAGTTTCTCGGCATTCCTCTGAAACAGGTTCGGCGCTTGCTCGAGTCCGAATCGAATCTCGGTGAGACGCTGCAAAGACAACAGGAAGTGTTGTCGGAAAAGCGGCGCCAACTGGAAAAAGCGATTCGGGCCATCGGCAACGCGCAGCGGACTCTTCAATCGCGGCACGAACCGGATTGGAAACTGTTTCAACTTATCGTGCAGGAGATTGAGATGCAAAACAAAGTGGAGTGGAAAGGGAAGTATTTCAGCCCGGAGGCCAAGGCCAAGGTGGCGGAACGGCAGAAGCAGTGGTCTCCGGAATTGCAGGAAAAAACCAACAAGGAGTGGAGCGAACTTTACGCGGACGTGGAAGGATGCCTCGGTGAGGACCCTGCGGGGCCCAAGGCGCAGGCTCTGGCGCAACGATGGAGGAAGCTTGTGGAGCAATTCACTGGCGGCGATCCGGAGATCCAGAAGGGACTAAACGCGATGTGGGCCGATTCGGCGAACTGGCCGGAAGACGCGCAGGCGAGGAGGTTCGTGAAACCGGAAGTCCACGAGTACATGGTGAAGGTGTTGCGTGCCGGGAAGTAGGAGCCGATCCAGAGGACCGGACCCAATGAAAATTGACCCCGAAAGAGCGTCGCGGGGGCAATTTTCATTTGGCTAGATCAGTTCGAGGGTCCAGAGGTCGTGGAGATGGACTACGCCGACCACTTTTTGGGAGGCGTCGACGACGACTATGGAGGTGATTTTCCTTTTTTCCATGAGGTTCAGGGCTTCGCTGGCGAGGAGTTTGGGGTTGATGGTTTGCGGGTTGCGAACCATGCAGTCGCCGGCTGTCATGGAGAGGGCGGCGCCACCGTGCTTTTCCATGAGGCGGCGGAGGTCGCCGTCGGTGAGGATGCCGGCGAGTTTGCCGTCGGGAGTAGTGACGGTGGTCATGCCGAGTTTTTTGGCAGACATTTCGTGAAAAGTGACGGGCATAGGAGTTTCGGGAGCGACACGGGGAAGCGCGTCGCCGGAGTGCATGAGGTGTTCGACGCGGAGGAGTTTTTTGCCGAGACGGCCGGCGGGATGGAGGGCGGCGAAATCATCGTGCTGAAAGCCACGGCGGTCGAGGAGGGATACGGCGAGGGCGTCGCCGACGGCCATGGCGACGGTGGTGCTGGCGGTGGGAGCTAAATTGAGCGAGCAGGCTTCTTCTTTGACGCTGACGTCGAGGACGACTTCGCTGGCTTCGGCGAGGGTCGATTTGGGATTACCGGTCAGCGTGACGATGGGAATTTGGAGGCGCTTGAGCGCTTCGAGGAGATTGAGGATTTCCTGGGTTTCGCCACCGTAGGTGATGGCGAGGAGCGTGTCGCCCCGGGCGAGCATGCCGAGATCGCCGTGAAGGGCTTCGGCGGGGTGCAGGAAGAAGGAAGGGGTGCCCGTGCTGGAAAACGTGGCGGAAATTTTGCGGCCGACCAGGCCAGATTTGCCCATGCCGGTGACGACGACGCGGCCTTTACAGGCGAAGAGAAGATCGACGGCGTGCGTGAATGAGCTGTCGAGGCGGGCGAGGACGTCCTGGATGGCTTGCGCTTCGATGCGGAGAACGCGGCGGGCGGTTTCGAGGCTCATGCGTTGCTCCAGCGACGAACGAGGGTGGAGAGTTCTTTAAGGCGCGCTAGGAGCTGCGGAAGTTGCGCGAGGGGCAGAGCGTTGGGGCCGTCGGAGAGGGCGGCGGCGGGATTGTCGTGGGTTTCGAGGAAGATGCCGTCGACACCGGTGGCTACGCCGGCGCGGGCGAGGGGTTCGATGAACTCGGGCTGGCCTCCGCTTGATTGACCCTGGCCGCCAGGAAGTTGGACGGAGTGGGTGACATCGTAGACAACGGGGTAGCCGAATTTGGCGAGGACGGGAAAAGTGCGCATGTCCACGACCAGATTGTTGTAGCCGAAGCTGGCGCCGCGTTCGGTGAGGATGATGTTCTGGTTGCCGGCGGCGGCGATTTTTTCGGCGACGTTGCCCATGTCCCAGGGGGAGAGGAACTGGGCCTTTTTTACGTTTACGATGCGACCGGTTTTGGCGGCGGCGACGAGGAGGTCGGTCTGGCGCGAGAGGAAGGCGGGGATTTGGAGGATGTCCACGACTTCGGCGACGGGAGCGGCCTGGGAGGCGTCGTGAATGTCGGTGAGGATGGGGAGATGGAGGTCGGATTTCATTTTGGAGAGGATGCGGAGGCCTTCGGTGAGGCCGGGACCGCGAAAGGCTTTGAGGGAGGAGCGGTTGGCTTTGTCGTAGGAGGCTTTGAAGATGTAGGGGACGCCGGCATCGGCGGCGATTTGGGCGACGCGCTCGGCCATAGAGCGGGCGTGGGATTCGGATTCGATCACGCAGGGGCCGGCGATGAGGAAGAGGGGGTTGGTGCCGCCGAGGCGGAGAGAGCCTAATTGGATTTCGCGAGTATTTGTCATCGAACTCAAAACGATATCACAAGCCCAATCATGGGCGCTCGACGGGGACTACCCGAAACCGCTGTCGTCCGCCGATGCGATAGGTTGCAAAATCGTTTTGGTCCACCGTGAATACTACCTGGATAGATTCTCTTTCCGCGAGATACACCAATGTGGCATCCGCAAAATCCATAGGGCGGTCCCAATAGCGAGACATCAAGGCACGAATGCGGGTAAGTTCTGGATGAACGATCGGCGACAACGCAATTGCCCCGGACCGGATCAATTGCCAAGCATCCTCTTTCCTCGGGCGATGATCGCCGATCAGATGAAAAAGTTCCGTGAGCACGGCTTCGGAGGTGACCAGAGGAAACGGCAGTTGGCGGAACACGGATGCACACCGAACGTGCCATGCGTCAGAGGTATCCACCAGGGCGAGAATTGCCCCTGTGTCGATGAGGGCTTTACCGGCCATACTTCTTGGCTAGGCGTTCGCGGACGATCTCGCGCACTCTCGACGAGCGAGTTGGATCTCCAGAGGAAAAAACGCCTATATATCGCTCGGCTTTTTTGTGAAGCCTTTTCTGTTCCTCGTCGTCAGCGATTTCGTCTGCCTGCCTCGCGAGCCAGTCGTCCACAGCCATGTCCAGGACATGAGCAATTTTGAGCTTTCGGCGGCGTGCAGCGCGCTCCAGACTTGCTTTGCGAGCCGATGTGAGGCGGTAACTATAGACTTCCGTCTTCATGCACTACAGTGTAGTGCATTTGCACTACACGTGTAAATAGAGAGATCAAGCGGTGGCGTGCGGGGCCGCTCGCAGCGTCGGCGCGGGAGACTGGGCCTCGGAGGTGGCGGCGGAAGTGGGGCGCGACTTTTGGAGTTTGTGTGCGAGCGCGGCACCGATGAAGGCGCCGAAGAGCGGGTGCGGCTCGAGAGGCTTGGATTTGAATTCGGGGTGGAACTGGCAGCCGAGGAACCACGGGTGGTTCGGGGCTTCGATGATTTCGACGTAGTTGTCGTCGGGAGTGCGGCCGGTGATGTGGAGGCCGGCGGCGACGAGCGTTTTTTCGTATTCGCGATTGAATTCGTAGCGGTGGCGGTGGCGTTCGCTGATTTCGGTTTTGCCGTAGGCTTTGTTGGCGAGGGAGCCGGGTTCGAGCTTGCAGGGCCAGGCGCCGAGGCGCATGGTGCCTCCCATTTCGTCCACGCCGAGCAGTTCGCGCAATTTGTAAATCACCCGATGCGGGGTTTGGGGATCAAATTCGGTGCTGTCGGCCTGCTTGAGATTGGCGGCATCGCGCGCGTATTCGATGGTGGCGCACTGCATGCCGAGGCAGATGCCGAAGAAGGGGATTTTGTGATCGCGGGCGAATTGGATGGTGTAGACCATGCCTTGAATGCCGCGCTTGCCAAAGCCGCCGGGAACCAGGATGCCGTCGTAGCCCTTGAGGCGCTTTTCGGCGGTTTCGAGGGAATCGATCTCTTCGGATTCGATCCAGTCGATTACGGTTTTGTGATGATGGGCGAGGCCGCCATGCAACAGCGCTTCGCGCAAACTTTTATAGGCGTCTTCGAGTTGAACATATTTGCCGACGATGCCGATTCGGACCTCGCCTTTGGGATGGTGCAGGCCTTGCAGCATGTCGAGCCAGGGCTGCATGTTGGCGGGGCGATCTTCGAGGCGGAGAAGGCGCGTGATTTGAGCGTCGAGACCTTCCTTGCTGAGTTCGACGGGGACTTCGTAAATGGTTTTCACGTCTTCCATGGAGATGACACAGGAATCGGCGACGTTGCAGAAGAGCGCGATCTTTTTCTTGAGATCCTCGGAGATGTGGCGATCGCTGCGGCACAGGAGAACGTCGGGCTGGATACCGATGCCGAGCATTTCTTTTACGGAATGCTGAGTGGGCTTGGTCTTCAGCTCGCCGGCGGCAGCGATGTAGGGAACCAGAGTTACGTGGACGAATAAAGTGTTTTCGGCGCCGAGTTCGAGGCGCATCTGGCGGATGGCTTCGAGGAAGGGAAGGGATTCGATGTCGCCAACAGTGCCGCCGATTTCAACGATAACAATGTCGACACCCTCAGCGACGCGCTTGAAGCAGCGTTTAATTTCATCGGTGACGTGGGGGATGACCTGGACGGTTTTGCCGAGGTAATCGCCACGGCGTTCCTTGGAGAGAATGGTTTCGTAGATGCGGCCGCTGGTCCAGTTATTGTCGCGGCTGAGCTTGACGTGGGTAAAGCGCTCGTAGTGGCCGAGGTCGAGGTCGGTTTCCGCGCCATCGTCAGTGACGAAGACTTCGCCGTGCTGATACGGGCTCATGGTGCCGGGATCCACGTTCAGGTACGGGTCACATTTTTGGATGGTGATTTTGAAGCCGCGACTTTCGAGGAGACAGCCGATGGAAGATGCCGCTACGCCCTTACCAAGAGAAGAAACAACACCGCCGGTTACAAAAATATATTTTGGCGCCATCCGGGTCGCTCGCCTCCGCACCGCGCAGAATTGAGCTTGTCGAACCTCCGCAGGATTGACGTACATATAATTATCTTCGGAAGCGGGAGTTGTGTCAATGAGAAGTCTTTGCTCGGAAGAATCGGAAAATTTTCTGCGCACGCGACATTTGATTGAGGGCGGGGTTCGTAAATCGGGAAAAGTGGGGTAAGTTTGTTCGGTGGGGGCAGGCGTTCTTTATAAAGAGGCGGACATGAGCAGCAGGAAGATGTGCAGCGCAGCTACGATTGCGCTTGCGGCCTATGTGGCTGCGTGTGGAGGGGGCAACTCGAATATCACGCCGCCTCCGCCGACCGGAAATTTTTCGAACGCCAGCCTGAACGGACAATATGCATTTTCGATGAGCGGGGTGGATCTGATCTCGGGAGCCTACATCGCCAGAATCGGAAGCATAGCGGCCGATGGAAACGGTCACATTACGTCGGGACTGGCAGACGTGCAGGATCTGGGCAGCACAACGCCCACATCGCAGGTGTCGTTTTCGAGCGGAACCTATCAGATTCAAGCGAACGGACACGGGGTGATCGTTTTGACGATCAGCACCGGAGGAACTCTGCAATGGAGCGTATCGCTGCAGTCGAGCAGCCAGGGCTACTTGGTGCAGACGGATGGATTGGCGTCGACGAGCGGCGGCCTGAATTTGCAGACGCCATTGCAGTTTTCCGCGAACGCCATCAACGGAAAATATGTGTTTAGTTTGCCGGGGATTTCCCTTACCGGTAGCACGCCTTCGTTGATTTCGCTGATAGGGGAGTTCAGTGCGAATGGAGCCGGGGGCGTGACCGGAGGCACGTTTGACACGAATGACACCTCGTCTCCGCCGAGCGGAGCGACCGCACTGGCGGCGAGCAGCTATCAATTGGACACGACCGGGAACGGCACGAACTTTGGCCGCGGGACAATGACGCTGGCCGGCCGGACGTACGGCTTTTACATCGTTAACAATACGCAGGTGGATTTGCTCGAAGAGGATTTACTCGGCGGAACAACGGGCCCCGCATACCTGCAAACGGGGGCCATTCCTACGCAAAGTCCGGAATTCAAGGGGAGTTTTGCGTTTTTTGCGGGAGGGTCGGAGTCGACCGGCCACTTCGGGCCTATATCGCGCGTGGGGCGGTTCACAGCGGACGGCGCGGGTGGCATTGGCACGATATCGTTTTTTGAGAACAACGACGGAAACACCGCGCAGTTGACGCCGGGTTCGGGCATTTCCAGCACGAGTTACACGATTGATACGAGCAATGCGGGGAGTGGACGAGGCACGTTCACGTTCAGCAATTCGTCGACCGGGACGACGGCTTATGTGTTTTACCTTTACTCGCCGACGCGAGCGGTGATTCAGGACGTTAGCGCGGGTATTGTGGCGAGTGGGACGATGGCGTCGCAGTCGACGACGTCCTTCACCACAACCAGCGTGGCAGGGAATTACAGTTTCAGCTGGAGCGGGGTGGAGTTGGTGACGCCCTCGCCGTTCGACGAGAATTATGTCGGACAGTTCATTCAGACGAGCCCGGCCACCAGCAACCTTGCCGGGATAGTGGACTTCGCCCAATTAGGATTGAACACGATTAACACGAACGGGGTGACGCTGAACGCGGGGTTGTCGGGAACATTGACCATCGGCGGGGACGGAACGCAAAGCAATGGCTACAAGATCGCTATTGGCGGGCCGACGCCGTTCACCGTGAACTTCGTGGCTTATTTTGCGGACAACGGGACGGTGTTCATGGTGTGTTCCGACAGCAACCGGACGACGGCGGGCGTGGCGACGCAACAGACGCAGTGATGGAAAATCGAAAAGAGGAAAGATTTAGCAGCCCCTTGGGACGAATGAACTCCGGGCGCGAAGCTTTGCCACGTGGGCGGGATTGGCCACCTGAAGGTGGCCGCTACGAAGAAGAGGACTACGACAGGGTCAGACGCTCCCTTTTTCGTGGAGGAGCTTTTCGACGCGGGTTACGTCTTCGGGGACGTCGACGCTGACGGCGTCGTGCTGCACTTCGGCGACGCGGATTTTCCAGCCATTTTCGAGCCAGCGGAGTTGCTCGAGTTGTTCGATTTTCTCGAGCTCTCCCTGTGGCAGGGTCGGATATTCGAGCAGGGCGTCACGCTGAAAAACATACAACCCTAAATGCTTCCAATATTTGACGTGGACCTTCTGCTGGGTGTCGCGGATCCAGGGAATGGGCGCGCGCGAAAAATAGAGGCCATTGTCGTCGAAGTCGAGAACGGTTTTTACTACGTTGGGGTCCATAATGTCGCCGGCGTGGCGGATCGGGGTAGCCACGGTGGCGATTTGGGCGACGGGTTCTTCCAGGAGCGCGGCGACCGCGGCATCGATCGCGGATGGATCGACGAGCGGCTCGTCGCCCTGGACATTGACGAAGACGTCGCCTTTCTCATGCGCAGCCACTTCGGCAATGCGTTCGGTGCCGGTGCGGTGGTCGGCACGGGTCATGCGGGCTTCGCCTCCGAAGGCGTGGACGGCGTCGATGATGCGCTGGTCGTCGGTGGCGACAACGACCTTATGGACCGTTTGGGCTTGCTTGGCGCGCTCGTACACGCGCTGGACCATGGGCTTACCGGCCAGCGAGACGAGGGGCTTGCCGGGGAGGCGCGTGGAGGCGTAACGGGCGGGAATAATTACTACGACCATTGGTTCGTCGGAATTCATCTTATGCACCGGGAGAAGGAGTTACGCTGCTGATGCTAACACAGTCGTTCGGCAGGGACTGATGCGCCGTCACTGACTTTAGTAGGCGAAAGACGGGCTATTGCCTTCCGAAAGCCGGGTGTTTATGATGAGACATCCGCGCGGCCGTCCCGGGAGACCGGATGGATGGGGGAGCCGTGAAACGCGATTGGACCAGGGTTCGCGTATTGACCGTAGAGGCTGCCGCCCGGCTATGTGCTTGCGTCTGTGTGACCGCGAGCCTGACAATGCTGCTCGCGCAGGAACCGTCCACTTCAAGCACCCCGGCACCGCCACCCGCAACTTCCAAACTGACCGACGTTTCGCATAACACACCGGCGATAACGATTCGCCCTGGGAAAGTAATCCGCACAGACGTTGACCTTGCGCTGGTCAACGTGACGGTGACGGATCCGTTCAACCGACTGGTGACGGGGCTGGAGCAGGATAACTTTCGCGTGTTCGAAGACAATGTGGAACAGGAAATCGTCACGTTTTCCTCGGAAGACGTGCCGATATCCATCGGCGTGATTTTTGACTTCAGTGGAAGCATGTCCAACAAGATTGATAAAGCGAGGGAGGCTGCGCTGGATTTTTTCAAGACGGCGAATCCAGCGGACGAGTTTTTCCTGGTTACGTTTAACGAACGGGCGGAACTGACGAGCACGTTCACCAACAGCGTCGAGGACTTACAAAGCCGCATGATGGTGACCTCACCCCGGGGTCGCACGGCCCTGCTGGATGCGATCTATCTGGGGCTAAGCCAGATGAGGGGTGCACATAACGCAAAACGCGCCTTGCTGATTCTTTCCGATGGAGGGGATAATCATAGCAGGTACAACGAGAACGACATCAAGCGGCTGGTCAAGGAGGCGGATACCCAGCTCTATGCCATCGGCATCTACGACCCGCTTGGTTATCGGAACCGCACCCCGGAAGAGCTGAATGGCCCAACGCTGCTCTCCGAAGTGACAGAATTGACAGGTGGCCGCGTTTTCGCTGTCGAGCATCTAAATGAATTGCCGGACATTGCGTCGAAAATCGGCATGGAGCTACGCAATCAATATGTGTTGGGATACAAACCAAGCAATCACGTTCATGACGCGCGGTGGCGGAAAATCAAGGTCAAGCTGCGCGCCCCAAAGGGACTCCCACCCCTCTCGACATACTCGAAAACCGGATATTACGCGCCAGCTCACTGAAGCGTCTAACCGGTCTCATCGATTCGGGCTGGTAATCGCCTGCACGCTGCTGGTTACTGTGCTTGCGGCCACCGGTTCGTTCGCACAACTCCCAATCCAGGTACCACCGCCCCCACCGCCTCCCGGACAGCAAGGCGGCACATCGCCGTCGGGCGGGAGCATTAAGGTGGACGTCAACCTGGTGGTGCTGCACACGACGGTGAATGACGATCGCGGAAAGTTTGTGGACGGGCTGGCTCAGGATAATTTCCGCGTGTATGAAGACAAGGTGGAACAGAAACTCTCCATTTTCAAGCGCGAGGATGTCCCCGTCAGCATGGGACTGGTGATCGACAACAGCGGAAGCATGCGCGACAAGCGGCCCCGGGTGAATGAAGCGGCGCTGACACTGGTGCAGAGCAGCAATCCCCAGGACGAAACGTTCGTAGTGAACTTTAACGACGATTTTTACCTGGACCTGGACAAGGATTTTTCCAACAGCATTCCGGAACTGAAGGAAGCGCTCGAGAGAATCGATTCTCGGGGAAGTACCGCGCTCTACGATGCGATCATCGGGTCGCTCGATCACCTGAAGAAGGGCGTGAAAGAAAAGAAGGTGCTGCTAATCGTTACGGACGGCGAAGACAACACCAGCCGGAACTCGCTGGAGAAGACGCTGCGGGAAATTCAAAAGACCTCGACGGTTATTTACACGATCGGCTTGCTGGGGCAGGAGAACAAGCGCAGCGCGAAGAATGCCAAGAAGGCGCTTTCGGAAATCGCGCAGGCTTCGGGCGGGCTGGCATACTTCCCGGAGAATGTGGACGACGTGCACGCGATCTGCGAGCAGGTGGCGCACGATATCCGGCACCAGTACACGCTGGCGTATTACCCGTCGAATGGTGCGAAGGATGGGACATTCCGCGCGGTACACGTGGATGTGATCCCGCCGCGGGGGCACGGGAAACTGGTGGCGCGGACGAGAAACGGGTATTACGCGCCGACGGCGAGCAGCGGGGTTTCGGGGAAGTAATTCAGGTAATTTCCTATCGCAGATCTGCGCCGGGGCTGAACCCCGGCCCCCTACAGACAACCCAGGAGCACAGCCAGGAATGGCTGTGCCACCAGAGTCCACGGGGCCACCTGAAGGTGGCCGCTACGCTAATTCTGGGAGGAAGCTGACGCCCTGGGGAATTGTGACGTTGAAATTTTGGGCAATGGTTTGGCCCATGTCGGCTAGGGTGGCTCTGGTGCCTAGATTAGCGCCAGATTTTTGGGCGGGCGTGTAGGCTAGGATCGGGACGTACTCGCGGGAATGGTCGGTGGTTTCCCAGCGAGGGTCGGGATCGCAGCCGTGGTCGGCGGTGATGAGCAGAAGATCCCTGGCGCCGAGTAGTTTCAGATAAGACGCAAGTTGCGCGTCAAATTCTTCCAGCGAGCGGGCAAATCCCTCCAAGTCCTTGCGATGGCCGTAGAGCATGTCGAAATCCACGAGATTGCAGAAGATCAGGCCGCTGGGGCGTTGCTGAAGCGCAGCGGTTAATTTTTCCATGCCGTCGGTATTTGATTTGGTGGTTGCGTAGTCATCTACTCCGCGACCGTTGTAAATATCGTGGATTTTTCCGATACCGAAGACGGGGATTTTCTTTTCGGCGAGCACATCCATGAGCATTGGCTTGGGGGGATCGACGGCGTAGTCGTGGCGGCGCGAGGTGCGGGTGAAATGGCCAGGGGTGCCTTCGAAGGGGCGGGCGATCACGCGGCCGACGCGATGCTTGCCGTCGAGAAGTTTTCGGGCGATTTCGCACATGCGGTAAAGGTCGGGAACGGTGATGACGCTTTCGTGGGCCGCGATCTGAAAGACGCTGTCGCCGGAGGTGTAAACGATGGGTTTGCCGGTGCGGACGTGTTCTTCGCCGAGTTCTTTCAGGATTTCGGTGCCAGAGGCGGGCTTGTTGCCGAGCGTTTTGCGGCCAATCTGATTTTCGAAGGGTCCGATAATTTCCGGAGGGAAACCGTGCTTGTAAACGGGAAAGGCCTGGTCGAGCCAGACGCCGGCCATTTCCCAGTGGCCGGTGGTGGTGTCTTTGCCAGGGGAGTGGGTTGCGCCTTTGCCGTAGGAAGCTTTGGGGGCGGCGGCCGGAGGTAGATGTTTTAGCGGGGCGATGTTGGCCAGGCCGAGTTCGACGAGGGTGGGAATTTGCAGCGCGCGATATTCGGCGATGTGGCCGAGCGTGGTGCGGCCGGTGTCGCCGTAGTCGGCGGCGTCGGGGAGCGGGCCGATGCCGACGCTGTCGAGAACGATCCAGATAATGCGGTCGAATTTTGGCATGATTAGGATTCCTAAGATGCTTCAGCGAACTTTAGCATAGGGATTTGGGGAGATGGGAATTGACGCGTTGCGGGGCCGGACATACGATTCGGGCGGGGTACGGTTCGGCTGCTGATACGGGCTACCTGGGCCACCTGAAGGTGGCCGCTACAGGTGTGGAACATTTGGGCGGAATTTGCGTAGATATTGGTAGAGAGGTCTGAAGATGGGGCGAGATCGCGGTGTGCGCAGCAGTTCGGTTGTGTTTCCGCTGCTACTGATTGCGTTCGGCGGGTTGATTCTGCTTTCGCGGGCGCTGCCCAATTTTAATCCCTGGCCGGTGGTGGGGAAATATTGGCCGCTGATTCTGATTTTTGCCGGGGCGGGAATGGTTTGGGACCGCTCACGGCGATCGGAAAATCCTGAGGCGCCAGCCGCATTTCCCATTGGGACCACGCTGGGTACGGTTCTGTTTCTGTTGGTGCTGATCGTTTTGACCTGGCGAGGACACACGTACGCCTCGCGCGAGTGGCCAAGCCGCTCCACAATGAACTCGCACCGGCAGGAGAAGATCGATAAGAAGGACGCCAAAAGCGTGCGCATGTCGGTGAAGATGCCCGCGGGGGATTTGACGATGAGCGGCGGGGCAGACGCACTGTTGAGCGCCGATTTTTCCTTTGGAAGCTCCTGGAGCGAGCCGAAAATTGAATACTCGGTTGAGGCGGGCGCAGGCGAATTGAACATCGAACAGGGCGGCGGAGGGACGCTGGTAACGAATTCCGATAACACCTGGAATCTGAAGGTGAACGACTCGATCCCGCTCGACCTGAGGGTTGATGTGGGAGCAGGGCGAGGGGTTTTTCGCTTTGCAAAAGTGGACCTGACGAGGCTGGAGTTGAATATCGGCGCGGGACAGGCGGACGTGGACCTTTCCGGCGGGCGGGCCAAGGATTTGGAGGCGGAGATTCAGGGTGGCGTCGGCGAGGCGACGATTCGTTTGCCAAAGGATGTAGGAGTCGTTGCGACCGTGCATGGCGGGCTGGGAACAATTGACACGCATGGCCTGAAAGAGGAAGACGGGCAGTATGTGAATGCCGCGTATGGGAAATCACCCGCCACGATTCATCTCTCGGTCAACGGCGGGATCGGGACCATCAGGCTGCAGCAACAATAGAGTTCACGCCGGTTTTCCATTCTAAACTCAATTTGCCCGCGTTGCGTGGGAGTCGTATACTTTAAAGTTTAGGCAGGGTGCGGAAAGCGCGCTGTCTGGGCTTCCCTTTGGCCACAAGCGAAACCATACCTCCCATCCTCGAACAGCAAGAGGTTTTGCGCATCCGCGGAGCGCGGGTGCACAACTTGAAAAACGTGAGCGTGGATATTCCGCACAATGCGCTGACGGTGGTTACGGGTGTGAGCGGGTCGGGAAAATCGTCGCTGGCGTTTGACACAGTGTATGCGGAGGGGCAGCGGCGGTACGTGGAGTCGCTCTCTGCCTATGCGCGGCAGTTTCTGGAGCGGATGGAAAAGCCGGACGTGGACGAGATTTCCGGCATTGCGCCAGCGGTGGCGATTCGGCAGAAGAATTCGACGCGCAATCCGCGCTCGACGGTGGCTACGTCGACGGAAATTTACGATTACCTGAGGCTGCTGTTTGCGCGCTGCGGGCAGACTTTTTGCATCAAGTGCGGCAGCGAGGTGCGGCGCGATTCGCCGGACGAGATTGCCACTCGCGTGTTGACGCTGAAGGCGGGTCGGCGTTTCTATGTGGTGTATCTGTTGCGCATGCCCGCAGCCGAGCCGAGTGTGGTGGGGAAGCGGGCAACGCGAAAGAAGCCGGCGCCGCTGACGCAAGAGGCGCTGCGGTTAGTCTTGGCTGAATTGCAGAAACGCGGCTTCAACCGGTTGTATCAGGACGGGCGCGTGCATGAGTTTTCCTCTCCGGAAAGTTTGCTGGATGTGAATTTTACAAAGCCGGTTTGGGTGCTGGTGGACCGGCTGGCGGTGAATCCGGAATCGCGGTCGAGGCTGGTGGACTCCATCGAAATTTGTTACCGCGAGGGCGGGGAGGCGATTCTGGAATTTGTGGCGGACGGCGACGGAAATCCGGCCGAGCGGCTGGCATTTAACGAGCGGTTCGAATGCAAAAACGATGGGACGCTGTATCAGGAGCCGGAGCCGCGGCTGTTTTCGTTCAACAACCCTTATGGCGCGTGCCCGCGCTGCCAGGGATTTGGCAACACAATCGATTTTGATTTGAACCTGGTGGTGCCGGACCCGAGCAAATCGCTGGATGACGGCGCGATCGAGCCGTGGACGAAGCCGAAATACCGCGTCCTGCTGCAAGAAGCGAAGAAATGGGCCAAAATCCGAGGCGTTCCGACGAACGTTGCGTGGAGACAGCTTACGGCGGAGCAGCGGCGGCTGGTTCTGGAAGGCGATCCGGAAAACGATTTCGAGGGCGTGAAGGGGTTTTTCGCCTGGCTGGAGCGAAAGAAATACAAACTGCACGTGCGGGTATTTTTGAGCCGGTATCGCGGATATGCGACCTGCCCGGATTGCGGGGGGACGCGGCTGCGGGCAGAGGCGCGGGCGGTGCGGATTACGGGGCAATCGATCACCGACCTTTGCAAACTGACGGTGAAGGACGCGCGGGTCTTTTTTGCAGAGCTGAAGCTGACGGAGGCGCAGGGGAAGATCGCGGACAAGATTTTGGAGGAGATCCGGACGCGATTGCAATTTCTGGATGAGGTCGGACTCGACTACCTGACATTGGACCGCCTTACATCGACGCTTTCGGGTGGGGAATCGCAACGCATTCAATTAGCGACGTCGCTGGGCTCGCACCTGGTCGGCGCGATGTACGTGTTAGACGAGCCTTCGATTGGACTGCATCCTCGGGACACGCAGCGGTTGATCGACATCCTGAAATCGCTGCGCGATCTCGGCAACACGGTGCTGGTGGTGGAGCACGACCCAGACACGATTCAGGCGGCGGACCGGGTGATTGATCTGGGGCCGGGAGCGGGGGAGTTGGGCGGGAAACTCCTGTTTTCGGGGACGTACGAAGAAATCCTGAAGGATCCGAAATCGATAACCGGGAAATATCTCAGCGGGGAGTCACGCATTCCCGTTCCCGCTACGCGGCACAAGCCGACGGGAAAATTCCTGCGGCTTCACGGGGCGACGCTGCACAATCTCCAAAATGTGGATCTGATGTTGCCGCTGGGGACGCTGACGGTGGTGACCGGCGTGAGTGGTTCCGGAAAATCCACGCTGGTGCACAATGTGCTTTACCGCGCGCTGCTGGCGAAGCGCAACAGCGCCAGCATCAAGGAGTTTTGCGACTGGCTGGACGGCGACGAGCAGATAACGGAAGTGATTATCGTGGATCAATCGCCGGTTGGGCGCACTCCGCGGTCGAATCCGGCGACGTACATGAAGGCGTTCGACGCGATCCGCGATGTTTTTGCCGAGACGCCGGACGCCAAGCGGCGCGGGTATGCCGCGGGGCATTTTTCGTTTAACGTGCCGGGAGGGCGGTGCGAAACATGCCAGGGCGACGGAACGGTGACCGTGGAGATGCAGTTCCTGGCTGACGTGGAACTGATTTGCGAGGAGTGCCGCGGGCAGCGATTCAAATCGAGCATCCTTGAGGTGCGTTACCACGGGAAAAATGTGCACGACGTGCTGGAGATGACGGTGCGGGAGGCGCTGGCGTTTTTCGTGAACGTGCCGAAGGTGGTTTCGAAGCTGCGTGTGCTGAACGAGATTGGCCTGGGCTATTTGCGGCTGGGGCAGTCGGCCACGACGCTCTCTGGCGGCGAGGCGCAACGCTTGAAGCTGGCGGCGCATCTGACTCGGTCGGAGAATCAGGGCATTCTCTATATTCTGGACGAGCCGACGACGGGGCTGCACTTCGATGATATTGCGAAATTGCTTGGGGCGTTCCGGAGGCTGCTGGAATCGGGGGCGTCGCTGCTGGTGATCGAGCACAATCTGGATGTGATCAAGTCCGCCGATTGGCTGATTGACATGGGGCCGGAGGGCGGAGACCAGGGCGGTAAAATTATCGCGACGGGAACGCCGGAGCAGGTGGCGCGAAATGCGCAATCGCACACCGGGCGCTTCCTGGCGAAGGCGCTTGCGAACGGGAACGGCGCGGCAAAGCGGCCGGGCAATGGCGGCGGGGCGGACGATGTCTCGACGGGCGGGCGACCAGAAAGCAGCAAGCCCAATTCACGGGAGCCGTGATGCCAGACCGACTGAAGCGAAGAGTGCCGGCTGCGTTTCTTGTTTTGGTTTCCGCGGTTGTACCCCCGGCGCTATCCGCGACGGAATTCCGACAATCGCAGAATCCCTCCAGCAAGCTCCCAAAAGGCAAAGCGCAAAAGGTGCAGAATCCACTGAACGATCTACTGGACGAGGCGCAGGCGGATCTCGACAAAAATAATTTCGAAGCGGCCATCCCTCCTTTACAGAAATTCCTGGCGGAAAAACCGGAAGTGGCGTTTGCGCATTTCCAGCTGGCGTACGCGTATACGGGGTTGAATCGAACGGAGGAGGCTCGCGCGGAATACGAGCGCTGCATTGCGCTGGAGCCGAAGATGGCGGAGGCGCAACTCAACCTCGGCATTTTGCTTCTGGAGAAAGATCCCTCGGCGGCTGTGACGCCGCTGCGCAGGGCGATCGAGCTGCTACCCAGCCAGAGCCGGCCACGTTTCCTTTTGGGAGTGGCGCAGGAACGCTCCGGAGACCTGGCCGGAGCCGCCGAATCGTTTGAGTCCGCTTCGCATTTAAATACCGGCGATGCTGAGGCGCTGACTCATTTGGGCGAAGTGTACCTGCAACTGAAAAAGCCGGCGGAAGCGGAAAAAAAGTTTCGGATGGTGCTCGAACTTCAGGCAAAGTTCACGCCGGCTCTGCGGGGGTTGGCGCTGAGCCTTGATGCGCAAGACAAGCCCGAAGCCATCGCGGCCTACCGAAATTACCTCGCGGCCGCGCCACAGGATGCGACGGCGCGGGCGCGACTTGTGCAATTGCTGGTGGCCAACAAACAGTTTGAAGAAGCATCGGCGGAAGCGGAAAAGTCGCCGGGTGGCCAGGTGCAGGCGCTCGACGCGCTTCGGCTTCGAGCCGACATTTTAATCGGGCAAAATAAATTCGAAGACGCCATCGCCACTCTGAAGCAGGCGATCGCGCTTGCGCCGCGGGATGCGCAACTCCACGGCGGGCTGGGGCGGCTGTACCTGGAAAAGCATGATTTTGCCGGTGCGGAAAGCGAACTGAAGATTGCGGTTCAACTGGATAAAAGCAACCTGGTTTACTGGAAGGACTTGACGGCGACTTTTTACAAAAGCGGCAATTACGCGGCGGCGCTCGCAGGCTACGATGTAGTTGAGAAGATGGAAAAGCCGAATGCGGGCGTATGGTTTATTCGCGCGCTTTGTTACGATAAACTCAATCAGGTTCAACCCGCCCTGGATGCGTATCGAAAATTTCTGGACCTGGACCAGAACCAGCATCCGGACCAGGTTTGGCAGGCGAACCAGCGGATTCATGTCCTCGAAAAACGGGCCGAGAAGAAGAAATGACCGGTTTCGCCGACGGAGCGGCCGGTTGGCTATCTTGATGTCTGCCGCAATTCTTGCGTGCACCGGGGCTTTTGCAACGACAGACAAACTGAAAGAACTGCAAGAGCAATTCGATCGGGAAAGCCACGCCGGCGGTAAAATCAAAGAGCTGCAGAAACTCGGCGCCCTGGAATTTGATGCGGCCGTGCAAGCGAGCAAGGCGCACGACTACGTTTCGGTGGGACTGATTTTTGAGAAATACCGGGACAACGTCCGGCAGGCATTCGAGCTTCTGAAGAAACAGCAGCCGGATGCGGATCGCCATCCGGGCGGTTACCGGCAGTTGGAGATGGAAGTGCGGCAGGGCATACGCGAGGTGGAAGATACGTTGCTTGTGGCGCCGGAAGAGTTTCGTCCACCGCTGGAGATTGTGCGCAAGGATTTGATCGAAGTGGACGATGGCTTGATCCATCTGCTGTTTCCCCGGCGCAGCAAGGATCCGGAGAAAGCGCCCCCGAAGGCTGAAGTGAAACCATGAAACAGAGATTTTTCATTACGGCGTTTTCGGCATTATTGGGCTTCGTAATTTCTTGCGCATCGCCTGGTGGCACGCTCGCACAGCGGCCGGACAAGGACTACCTCTCTTCCGTGGAAGCGGGGAAGATTCGCGATGCAGAGACCACCAACGATCGCATCAAGCTGTTTCTTACTTTTGCGGAGGATCGCCTTACCAAATTCCAGTACGAACTGGAGCATCCATCGTCAAACAAACACACGGAAATGCTGAACTATTTGATGAATTCGTACATCGGGTGCGTGGACGACGCGGCCGACCTGATCCAACTTGGCCTGGAGAAGCAGGACAACATCCGGCAGGGGATTGACCTGATGGCGACGAAGTCCAAGGGCTTTCTGGAGACCTTGAAGAAATATTCCGCGAGCGGCCCCGAGTTGGAGGTTTATAAGGACAACCTCGAGGATGCCGTGGAAGGCACGGAGGACGCGCTGAGGGAAGCGGAAACAGCGAAGAAGAAGGCGGCGCCACCGCCGGTGCGGCGAAAGAATTGAGGCGCAAGCATTGAGTCCGCGCGGCAAAGTTGGGTCCCACGTTCCAGGCGGAGAAGCGCTGTTTCAGCGGATGTTCACGCGGATTGGCTGCGAGGGGCGGCCGCCCCATTTCCATGTGGAGTTTTACGCGTACAGCAGCCTGGTGATTACGTTGCGGCGGCGAGGCGACGTCTGCTACGTGCGCTTCTCCGATCTTTTGCGGCGCGCGCCCCAAGGGGTGCTGGAGGGGGCGGCAGCGCTACTGCTGGCGCGGGTGTTTCGACGACGGCCTTCGCGGGCGTTGGTGCGGCCGTATTTGGAGTACGCGCGTTCGGACCGGACGCGGAGCCGGATCAATCATCTTCGCCGCCGGCGGGTGCGTCCGGCGCAGGCCTCTCCACAAGGAGAACATCACGATCTGGCCGCGCTCTTCGAGCAACTCAACGAGAAATACTTTTCGCGGAAACTTGAGCAGCCGCACATTGCGTGGAGCAGCCGCGGGTGGCGAAGACAGTTTGGTTGTTATGATCCCGGGCCGAACCAGATCGTGCTGAACCGGCGGATGGATCGCCCGGGCGTGCCGCAATTTGTTGTGGAGTACGTGCTGTATCACGAGATGTTGCATGTGAAGCACCCGACGCGTCGGTCGGGGTGCAGCCTGATTTCACATTCGCCGGAATTCCGAGCGGAGGAAAAGCGCTACGAGCATTTCCGGGCGGCGAGGAAGTTTTTGGACCAGTTGGCGCGGTAGGATACGCCGGCTTGGCCCCGACCGGATCGGGGCCGCTACATTTTGGTTTTTTCCTTGTCGATTTCTTTGTTTAGCTTTTCGATTTTTTTGCGGATTTTGTCGCCGTCTTCCGCATGCGGATAGAGATCCAGGTAGCGCTGATAGGCCTTCACGGCGGGCTTCTTCTTGCCCTTTTTTTCGTAGGCTTCGCCCAGATAAAGGAAGGGAATCGCGTAGCCGGGTTTCGCGAGTGTGGCGTCCTCGAAGCGGTCGATCGCGGCGTCTACGTCACCCCTCTTCATGTAGTATTTGCCGACATCGAGGTCTTTTTCCGCTCGCAACGGATCCCACTGGGGCTGGTCTGGAGCAGAACTCACCGCTGAATCTACGTTCTTCTTTGGCTTTGGTTGCGGTTGGCTGGGAGGCGGGGCGCTGGCGGGCGGATCTTGCGAGCGCGCGGGGGAGGCGCAGGCAGCAAGGATGCAAAAGGATAGACTTGCGATGTTTCGCAGGAATTGCATATGACCCAACTGGATCCCCCCTTACTCGATTCAGTTTATGCCAGGTTGAGTCGCTAGGCCAATCTACCCTGCTACCGGCTGCTTTTGTATCTGGGGTCCTGCGCCGCGAAGCCTTTTTGGCGTGCATCGTCACCGGCCAACAAGAAAGCGGCGCGGTAATTCCCGAAGGGAACCACGTGCGCCCCGCCATCAATCAGGTCCTGCTTGAGGCGCTCGTGCAGTTGGGGGAGTTCCGACCAGTGGATCCTGGGATAGTCATGATGCTCGGAGTGAAAGCCAATATTGAACATGGTGAGATTGAACATGTTCGATACAAAGACGGTGGAGTGGCTTACCGGCTGTGCGGAAGTCTTCGGGACGCAGCCTGCATGCTGAACATACATTCCCGAGTTCATCACGAAGGCGTTAGCGATCCAGTGGGGCAGCACCCAGAGACACAAAGCCATTACCGGGTCGATCCAGAAGGGAATTGACCACAGTGCAAGGAAGATGGCGAGTTCACGCAGCGACCGGCGACGGAGGGGTTCGCGCGCGGTCAGATCCTTCCAGAGACGTATCGAGATGCGCCAGGGCCAGTGCGTGAACAGGTATCGTTGAAAGTTTTCAAATTTACCGTCAGCCGTGTGTTTGGGCAGAGTCCAATCGTCAGTGGCCAACAATCTGGCATGGTGAATGGTGACGTGGCAGTACTCCCAGAAGAATGAAGGCCAACCGCCCGAGAATGTCCACATCCGACCGAACCAGCGATTGAGAAATGGCGAGGTGAAGATCGGCCGGTGGGAATGGTTGTGGAAGTTGACGCCGACATCGATCCCGGAAATCCAGCCCAGCACCAGGGCCGAAGCCAGCACAAAGGCTGTGCGGGTCCACGGGCCGGTGATGCCGGCTACTTTGGGATGAAGGTAGAACCAGAACGAGCAGGAATAGGCGGTAAGGCAGATGAAGTGAAAGACGATGCAGTGCCAGTCTTGCGGATGGGAGAGAAGGCGCCAGGGTTTCGACTCCACCGTGACTGGGGCACTGCGGGCCTCTGGAATCACAGGGACCTCAGGGCTGCCGCTATCGCGATGACTGTGACACCGAGGCTAACCCAAGGTCCCCAAAGCGCCGCGCCTGTAATAATTGCGATGGCAAACAGAGGGAAAAAGGATCTGCCGAAAACCATCCCCGTGCCTGACAAGAATGCTCTCGCGCGACGCCGCATTTTGAACTCGTTTCCACTGAGGCTTGGCTGGGGGCGGTATCGGAAGCAGCGAAGGATGATCAGTGCCCGGTTTGCGTTGAAACCGACGCCCTGATTGGCTTGCGTCGCCGAGGTGCCTGCAGCATATCACCTAACGCTTGCATAACCGCTCAATTATTCGCAGGGTATCAGAGGGTGAAAGGCCGCATATGTCTCTTATTGAACACCCGCCACTTATCTCCAGTTTCCTTGCTTGGGCGACGATAGGTGAGGGAAATCAGGCGGTGGGAAACGGATCCGGTGGCCCAGCGTCAGGTCCAATTGGACCGGCGCGCGGGGAAGGTGTTTCTCTTTCGGCGTGAAATCACCGTAAGATGAAAGAGGCGGCTGAAAGCTGTGGCCGCGCCGCAGCAATTCCATGGAACCCCGCGAAAAAGCAGCGTTGCTCCCCGAATCGCCGGGAGTGTATCTGTTCAAGGACGCGGCGGGGAAGGTGGTGTACGTCGGGAAGGCGCGCTCGCTGCGGAACCGGGTGCGATCGTATTTTCTGGAATCGCGATGGGTGGATGCGAAAACTGGTTCGCTGGCGAGGGAGATCGCGGACCTGGAGACGATTCTGGTGGAAAACGAGCGCGAGGCGTTGGCGCTCGAAAACAACCTCATCAAGCAGTACAAGCCAAAGTTCAACGTCATGCTGCGGGACGACAAGTCGTACCCGTACATCAAGCTGACGCTTTACGAAAAATATCCTCGGGTTTATTTCACGCGGCGGGTGAAAAAAGACGGCTCGCTCTATTTCGGGCCGTATTTTCCGGCGAGCCTGGCGCGGCGCATTCTGCACTTCATTCACAAGCGGTTTCTGGTGCCATCGTGTTACGTGGACCTGACGAAGATTCATCCGCGGCCGTGCCTGCAGTATTACATTCACCGCTGCCTGGGGCCGTGTGCGGAGGGATTGACCACGGATGCGCGATATGCGGAGGCGGTGCGCGACGCGCGAATGTTTTTGGAAGGCCGGCGCCAAGACCTGATGAAGAGCATCGAGGAGCGGATGCTGGCTGCGGCGGAGAGCGAACGCTTTGAGGAGGCGGCGTCGTATCGCGATCTGCTGCGCACGCTGGATGATATTGAGGAGCGGCAGAGGATCGCTTCGGCGCAGGGCGACGATACGGATGTGCTGGCGTATTATGCCGAGCCGCCGCTGGTGGCGGCGAATCTGTTTCACTTGCGCGCGGGGCGCGTGGTTGACCGGCGCGAATTTTTCTGGGAGGAACTGGAAGAGTTCGATCCGCACGAATTCGTCCCCTCACTCTTGAAGCAGCTTTATCTGGAGGCGGAATACCTGCCGAAGATGATTCACGTGCCCATCGATTTCGAGGATCACGCGGTGCTGGGGGAACTGCTAAGCGAGCGGGCGGGACACAAAGTGGAGATTTTTACGCCGCAGAGGGGGAGCAAGCGTGCGTTTCTGGACCTGGCGGAAAATAACGCCAAGCATATTTTCGAGCAGAGGTTCCGAGTACTGAAGCCGACATCGAAAGCCATCGGCGAAGCGCTGCAGTCTGCATTGAACTTGCCTGAGGAAGTGAAGCGCATTGAGAGCTTCGACATTTCACACATCCAAGGGACGGACACGGTGGCGTCCATGGTTGTCTGGGAAAACGGACGAATGAAGAAGTCGGACTACCGGAAATTCATCATTCGAGGCGATGAGGTCCCCGGAGGACGCGAGCGCGCGCAGAACGACGATTTCGCCAGCATGTATGAAGCGGTGGTGCGGCGGTACCGGCGGCTTCAAGAAGAGAAGAAGGCGTTGCCCGGACTGATTTTGATTGATGGAGGTCTGGGGCAATTGCATGCGGCGGCGCAGGCGCTGGAGTCCTTGCAAATCATCAATCAGCAGATGGCGAGCATCGCGAAAAAGGAAGAAATTCTCTATATCCTTGGGCAGGAAGAAGAACCGGTGATTCTGGAGCGGCACTCACCGGTGCTGCACCTGATTCAGCAGATTCGGGATGAGACGCACAGGTTTGCCGTGGGCTTTCACCGTCAGCGCCGGGGAGCGCGGCAAACACATACCGCGCTATTGGAAATTCCCGGGATTGGGCCGCGAACCTCGCAGAGATTGCTGCAGCGGTATGGGAGTGTCGCGAATCTAAAGAAGGCCAGCGCGGAAGAATTGAGCCGGATGCTGCCGCGAAAAATGGCAGAGAAAATAGTGCAACATTTGTCGCTGCACCAAGATACGCCATAACCGGTAAGTGGCAAGATTAGGGGTTAGGGTATATTGCGGCGTTCACAGGCGTGTGCTACGTTCGTTGCGTGGAGGCGATTATGGCTGACAACGTTGGAAGCAAGGTTAGTTACTTTCTGGTGGGACTTGGAGTGGGCGCACTGATGGGAGTTTTGTTTGCGCCGAAATCCGGCGAAGACACACGCGAGTACTTGGCGAAGCGCGCGGACGACGGGCGGGAATTTGCTCAGAAAAAGGCGAAAGAGCTGCGGGAGCGGGCGGATGAGTTGATCGAGCGCGGGAAAGATGTCGCTTCGAAAAAGCGGGAGTCGCTGTCGGCGGCGGTGGATGCGGGCCGCGAAGCGTTTCTGCGCGAATCGAAGTCCTGAGGCGTTCCAGGGGTGGCATGGGTTTTTCCGCTGAAGTTGCGGAGAGGGTCGGGTGTGTATGCAAATAACGATGCAGGTTTTCATTCTTGCGGCGGCGATCGCGCTGCTGGTGCAGACGACCATCCTGATCGTGATGTTCCTGCAATTGAAGAAGACCACCGAATCCGTGAACAAAATGGTGGGAGACCTGCACTCGCGCGTCGGCCCGATCCTGACACGCACGCAGATTTTGCTCGACGACACACAACCCAAGATTTCCGCGCTGGTGGAAGACGCGGCGCACATCGTTTATATGACGCGTTCGCAGGCGCAGAAGTTCGACAAGATCGCGACGGAAGCTTCGGACCGTTTGCGCGGACAACTGGTGACCGTGGACCGCATACTGACGGGGACGCTGGAAGCGGTGGAGGATGCGGGTTCACAGGTGCGGCGGAGTTTCTGGGCGCCGGTGCAGAAGGCTTCCGCGATCGTGCAGGGAATCAAGATTGGGCTCGACGTGCTGCGCTCGCGGCGAGCTTCGTCGCCAGCGCGGGACACCTCGGTGGAGCAGGAAGACGAGTTGTTTATCTGAAGGTCGAAGGTTTGTTCGGAACCGTTTCGCGCTCAAGTGAGTTGAGCGTCCTTCCATGAGCGGTTCGCGCGCCCTCTTTTATTGCAAAGTTTCCCAAAATTGGAAAAGTGAAAGCGCAATTGTTGGTCGGGGTGTCAGCGAAGGTTGCTCGGATGGCTATGCCGCGAAAAATTGCAGGATGAGATTCTTCGGGCATCCTCGTCGGATGCCCTCAGAATGACAGGCGGGTAGTTTTGAATTGAGTGGTTGAGACCGCAAAAGCTGTCGCAGAGTTGTCGTTCGGGGCCGCTACAGAGGCAAGAGTGTCTACAAAGAGATTACTTGATCCAGCCGCCGGCGATGACCGCGTCATTCTGATAGAAGACGGCGGCCTGGCCTGGCGTGATGGCGCGCTGCGGCGTTTCGAAAGTAATGCGGGCGCCGTTGCCGGGAATGGCTTCGATGGTGGCCGGAGCGGGGTCGTGCTTGTGGCGGATTTTGGCCTGGCCCTGGACGTGTGCGTCGGGCTCCACGATGGAAATCCAGTTTACATTTTCAATTTCGAAAGTTGTGGTGCGCAGGGCTTCGTCTTCGCCCACGATGATGCGGTTGTTTTCCGTGTCGATCGAAAGGACGTAGACGGGTTTTCCGGCGGCGAAGCCGAGGCCTTTGCGCTGGCCGACCGTGTAATTGTGCACGCCGGTGTGGCGGCCGATGACGGCGCCGTCTTCGGTGACGATGTCGCCTTCCTGATCGTTCACAGCGATGCCTTCGGCGCGCGAATAGGCGTGGATGAACTGGACGTAATTGCCGTTGGGCACGAAACAAAGCTCCATGCTTTCCGGTTTATCGGCGACGGGAAGATTCGCGTTGCGAGCCACGTTGCGCACTTCTTCCTTGGTGAGTTCGCCGAGAGGGAAGTCGCTGCGAGAAAGCTGTTCCTGCGTTAAACCCCAAAGAAAATAAGACTGGTCCTTCGAATTATCGCGGGCGCGGAGGAGTTCGAAGCGGCCGCTCGTTTCGTTTTTGCGGATGCGGGCGTAGTGGCCGGTGGCGAGGCGCTCGGCTCCGATCTGGCGGGCCATTCGGAGGAGCGGCTCGAATTTCACGTCGGTGTTGCAGTTCGTGCAAGCGATGGGCGTGCGGCCGGAGAGATACTGCTCGACGAAGGGGCGCACGACGCGGGCTTCGAACTGTTCTTCGAAGTTGACGACGTAATGGGGGAAATTCAGATGCTGTGCAACACGCTTGGCGTCGTAGACGTCGTCGAGCGAGCAGCAACGGTGCTGCGCGGGGCCGTCGCCCTGGAGTTCGGGGAGGCGACGCTGATTCCAGAGCTGCATGGTGAGGCCGACGATAGGGCGATTTTGTTGGAGGAGAACCGCGGCGACGGTGGAGGAGTCGACACCACCGGACATGGCGACGGCGACCAGACGGGGAGTGGGTTCGGTGGCGGAGGCCGCGGAGAGAGGGTCGAGTTGGAGCTGCGTGGACATCCTGGCTCTATTTTAGCTTGAATGGGGAATTGGTGCTTGAGGAAGAGAAAGGGAATGCGGCGGCGGAGCGGCCCGCCTCGGAAGGCGGGCCCTCTGAACCAGGCGGGGGAAGGTGCTCCCGACCCGGTCGGGGCCGCTCCTGAGGCAAGAGTGTCCACCTGAAGGTGGACGCTACGCGGGGTGATAGGTTGGGGAGAGTTTGCGGAGTTGGGAGACGGCGACGGGGATGAGTTCGAGGGCGGCGTTGATTTCGGATTCGGTGGTGTTGCGGCCGAGGCTGAAACGGATGCTGGCGCGGGCGTCAGAGGCGGAGAGGCCGATGGCGGTGAGGACGTGCGAGGGTTCGACGGCGCCGGAGGAGCAGGCGGCTCCTGTGGAGCAAGCGAGACCTTTGAGATCGAGGGCGATGACTAGGGCTTCGCCTTCGAGGCCGGGGAAAAGGATGTTGCAGGTGTTGGGAGTGCGTGGAGCATTGGCCGAGCTGACGCTGGAATCGGGAACGCGGGAGAGAATGCCCTGTTCCAGCGTGTCGCGCAGGAGGGAGATGCGCGCGGAATCTCTTTCGAGAGAGAGGCGTGCAAGCTCGGCGGCTTTGCCGAGGCCAACGATGCCGGCGACATTTTCGGTGCCGGGGCGGAAGCCGCGCTGATGATGTCCGCCGTAGAGAAGCTGGCGGAGATGGGTGCCACTCTTGATGAAGAGAGCGCCGACACCTTTGGGAGCGTAGAACTTGTGGCCGGAGAGAGAGAGCAGATCGAGTTGCAGGGCTTGAACGTCGAGAGGAATTTTTCCGGCGGATTGCACGGCGTCGGTGTGGAAGTAGACCTCGACTTCGGCGGCAAGGCGTCCGATTTCGGCGAGAGGTTGAACGGCGCCGAGTTCGTTGTTCGCGTGCATCACGGTGATGAGAACGGTTTCGGGGCGAAGGGCGCGGCGGAGGTCGTCGAGGTCGATGAGACCTTCGCGATTCACGCGGAGATAGGTGACGGCGACGCCCTGCTTTTCGAGGGCTTGACAGGCGTTGAGGACGGCTTCGTGTTCGATGGTGGTGGTGATGATGTGCGTGCCGGGGCGCACAGGCAGGAGTGCCTGTGCCACACCGAAGATGGCGTGGTTGTCGGACTCGGTGCCCCCGCTGGTGAAGACGATCTCCTGCGGGCGGGCGTTGATGAGCGCGGCTACCTGTTCGCGGGAGGTTTCGACGGCGGCACGGGCGCGTTGGCCGAAGGTGTGGATGGAAGAGGCGTTGCCGAAATCCGAGGAGAAATAGGGGAGCATGGCGTCGAGAACGGCGGGGTCGACGGGGGTGGTGGCGTTGTGGTCGAGGTAGATCCGATGCATAGGGCTAGCAACAGGATACTACCGGCAGGGAATCGTGAGGAGTTGGCGGGGGATTATTGGTCTTGCTTACTGGGGCGCCAGTTTATGAGATTGGAGGTGTAAAGGGCGATGCAGACAAGGTTCGCTGGGACGAAACCGAACTGGGCGGTGCGGACACCGATCACACAGACGACGGCGCTATTGAGCGCGGCAACAACCCAGCCTTGCCAGAGCTTTTTGCCGAGGAGGATGGTACCCAGCACGGTCAGAACGCAGGAGAGATAATCGAGTCGAATCAGGTGAAGAAGATTGAGCATTTTGGGCTGGTGAGCCGTTCTCGCCGCCTGTCAAATTAATACACTGGCGTGCTTGGGTTCCAGTTCTCCTTCTTACAGGAATAACGTCCGCATCCGGTTGCCAAAGCGGGGTTCCGGAGGCTGGGAGGTGTGCGCTTGGAAGACACACGATAAATCGACTCCCATCCGGAAGAAGAAAGTAGCAACCAGGAGGCCACTTCAGAAAATGCAAGGGCTGGCCCCTGCTTTTACTCACCTAAGTAAATGGTTGCAAAGCAGATCCGCGAACACCCAAGAAATAAATTTGAAGTTGGAAGAACGATCCAACCGCAAGAATTATGCTCAGTCTGAGACTTTGTGTGTCACATCGAGACGATTTTGAATTGAGGATGAAACGAGAAGCATTGGTCAGGGAGCAACTGGCTCAGAAAGAATCCTGAACCGGCGTGTAGGCAACCGCGAGGGGCGGCCAGCCATCAAGCAAGAGGATTCTATTCTGGTGCGCGGAGATGCAGGACCGTTCACGAATTTTGGGGAAGAGGGACCGTGGGGAACGTAACTAACCTGGTGAGATTAACGTCTCGGATGGAAACTTCAGAGGGGAAAAAGCTGCGCGCCGAAATTTCTTTCGGTTGGAGATGGAGAAGGGCGCTTGGCGGAGTACTGATCGGCCTGCTGGTTGCCGGAGCGTCCGTGACCTGCGCGGATTCGAAGAACCTGTCTTTCAAGATTCCACCGGTCAAGATCCCGCTGACGGTGAAAGATCAGACCGTCACAATCCTGGCGTGGGCGCAAATCTCCATGGTCTCCAGCAGCAAAGAGATGCAGATTTTTAATTTGCAATTGGACGCGGACCTGGGGGAGTTGCAAGAGAATCTGACGGGACTGTTGAGTGCGCAACTCGACAAGGATGACCATTGCGGGGAACGCATCCAGATCCAGCAGGCGACACTTGTGCCTGCGTACCCGGCGAGCATCGCGACGGTTCAATTGCACTTTGAACGATGGGCGTGCATCAAGGCGTTCGGGAAGCAACAAGCCAAGAAACTGGTGGCCGGGAACGCGCTGATTCCGCTGAAGCTTACGCCGGGCGTGGAGCAAGACAACACGGAGCTGAAACTGGTGCCGGAAGTGGGGGCGATTCAGGCGGACGGCTCACTGGGCGAACTCTTGCGGTCGGGCACGGTGGGGGAGATGATCCAGGAGAAAATCCGATCGTCCATACTTTCCGCGCTGCAGAAAGGCACGAGCCTGGGAGCGACCTTGCCGCCGGCGGTGCAGGGATACGCAAGGATTGAGAACGCGGCGTTCAAGGATGCGGGGTCCGGCCGGTTGCAGGTGGAACTGGACGGTCAGGTGAGGATTACGAAGGAACAGGTGCAGATGCTGTCGGAACAAGTGAAGGAGCGGATGGGGAAGAAGTGAAGAGCGCCGCGCCGCAGGGCACAGCCCGCGATACCGCCCGAGGGAAGAACTCAATTCCATTATTTGCCAGGCGCAACGAAGCGGAGGAAAAAAGCTCTTCGAGGTGGTACACATAAAACGTGATATTATACACATCGGAGTGGGCGATGAGGACGAACATCGAGATTGACGACAAATTGATGAAAGAGGCGATGCGCAGCGCCAACACGAAAACCAAGAAGGAGACCGTGGAGGCGGGCTTGCGGATGCTCATCCAGATAAAAGCGCAGACTGGCATCCGGAAGTTGCGCGGGAAGGTGAAGTGGGAAGGCGACCTTGATGAATTGCGGGGAGGCCGAGAGAAGCCCCTGCAATGGTAATCGTCGATACGACCGTATGGATCGATTACTTTCGTGGGATCGAGAATGCGCAATCACTCTGGCTCGAGGGTCAAGCTGAAAGCAAGAGGTTGGGGCTGACAGATCTTATTTTAAGTGAAGTCTTGCAGGGGATTCGCGACGATCGGGAATTCCTGAGCGTACAGGCAGAGCTCTTAAAGTTCGAAATGTATGCAGCGGGGGGAATCGATCTGGCCGTCCGGGCTGCGCAAAATTTTCGCACATTGCGGAAGAAGGGATTCACGATCCGGAGAATCGCGGATTGTTGGATCGCGACGTTTTGCATTCGAGAAGGGCATGAGTTGCTGCATCGGGACCGGGATTTCGAGCCATTTGAAAGTGAGTTGGGATTGAGAGTGGTGAAGGTGTGAACTGACCTGAAGCTTGAAGTCGCGGGAATCAGGGTATGATTGGCGCGGCGAGGGCCACGGAACAATGGCGAAAATGGATCCCGAGCAGGAACGAGAGCGGCTGGCCGCAAGATATGCGGGGATGAGCGACCAAGAGTTGCAAAAAGTCGGGCAGAACCCTGCCGCTCTAACCGATTGGGCGTTTGGGGTGCTCCGAGAGGAAATGGCAAA
>Ga0210385_10000095_pt1 | contig 98194 bp, 85 predicted proteins | sample IncBWH26OmetaG_FD_160107 | JGI IMG/M metagenome (GOLD analysis project Ga0210385, IMG submission 160107) | Forest soil microbial communities from Barre Woods Harvard Forest LTER site, Petersham, Massachusetts, United States - Inc-BW-H-26-O ... | reverse complement strand
AGTCGAGCGGCGGCACCGCGAACGTGATCGTGAACGGCTCGACGCTTTACGCCAACGCCATCGGCATCCAGGCGACCGGCGGCGCCAGCCTGCTCACCGATGCCAATAACCAGGTGACGGGCAATGCCACCAATGGCAGCTTTACCGGGATCGCCGGCTTGCACTAGAGAGCGTTAAGCGCGAATGCCGTTATCCTTAGCGCTCAAGGCAGTGCCGAAACCGGTGCTCGTCGCCTTCGCCATTGTCGTCGCCGTCAAGTTCGGCGTGCTTTTGGCGTTCGGCCCGGCGACGCAGAACGACACGCTCGGATACGACACCTATGCCAACGCAATCCTGACCGGCACATTCCGGCACGTCGACCTTGCTGCCGATCCGATGCCGATCACGCTGACGCGCATGATCGGCTATCCGGCGATCATAGCCGCGGCAAAACTCCTGGCCGGGCGCGATTGGACCTGGGCCGTCGTGTTGTGGCAGTTCGCGGTTTCATTGTGGGCAACCGTGATGGTCTACCGCCTGGCGCGGGCGTTTCGGCTCGGCGTCTGGATCAGCCTCGCCGTCGTCGCGGCGCAAGCGACCTCGATGCAGTTCATGGTCGACCAAGCGGTGCTGACCGACAGTCTGACCGGCAGCACCGTGACGATTGCCACCTGCATCCTGGGTCTGATCGTGTTGCGCCACGCGGCAGCGCCGTTGCCGGTCTATCTCGGCGCCGGCGCGCTCATTGCGGTTGCGTTCCTGATGCGCGATGTGATCGCCTTCTTTGCGGTCGGGCTCCTTCCCCTCGCCGTTGCGGCGGCGCTCGTGCAGCGATCGCGGCTTCGCCAATTGGCCGCGTGCGCGCTCGTCTTCCTGCCGCTGATCGCGACCCATGTCGCCTATACTCAATGGAACCGTGTCCGCGTCGGCTCGGCCGTCGCCGCCTCCATTTCCCAGGCCGCGCTGTTCGGCGCCTTGATCGAAGCGGCGCACTACGATCATTCGATATTTTCCGGCTCGACCCCGATCGACGAAGTCGGCCGGCCTCTGCTCGCGGCCATGGAAGCGGGCCAGCATGGCTATGAAGCCGATGCCAACGTTGCCCTGCATCGCGACTACGGCTGGGACGCGGTTCGCATCAACCGCGAAGTCACGGCCGCGTATTTGCGCGCCTGGCTCGACCATCCCCGCGCGATGATCTTTCATATCTTTCATCACATCTCGGAAACGCAGCTGCACCAGGCGGTGCGACCGATCGAGACGGTGCGCGACGTGCTGTTGTGGAATACCGGCAGCTCGCACGATTTCGGCGCCGAGCGCGCCGTGAAGGCCGGCAATTGGTGGATGATCCCCGCCGTGATCGCCAACTGGCTCGCCATGACGGCCTCGGTGTTGGTGTTTGGCGCGTTTCTCGTCGTCACGCCGATTCGGCTGGTGCGCGAGGGCTGGACCGACGAAACCAGCGTGTCGATCGGCATCTGGTGCTTTTATCTGACGGTCGGCGGGCTCTACGCCACGGTGCATCTCGAGCCGCGTTACCTGACGCCGGTCGTCGCCGGATCGATTGTCGTCGGCGTGGTGAACATCGTCCGCGTTATCGAGTTCTACCGGCCGCCGGTCGCGTTGAAGCCGGCGAACGAACAGATCGCCTAAAAAGCGGAACGACTATGCGGCGAGCGACCGCTCGGTGCGGGCGATAGCGTCGGTGAGCGCGCGCATGGCGCCGGTCAGCGCCACCGGGCCGTGGCCCGAGGCAAGGCGACGGACATTGCTCGCAGCTTCTTCGATGTCTCGGGCACCGGCCTCGTGCGCCGAAACCGTCAACGTATTGGCAAGATCCGCCACCACGCCGAGCGGCTCTTTTCCCATCAGTTCGAGCAGCACATCGGCATCGCGCAGGATGTCGGTGATATCCAGCGGCGCCAACGGCGGCGCGACGTGCTCAACGCCGGTGAACTTGCTCCCCGAATCGGACATCTGCTGCGTCCTAAGCTTTACCGTGCAACATCTACTACGGCCGATATAGCTAACCGTTTGTAAACGCCGCTCGCTCTCGACCGTTTCGGCCCGCCGAGGGCGGCGCCGGTCGATATCATGTCGCCGGATTATGCCCAGAACGCGTCAATAATTCGTTGGACCGCGGGTCATAATTGTCGCATCGCCGTTCAAGGCTGGTTTTCGCCCTGCCGGCCAAGGGTCAACCGCGCAAGATGCGGCCGGCGACCGCGTCGAGTTTCTTCAACAGCGCCGGATCGCGCGCTTCCGGCGCCGTGATCAACGCATTGTCGAGCGCGCGGTCTGACCCGATCGGACACGGCTCGTGCTCGCGCGGAAAATCACGCGCCAGCCGCGCCACCAGCCGCGTGCCTTTCTCGGCGTTGGCGACGAGCACCTTGATGATGTCCTGCACCGTCACCGCATCGTGGTCGGGATGCCAGCAGTCGAAATCCGTCACCATCGCCACGGTCGCGTAGCAAATCTCCGCTTCGCGGGCGAGCTTGGCTTCCGGCATGTTGGTCATGCCGATGACCGCATAGCCGAGATTCTTGTAGGTGAGGCTTTCGGCGAGCGTGGAAAATTGCGGGCCTTCGATGCACACATAGGTGCCGTCGCGCACGATGCCGATGTCCTCGGCTCGCGCGGCTTCCGCGATATGGATGCGCAGCCGCGCCGACACCGGATGCGCCATCGAGACATGCGCCACGCAGCCTTTGCCGAAGAACGAGCTTTCGCGCTTGTGAGTGCGATCGACGAACTGATCGACCAGGACGAAGGTGCCGGGCGCCAGGTTTTCCTTGAACGAGCCGCACGCCGACAGCGAGACCAGATCGGTGACGCCGGCACGTTTGAGCACGTCGATATTGGCGCGGTAGTTGATATCGGAGGGCGAAAGCCGATGCCCCTTGTCGTGGCGCGACAGGAACACGATCGGCAGGCCATCGATCTCGCCGGTCAAGAGCGGCCCCGACGGGTCGCCCCAGGGGCTTGAGATGACTTTTGTTTGTGTCTTTTCGAGACCCGGCAAATCGTAAATACCCGAGCCGCCGATCACTCCCAAAACCGCTTTCGCCATGGTCCGCCGCGTTGCCTCGTTAGAATATCAGCCATGCCCGTTGCATGGCGCGCTGTCAAACACCGGCGCTGAAAATGACGCGAGCATGACAGGCGAAGGCCGCGTGCGTCGCCGTTTCACGTGTTGCCGCGGTAGCCGCGATACCAGGTCACGAACGCGCGCAAGCCGTCTTCGATCGGCGTGCGCGGCGCAAACCCGGTGGCGCGCCGCAGTTCCGAACTGTCGGCAAAGGTTTCCTGCACGTCGATCGGACGCATCGGCAGCAATTCGCGCCGGGCCGCCTTGCCGATGACTTTCTCCAGACTATCGAGCAAGGCCGTGACCTCGATCGGCTGCTCGTTGCCGACATTGTAGAGGCGATGCGGCGGCTGCGGCGATGTTGGCGCGGCGGCGTCCGCGGCCGTCACCGCCGGCGGGGCCTCGATCAAACGCACAACGGCTTCGATGACGTCGTCCACATAGGTGAAGTCGCGGCGCATGTGGCCGCGATTGTAGAGCCGCACCGGCCGATCCTCGAGGATCGCCTGCGTGAACAGCCACACCGCCATATCGGGGCGGCCCCAGGGCCCGTAGACCGTGAAAAAGCGCAAGCCCGTTGCCGGCAAGCCGAACAGATGCGCGTAAGAATAGGCCATCAGCTCATTGGCCCGCTTGGTCGCGCCGTAGAGACTCAACGGCTCGTCGACCCGGTCGGTGATGCGCAGCGGCATGCTCTGGTTAGCGCCGTATACCGAGGATGACGACGCATAGACGAGGTGCCGGCACGCGCCGTGGCGGCAGCCTTCGAGGATGTTGGCAAAGCCGACCAGGTTGGCATCGACATAGGCCGCGGGATTGACGGCCGAATGAGCGACGCCGGCCTGCGCTGCAAGATGCGCGACATAGGTGAAGCGTTGCTCGGCGAACAATGCCGCGACGGCTGAGCGATCGGCGAGATCGCATTTTTCGAAATGGAAATTCGCAGCTGCGCGCAGTTCGCCGAGGCGGGCCTCTTTCAGGCGCGGATCGTAATAGTCGTTGAGATTATCGACGCCATGCACGGTCCAGCCGTCGGCAAGGAGCCGGCGCGCCAGATGAAAGCCGATGAATCCGGCGGCGCCGGTGACCAGAATAGGCTCGCGCATCGCCCACTCCTACCGCAAATCAGGAACGTCCGCGATCCTCGAACTGCCGGCGCTCGAATAGCGCGGCGACGGCCCCGGCGAGGTCGGGCGCCGTCTCGACGACAAACCGGGCAGAGGCGAGTTCGGCTGCCGCCTGCCGCTCCTGCGTGTCGACCGCCAGCAGCGTGCCGCCGGCGAGCCGCGCCGCCGCGCCTGCGGCAAGGTCATGGGCCCGGTCGCCGACGATCCACGAGCGCGACAGATCGAGCTGCATGCGGTGCGCGGCCTCGACGATCATGCCCGGATTGGGCTTGCGCCATGGATGATCGGCGACCCGCAGCGGCGCGCGGCCGTCGGCGTGATAGGCGCAGGCCACGACGCCATCGAGATGCGCGCCGTCGGCCGCCAGCGCCGCCTTAAGCGCGCCTTGCACGGCATGAAAATCATCCCAACCGTAATAACCGCGGCCGATGCCGGCTTGATTGGTCACCACCACCACCGGAATGCCGAGCGCGTTACAGCGGGCGATCGCGGTGGCTGCGCCCGCGATCATGCGGACGTCTTCGACGCGGCAGAGGTAGTGCGTATCGGTGACGATGACGCCGTCGCGATCGAGGAACAGCGCGGCGCGGCCGGGCAATGTCGCGGCATCGACTTCGCACCACAGGCCGGCATCTTCGCTGATCATGGCGATGGCACCAGCGAGCGGTAAAGGTCGCGGACGGTTTTCCGCACGGCTGCGGCGGTGAAGCGCTCGTGGAAGCGCGCGTTCGCCGCGGCGCCGAGCCGGTCACGCAGAGCTTGATCGGCGGCCAGCGTGGTGAGCGCCCGGGCCGTCGCCTCGGTATCGCCGAGCGGCACCAGGATGCCCTCCTGGCCGTCGCGCGCGACCTCCCGGCACCCCGGAACGTCGGTGGCGACGATCGGCCGGCCGGCGGCGGCGGCTTCGACCAGCGAGCGCGGCAGACCCTCGCGATAGGACAGCAGCATCGCGACGTGATGCTCCCGCCACACCCGCGCCACGTCAGTCGCGTGGCCGTGCCAGGTGATCCCCGGCGCTTTCGACCATTGCGCCAGGGTGGCTTGCGGTAGGGAGCGCGGATTGTCCGGATCGGGGTCGCCGAACAGATGCAGCTCGACCGGCGCGCCGGCCGCGCGAGCGCGCTGCACCGCGTCGACCGATTCGACAATACCCTTGGGCCCGATCATGCGGGCGACCACCGCCACTTTCAGCTGCGGCGCCGCCGGCGCTTCGCTGCGCGGAAATTTTTCCGGATCGACACCCGCTCCACCGACGATGGTGACGTCGGCGCCGTCCCGATTTATGCCGAATTCGCCGGGATCGTCGCGATTTTCGAACAGATACCGGGTCCGCGGGCCGCGCAACCATGAGCCGACGATGGCGCTCACGATCCTGCGGGCGACACGCACGGCAATGCCATGCTCGATCCACAGGTGCCCCAAGCCGGTCGGCGCCACCACGAGAGCTCCGGTCCCGGCGAGCTTGGCGGCGACGCCGCCGATCACCACCGGCCGCAGCGCGATGCAGTGCACGATATCGGCGCGCTGTTCGCGCACGATCTTCAACGCTTGGAAAAAATCGCGCAGGCTGCGCAACGGACTGAAACTGCCGCGCCGGCTTTCGATCGCAATCACGGAAAATCCTTCGGCCCTGAGCCGCTCACCGTCCTCGCGCACGCGCGTCGCGACGACGACCTGCAAGCCGCAATCCCGCGCCGCCTGCGCCATCGGCAAGAAATGCGAGACAAAAAACCAGTCTTCGGTGACGAGGTAAAGGATTTTGGGCATGATCGGCGGCGGCACGATCCTAGCTTGTTCTGCCGCCCACTGGCACCCCCCAATCGCGGCCGTCTGCTCCAACATGTGCTATACGCCTCGCCGCAGAACAAGTTGGGCAGGACAGGCGGCGGGCAGTCGGATCGCGGATGACGGCAAACTCCAAAATCGTCCTACATCATGTCGGCGGGCGGTGGGGCAACCACCCGTTCCCGCGGCTGCCCGCTTTCGCCGGCGACTTCGTTGAAGTGCTGTACGAGGCCGATACCGACGCCATTGCGGCAATTCACGAAGCGGGCAAGGACCATCCAAGCGAGCTGGTCGTCATTCCGGCCTGCCTCGCCGACAGCGACGGCGAGGGCTTGCTGCATATTTACCTCAACCCGGGCCTTACGTCGCTGCACGAGCTCAACCGGATGCTCGATCGCCGTTACCAGAATACATTCGGCGTCGACTTCGATTTCGGCGATGACGGCGCCAGGCTCCTGCAGAAGCGCAAAGTTGCGACGCGCCGTGTCGACAGCCTCGTCGCGGGCCCGGAAGCGCCTTGTCCACCGCCGGATTTCCTATCGCTCGATGTGCAGTCCGGCGAATATGAGGTGCTGCTTGGCGCGCGCGATGCGCTCGACCACAGCATCTGCGGTTTGATCGTCGAGGTCGAGTTCGGCGAAATGTATGTCGGGCAGCGGCGGTTTCAGGACGTCTACGATCTGCTCGACGGTGCCGGCTTCGACTTCGTTCGTTTCCTAGCGATCGGCGAAACTTCGGTCCAGGCGCCGCTCGGGTTTCGTGGCGCCGGCTACCAGGATTTCGCCGATGCGCTGTTTTTGCGCCGTTGCGACCGCGTCCCGCGCGATGACTCCGGCAACGAGATGCTGACCAAGCTGTGCTTTTTTGCGCTTACCTTCGGCGTCGTCGAATTGGCCGTGCAGTGCATCGCGGCACTGCACGGCGCGACCCTGCCGCAGGCCAGGGTCTACCAACGCTTCGTGGCCGCCTGTAGGGACGTTTACGAGCGCGACGCCAAGCTGTTGCCGCCGCTGTTCTCCGCCATCCTGCCGCCGCATCGCGTCGCCGACTATTCCGCCGCGGCAAGCTCAGAGCAATGGCCCGGCATATTCGAGGGCCTGCGCGGCTTCGACGCCGCCTATCTGCGCGAGCTCAAGCGATACGATCGGCGGGCCGACAGCGAATTCGAAGCGCTGCTGCGCCGGCACGGTCTCGCTGATGTCGCTTCGGACGTAAAGCGAAAGCGTCGCAGCCAAGCCCGCAATATCAGATGGGCTATCCTCGAGTCCCAAGGCCGCGCGCCGCGCTGGCGCGCCATGGCCAGGCGGCGCGCGGGCGCTTTGTTGCGAACGGTCCTGGGCAAATGAGGCTCCGCGGCATCGTGCGCCGCACCTTGCTCACCGCCGCCGATAGACCCAATTGGCGAGGCGGCGAAAGATCAGATCGACCAGCGTGTGGGCCACCGAGAGCCCGTTCTTGAAGGTCAAGGCATTCGAGCCTTGGACGCGGCGTTCGATGGATATGACCGGCACTTCCTTGTAGCTGAATCCCTGGTCGAGCAGCATGCAGATGATGTCGGCTTGAAAGCCAAAACCCCGCGTATTGGGGTGCCAGCGCATCACGTTGTAGCGCAGATGCACGGCGAGCCCGTTGTAGTAATGCAGCCGAAAGCCGCTGATGAGATTGACGATGCCGGCATAAACATTGGACAGCGAACGGCGGTACAGGCTCTTGCCTTCGTTCGACACGTAATAGGGGATGATCATGTCGGCTTGGCCGATGGCGCGGAAGACGGCGAGCATGGTCTCTTTCGGCTCGGCGTCGTCGCCGCAGATCAGCCGGTAGTATTTGCCTTTGCCGATGAAGGCGATGTCGAGATAGTTCTGCGCCAGACCGCGGTTGACCTTGTTGGTGCGCAAAAGAATGCGCTCCTCGGGATGGGCCGCGATATAGCTTTTGACGATTTCGCTCGAATTATCCTTCGAGCGGTCGTCAACGACGATGGTCTCGTAGCTGACGGTGCCGATCTCGTTGAGCGCGTCGCGCACCGTCTCGATGGTTTTGACGATGAATTCCTGCTCGTTGTAGCAGGAGATGAAAACCGTCAAATCGATCGGCGCCTGCTGGCCGGGCGTCACCACGTCCTCGGCGGCGTGCAGCTTTTGGGCAGCCGGCGTCATCGTCACGTCAACGGGGAACAGCACGGTCGCCACGGCTACGCCCCGCTTCCGATCGAATCGATGCGCACCGCGACCTGCTGCCGGGCAAAAGCCAGATAGGTATATTTGACGCGGCGCGCGCTGACGAATTCCTGGAACGCCTTGAACTCGTGCCGCTCCCAGTTCGGATAATTGAAATACTCGTCGAACAGGATCACGGTTCCGTTCACGAACCGCGGCGCAAGGAGTTCCAGGATGGTCTTGGTCGAACTGTAGAGATCGCAATCGATGTGAATGAAAGCAACCGGCCCGGGATTGTCGTTAAGCCATGGCGGCAAGCTCGCGTCGAAGTAGCCCTGGTGCAGCCGCACGTTATCCGGCACGCGCGGCAAGCGGCCCTTAACGTCGAACGACTTGCCGCCGAGGCCAAAACCCGACCACGCCTCGGGCAATCCCTCGAAGCTGTCGAAGCCATGAATGGTGCGCGCACCGATTTTGCGCGCCATGTAGCGGATCGTACCGCCGGTGAAGACGCCGAATTCGAGATAATGGCCGTCGGCGGCGACGGCCTGCAACGAATAGTCGATCAAATCGCGCTGATTTTCGAGACCGAGCGCGTCCGGCATCGTGCTCTCGATATAGTCGACGCTACGCTGCAAGGCGCGCAAGGCGCGTTCGCGCACCGGATGAATCCGTCCGGTGTCGACCAGCTGATAGGCGCCGCAGACGATCTTGTAGAGCAGGTATTTCAGCCGGAAGTTGGTGATCAGCATGGCAACCGCAAGTCATTCCTGTCCGCGCGCAAGGCATCTCGCCCCGGCCGGCTCCTTTTAGCCGAGTTTAGCGCCAAGTTAATAGCTTATTGGCTTCCCCCCATTGCGTCGCAGCCCTCATGCGCGGCGCAATCGCGGCGATAACCGGGGCAAGTTCGTCGAATCTGAACCAGCGCAGCACGTCGGGTTCGGCGCGCCGGCGCGTATAGGCATCGAGGAAGTCGGGCCCGAGCGGGCGCGTGTCCGGCCCGATCCAGGTCAGGAGAAAGGTCGAGCCGTCGCTCCATTTGACGCCCAGATAGCTGCCAATCGTATCCGGCGCGAACAATCTGCTAAACGGCAGCAGATCGATCATGCGATAATCCTTCATGAAGAGAAAATAATTAAGACCGGCTTCCTGCAACCGTTGCTTCGCCAGATCCGGATCGCCGCCCAGAATCTCGTCGAGCCGGCCCGACATCTTGAAGGAGATGGCGCTCTCGATCAGGCATCCCGGCACCATGCAATAAGAATCGACATTGGTGCTCCAGATCGGCGTGCCATACGGCAGCTGTTGCGCGGCGGCCAGCGCGCCGGGGTTGATCGCGCCAAATGCATAAAGGCTGTTGGCGTAGGAGTACGCCTCCCCCAGGCTGTACGAACCGGCGAAGAACCGTACGGCATTCGCCGTATCCCGACGCAGTGGCGACATCCAGTGCGCGTGCGACTGCCAAGCGACGAAAGTGCCGACAAGCAATATCGCGGGCACAGCAAGCCGCAATACGGTGTCGTCACGGCGCGACAGCGGCCAGCTCAGTCCCCAAACGCTGCCGGCTATGGCCAGCATCACCAACACGGGAACAAAAAATGAGCTGAGCCGCGCAAAGGAGAGACTTTGATTGCGCCCGGCTAGCACCGCAACAGCCACCAGCAGCACCACCAATCCAACAAGACGCCAAGCGGTTTGTCTGGTCAAAAGCGCCGAGCTTGCGTCACGCGGCGCCGTCAGCCGCCAGCCGGCAACCGCACCCGACATCCGAAGCACGACGACGGCGATGAGCGGCCCAGTCAAGAACGGCCAAAGAAAGCGAAGCCGCATGAAATCGGCGATCTCCTGCAGCGTTGCCCGCCCGAAAGGCTGTTCCCATTGCAGGTAATTGTCCCTGATCCACGCCACCGCGATGATCTGCGGAATGACGCCCCAGCGGTCGAGCCGGGCGGTATCGGCGAAGCGCAGCATCAGATCGAGCGCCTGGTCGCTCGCCAATCCGGTTTGCAGATAACCCACCACGAGCACCGCAAGCACCGCGCCGGCGACCGCGGCAACGACGACGCCGTAGCCCCACATGTCGCTCCATTGCCGTCGCACCATGGACCAGGCCGCCAAAAGCCCGATGAAAAAGCCGAGCACGATGGCGATCGGCGGCGTGATCACCGCGGCTGCAATCGCGGCCGCGGCGGCCATGATTCGAAACGGCCTTGGCGCGGCATACCGTTCCATGCACAGCGCCCACGCCGTCAGCGCCACGAGCGCCGCAATCTCCTCATGATCCTTCTGGAGCTGACCGCCGCCATCGGCGCCGAAGCTGACCAGATAGTAAAACAGATAGATGACGGCGCCCGCGGCCGGCCACAGCGAATTGGGCGCTATCCGTGCTGCCAGCGTTGCGATCGCGGCGGCGGCAAAGACGACGCAAGGATAAGTGGTCAGCGCCGGCGCTTCCGGATCGGTCAGCAGCATGCCCAAAAAGGCCAGGCCGCTGCCTTTGGAATAATAATAGTGGTACCAGACGTCGTTCGGCGCGAGGCCGTGGTTATTCAGAACTTCCAGATAGTAATAAAAATAGTGCGTGTAATAGTCGCCGCCGCCGCCGGGAAATAACCCGCGCAAAAGCAAGAGCCAAACTGCCGCGACGGCGATCAGTATGATGCCGATCCGCTTCGGTGTGGCATGGCCCTGGCGCAACCCGGCGAAGCCCAAAGCAAACAACCGCCATCCGACGATGGCGACATCGGCGAAGTGCCGCGCGGACGCGACAACGACCGCCAGGCACAGGCCGACGATCAGCGGCCGATAGTACAATCCGAGCAGCCCCAGGATCAGCATTGCGACATGCCAGATGCCTAATCCGATGCCGAAACCGAGCACGGCGCGTTCGGGCGGCGTCAGCGCGGCGCGCTCGTCCGTGGACATCGCGAGGGCGGCGATTGCCGCGCCCGGGGCGTAGATCAGCCACGATAAAATCGCGACGAAGGCTATTCGCACCACGTTATCGACAGCGACAATCGGCCCGGTCTCGAAGAAATGCCGATGGTAGAAATCAACGCCATCGAACCATGCCACGACGCCGATAAAGCCAAGGATCAGCGCCGCCGCCCACAGGCGTTGCGCCGCGCCGAAATAAGGCGGCTTGGTACCGAGTTCGTCCGGCATGTGAGTACGTACGTTCCGTCTAATCGTTGTGCTTTTTCATCCAGACTTAACGCCAGGAAAATAAAGTCTGCGCCGTACCCCGCTCCGTTGCCGATCTCATGCGCGGCGCGATCGTGGCGATGAGCGGCGCCAATTCGTCGAATTTGAACCAGCGCAATGCGTCGGGTTCAGCGCGCCGGCGCGTATAGGCATCGAGGAAACCGGGCCCGATCGGGGTGGTGTCGGGGCCGATCCAGGTCAGCAGAAAGGTCGAGCCGTCGCTCCATTTGACGCCGAGATAGCGGCCGATCGTCTCCGGTGCGAACAAGCGGCTGAAAGGCAGAAGATCGATGATGCGGTAGTCCTTCATGAAAAGAAAATAATTGAGTCCGGCCTCTTGCAACCGCAGTTTCGCCAGTTCCGGGTCGCCGCCCAGGATCTCATCGAGCCGGCCGGACATCTTGAAAGAAATGACGTCTTCGATCAGGCAGCCCGGCACCATGCAATAGGAATCGACATTGGTGCTCCAGATCGGCGTTCCGTATGGCAGCTGTCGCGCCGCGTTGAGCGCATCCGGATTGATCGCGCCAAAGGCGTAGCCGCTATCGGCGTGCGCATAGGCGTCCGCCAAGCTGAAGCGGCCGGAGAAAAACCGCAAGATATTGGCTGTTTCCCCCGGCAACCGTCTCGACCAATGGTCCTTGCCCTGCCACGCCCCAAGCACCGCGACGAGCAACACGGCGGGCAGCACCGTCCATGTCCATGGATCGCCGCGAGACTGAAGCTTGCCATTCAACAGCCATGCGCCGAACGCAATCGCAAACAGTATCAGCAGAGGAACAAAAAAAGTGCTGAGCCTTTCAAATGATATGCTCTGAGCACGCCCCGCCAAAAGCGCGACGATGATGAAGAAGAGCAACAGGGCGGCGAGTTTCGCCGCCGTCGCTCCGGCAAACGAAGCTTCCGCTGGATCGCTACGCCGCGGGCGCTTCCAGGATGCAAATCTGTCCATCGCGTAGATAATGCCTGCTGCGACGATTGGACCGATCAGAAATGGCCAAAGGCCTCGCAGCCGCATGAATTGGAAAAGCTGCTTGAAAACTCCCCAACCGAACGGCGGAGCCAGAGCCAGGTAGTTGTCCCGAATCCAGGCCACGGCAATCACCTGCGGGATGACGCCCCATCGGTCCAGGCGCCCGACATCGGCGAAGCGGAGCATCAGATCGAGCGGCTGATCGCTCGCCATGCCGGTTTGCACGTAGCTCAAAACGAACACCGCAAGCACGACACCGGCGATCGCGGCGGCGACGACGCCATAGGCCCACATCTCGCGCCAGCGCCGGTGCAGAATCGACCAAAGGCAGAGCAGTCCGACGAAGACGCTGAGCAACACGCCGACCGCTTGAGTGACGATTGCCGCCGCGATGGCGCTGGCAGCCGCCATGACCCGAAACGGCAGCGGCGGAGCGCAGCGTTCCATGCACAACGCCCACGCCGTGAAGACCACGAGTGCCGCAATCTCCTCGTGGTCCTTCTGAAATTCGCTTCCCCCGATGTCGTTAAAATTGAGCAGATAGTACAAGAGATAAATCAAGGTGCCTGCGGCCGGCCACAACGAGCCTGGTGCCATGCGCGCCGCCAATGTGGCGATCGCCAACGCAGCAAAGATCACGCAGGGAAAAGTCGTGAGCGCCGGCGCTTCCGGATCGGTCAGCAGCATGCCGAGAAAGATCAGTCCGCTGCCCTTCGAATAGTAGTAATGGTACCAGACGTCGTTTGGAGCAAGCCCGTGATTTTTGAGGACTTCGAGATAATAATAAAAATAGTGCGTGTAATAATCGCCGCTGCCGCCGGGATAAAGTCCGCGCCGCAGCAGCACCCAAGCGGCGGCAACGGCGATCAAAATCGCGCCGATCTCCGGTGGCGATGCGCGGCGTTGCCGCAAGCTTGCGAGACGATCGGCGAGTGCGCGGCAGCCGACGACGGCCACGCGGCCGAAATGTCGCGCCGAGGCGACGAGAACCGCCAGGCACAGCACGACCATCACCGACTGGTAGTACAAGCCGGCAACACCCAGGATCAGCATCGCCACGTGCCAGATGCCGACGCCGATGCCGAAGCCGAGCACGGCGCGTTCGGCAGGAAACAGTGCGGCGCGCTGGTCCGGTGTGGTGACGAAAGCCACGATCGCCGCGCCGGGAGCGTAGATCAGCCACGAAAAAATTCCGACAAAGACGATGCGTACCAGATTGTCGGCAAAGACAATCGCGCCGGTGTCGAAGAAATGCTTGTTGTAAAAATCGACCCTGTCGAACCACAGCACGACGCCGATGAAGCCGCCGAGCAGCATGGCAATCGCGAGAATGTCCGCCTTGGTGAACGTTGCCGCGGCTGCCGGTCGCTCGAGTTCGCTCATCGTGCGAGCGTCAGGCCGTACATATCGACGGTGCACAAAGCGTTCCCGATGCGGCTTGCTTCGATCCGCGGCTCGATCGGCTTGAGCCATCGGCAGATGAAGCCCGGCGTGAAATTGGGGAACACGTTCATCCGGCGCCAGATTTCGGTGCGCCAGCCGGCGGCCGCGAAAATCGCCGTCAAATCCTTGCTGCGGAAACTGTCCTCGCCGGCGGCGCGATAGGACGGCGCATATTCCATCGCCTTGCGCAGCAGATGACTGCCGTTCGGCTCGAGAACGATCATCTTGTCGGTGCGTCGCGCCATGGCGCGGACGATGTCGGGCGTGGCCTGCTTGACGTGATGCAATATGCCGATCAGGAAGGCGGCGTCGTAGCGCGGCAGCGAGTCGTAATCGAATGTCACCAGATCGACCGCCCGATAGGTCGCGAGATTTCGCGACTCGGCATTGGCGCGCTTGATGGCCGCTTCCGACTTGTCGATGCCGTCGACCACGCGGTAGCGGCCGGCCAACATCTGATTGGTAAAGGCGCCGTCGCCGCAGCCGAGATCGAGCACGCGGCCATCGGCCGGAACGCCCAGCGCGCCTGCGATATCGATGGCGGTTTGCCAAACCCGGCCGCGGACATGGGTTTCGACATCGGAACTGCGATACATGGCCTGGCCATAGCCCTGCTCGCCCGCCCGGTCCCAGTAACCATCGGGTTTGCTGTGGGCCTGATCGCCGCTCATGGTCTTCCTCTTCCAAACCCGTGCCGCGCCAACCCCTGTCGCCGCAACCCTTGCCGCCGCAACCCCGCCGTTGCCGTGGGCCGCGCCGGCATTGCCTGCCAGGAAATCCTGCGCATGCCAACTGCCGCGTTATTTCGCCGGTGAGGTGGCATTGTGAGGGTCGCGCAGCGTCAGCCAGATCACGCCCCCCGGCAGGCTCAGCAAGGTGTTGATCAGGCCCAATTCCACCGACAGCGCCAGCGCCGCCTCGCGGTCGACGCCGAGGAGGCCGAGCAGCGCCACCAGCGATATTTCGCGCACGCCCCATCCGGCGACCGAGATCGGCAAGGCGACGACCAGCGTCATGATCGAGGTGACGGCGATCATCGGAACCGGCCCGACGCCGATGCCGAGACTGCGCGCGATGCAATAGGCGCCGAACCCGGAACAGGCTCCCGAGGCGAGCGCAAAGCACAGCGCGATCAACGCGGCGCGCTTGTTCAGCTGGCGCAATTCCGCGGCCATGCGCAGGACAAAATGGATGACGCGCCGCTGGCGCCACCGCCCCAGCACGCGTTCGATCATCGCGAGCAGCAAGACCCCGAGCGCAGCGACCATAAGAATGCCGGCGCCGCCCAACCAGGCGGTGACGGCAAACGGACTCGAAATGGCCGGCAAGGTCGCCAGCGCAAGCATGATCAAGGCGGCGACCGTCAGCACCCGATCGACCAGAATCGACAGCACGATCTGGCTCAGCGACAACGCAAACCGCCGCGCCAGCAAGACGCGCGCGACGTCGCCGCCGACGGTGCCGAACGGCAGGCAGTTGAAGAAAATGCTGGCGTAGAACACCGCCTGCACGCGCGCCATGGACGGCGGCGGCCCGCGCATGAATGCGCAGAGAATTGAGCGCCAGCGTTCGCCGCCGAGAAAGATTTGCGCGAGAAAGAAGATCGCCGTGACGGCGAGCCAGCCTCGGTCCTGCGTCGCCAGCAAGCGGACAAAAACCTGATGATCGATGCCCCGGAACACGAAAAACAGCGTGACCGCGGTGAGCGCGAAGGAAAAACCCAGCGCCAGCCAATGACGAAGCGCCTGCGGGCGTGATGTCGCGTCCTGGATTGACAAAGGAACGTGCCTTGGCCCGATGACCGCCGTTGTGCCGGGAGGCGGCTCTTTTGGCAGCTTTGCCGGCAAGCCTCAAGGGCTCCCGGCATCGATTGCCGCGCTATGATGCATCGGCACGACCGGCGCGTTTTCGCCGCATAGGCTTCCAAACAAAAGGGAAAATGCCTACGGTCGGCGGCCTTTTCGATGCCGCGTTGGAACCACCGCCGACGCGCCCCGCCCGGTTCCGATCATGAGCGACCCGCATAACCCGAGCGACGACAGCGCCGCACCGCATGAGCCCTACATTGCCGCGCTCGACGGTCTGCGCGGCGTCGCGGTCATGCTGGTCGCGGGCGGGCACTACATGGCGTTCGAGGGCGGCGCGCCGCTGTCCGTGACGGCTTCGACGCTGGCCGGCTTGGGCATGACTGTGTTCTTCGTGCTCAGCGGCTTCGTCATCCACTATAATTACAGCGCCAAGATTGTCCGCCCGGGCGGAATGCGCGCTTTTTTCGCGGCGCGGTTCGCGCGAATTTATCCGCTCTATATCGTCCTATTCCTGTTCGACCTTGCCTATACGGCGTTCACGGCGCGGGACGCCTGCGGACGAATAGGCACGCCCGACGAGCAATGGCTGGGCCTCGTCTTCTATCTGACGCTGACGCAAAGCTGGTTCTACGCCGTGATCTGCCGGGCATCGCTGATCTATCAATATGGACCGGTCGCCGCGGCGGCATGGGCGATCAGCGTCGAGGTGTTCTTCTATCTGGCCTATGTCGCCGTGGCGACGCTGATCGCGCGGCGCAAATGGTCGCCGCGCGATGTGATCGTCATGGCGGCTACGGCCTTTTGTCTCGTCGTGATCTATTTCCTGGTGTGCCGGCATTATGAGGAAGACATCAATCGCATAGGGGTTGCGATTTTCGGCTCCTCCGCCTCGACCGACAACGGTTACGAAGATTCGCTGCTGCGCTGGCTGTTCTATTTCAATCCCGCCGCCCGGCTCGGCGAGTTTCTTGCAGGCCTGGCGGCGGCACAGCTTTATCTGGCGCAGTGGCGGCATCCGGCGACGCTTGCCGGTCCGCGCGCCTCGGCCGTCACGCTCGCCGCGATCTTGGCGCTGGTGCTGATCCATCTGTGGCTCTATGGCGTGGTCGCGTACCATAGCTCGTTCATCGGCCGCACCGCGTCGCCGTTATACGGGCCCCTCGTCGCCATGACGATCTATCTGGTGGCGCGTTACGATACGCCGTGGTCGCGGCTATTCTCGCACGCCATCCCGGTGCGGCTCGGCGAAGTGAGCTATTCGATCTATCTGCTGCATGAAATCATACCGTCCGCGTTCAAGCGGCTCGGCCTCACGACCACGGATGTTGCGGTGGCCTGGGTCACCTGGGCGGGTGCGCTTCTGCTGCTGGCGCTGATCAGCCTGGTATCCTACGCCGTGATCGAGCGCCCGGCGCGCACGTGGATTCGCGCGCTATTGGCGCCGCGGGGTGCGCCGGTGCTTAGAGCATGATCCCGGAAAGTGGAACCCGGTTTTCGGATAAGATCATGCTCAAGCGAAAATCCTAGACTATGATCCGATTTAATTGAATCGGATCATAGTCTAGGGCGCCGGACAACTGAGCACGGCCGACCGGCCGTTCGCTTCCGGCGTCAGATAGAACTGATGGACCGTCGGATCGCTGCCGCAGCGCCAATTGGCGACGAAATCCTTGGCGCAGTCGTTGGCGGGGTCGCCGATCTGAACCGCATCGATGACGAACAAGCAGGTCGTCTTGGCTTTGTCGCAGGCCCTTGTCAGCGCCGCTGTGACGTTGCCGAGCTTGACCAGATTGGGCTTGCCGGACGGCGGCACGAAGTCCTTGCAGGCCAAGCCGTAGGTCGCGTCCACGACGTGGATGACGCTGGCGTTCGGATCTTGCGGGGCCTGCCAGTAGTCGAGGATTTTCATGGTGGCGAAAAACGATATCGCCACGACGGCAAAGCCGCCGATCGCCATGAGCAGAACCCGACCGATCGACGACCCCATGGCAGATTCTTCTCCTTTTATCCTTTTAGGTCGCTGCGATCGCTGCCGCGCCGGCGATTCTACACGTGCGCTTGTCAAACTGCCAAGGGCTGGTTGCAACGCTGCGCGATCGGTCGCGATCGCCCCACATTGCCGGATTCCCGGCATCGCTTGCCGCCCGTCGCGCCGGCGCATTTTCAAAGGACGTGAGCGCCCGCGCTTGGCAGACTACCGCGACGTCAGCGGCTTGCGCGACGATCAAAATGCTGGTCCCCTGACCTGCACTGCCTCAGTTCGCGCCGTGGAAACCCCTGCCAACTTACATCGAACGACCGTCTCGATGTCATCGTCGCAATCCGATCCATTGATGCCGGAGACCGCCGCGGCCCCACACCGCGGAACAGCCATGACGCTCCCGCTTCTCGCGCGCGCGCCGATGGCGCTGTTTGTGTCAAGCGGCTCTGCCCGAGCCGATCGCGCAAAATTGGCGCTCCTCAGTACGCTAACGGCAACGTTCTTTCTGTTTGCCACGAAGACCTGGTTTCCCGGCGGCGCAAGTCAGTTCATAATGTACGCCGATGCGATCGTTCATGGCACGACATTGCCGCCGGACGTCGCGGCGCGCGATGCGGGATATCCGCTGCTCATCATTCTCAGCGGATACTTGTCGACGCACAGTTTTATCCCGCTGTTGTTGATCCAGGCGGGATTCGCAATCCTGCTGCCAATCCTGGTCTATGAAAGCCTACGTCGCCTTTCGCCGATGCCGGCATACTATGTCGGATTGGCGAGCATCATTACGCTTAGTCCGTTTTATTTCATGAAAATGATTCATCACGATCAAACCTATATCTTTTTCGCCGAGCTGATGCTGTGCCTGCTCTTGATTTTCGTGCAGACGAAACAATCGCGCTTCCTTTATTTCTTCACCATCGCGGCAATCTGCGCATCCGTTGCCAGACCCGCGGGCAATGCGCTGTTCCCGTTGTTTCTGGTCGTCAGTTATCTCGCCGCGCGCGGCAGGATTCTGCACTATTTCGCGTGTTCTGCGGTCTTTGCCGCCTTCGTCGCCGGCTATGCGTGGCACCGGGAAGTGATTTTCGATATGCGGCATTCTCCGGCAACGCCAAGCTATCTGGGGCAGCAGACTTTTTACAATCCGTATCTCAACACGCTGGACTACGGAATCCGATTGTCGCCGCATGACGTCGGGCCGAATTTCACCCGCGCTCTTGACGAATTGCGAAATCGCCTGCAGCCGAGTCCGAGGGACTCCGAATTCGTGGAAACGCAATATGGCAGGACGGGTGCCAAGGCGGAATTCGCCCGCGCCTACATCGACCCGCTCACGACCGATGAACTGATGGATCAGGTGTTGGCGAGACCGAACTGGGAGTACTATACGTTGCTGTGCATCGCCAACGACGACCGCGTCTTGTTGGCGGCAGCGCTGGAGATTGCGCGGGCCCATCCAAGCCTTATCCTGCGCTATTCCGTCCGCAACTTTTTTTATTTTACGTTCAATCCCGGCTACAAGCACTCCCGGTATAATGTGAACCCGTTCCGTCCCGAACGTCTGCCGTTCTTTCCCGCGGAAGCCGCCGTGGATGAAAATATTACGTCGTTTCCGCCGCGGGCCGCACGTGAATTGAATTTTGATCCCGTCGCGCACGAGCCCTCGGTCGTGCACCGTCTCTTCATCGCGGTGCAGACGGCATGGCTGAAAAGCTACAGGACCGAAGTTGTCATCATGGCCTTGCTGATGTGCGTGGCTTGGGGGACCGCGGCTGTGCGCCTTGGCCGGGCGGTGCGGCCGCGGGCGATGTTTGCGTCCATGGCGGAGCCGCATTCGGGCGGGCTTCTCAAATCCGACAACGCGCTGGTCGCCAGCATCGCCATCGCCTCGCTGGTGTTCGGTTACAATGCGGCAGTGACGGCGATCTTCGCCGAACCGGACTTCCGCTACCGTCAGGCAAGCGATCTGCAGGCTATGCTGATAGCGGGACTGGGTTTGATCGCGATGCAGCCGTGGATCGGCCCGGCGCTCCGCCATCGCGTGCCCGCGGACATCGCCACGCGATGGGATCGCGCCGTGCGCTGGATCCGCGCCGGCGACGTCTGGCCGCAGCTTACAGCAGTGCAGCTTGCGGCGATCGTGATCGGCACCGCGTGTGCCGGTTTTGCCGGATGGGCGCTCTTCATTCTCGCCAACACGCAAGTCTGACGCACCGTCCGGTTGTTGCCACGCCGGCCATTGCAAAAAAACATCGACGGCGCCGCGATCTTCCCCGGCGCAAGCCGCTCCCGCCTGCGCTTGTCAAACCGTCGGGGGCTGGTTAAAACGCCGCGCGGTCAGCCGCGGTCGCCGATCGACGACCTTCGATCGCCCAACATTGCCGGGCTTTGCCTTTCGGCCATCGCGCCGACAGGCATCCAAGTGAGGACGTGAGGAATGGGACGCCTGCTCGATATCGTCACCCCGCTGCACAAGGCGACGAAGCGCGATTACCTCGCGCGCATGAACGACGACAAAGTGCATTGCATGGTCAAGGCGAAGGAATACGAATTCGACTACTGGGACGGCGACCGCCGTTACGGCTATGGCGGCTACAAGTTCATCGAAGGCCGCTGGAAGCCGGTGGCGCAGGCGCTGATCGACATCTATGGGCTCAAGGACGGATCGAGCGTGCTCGACGTCGGCTGTGGCAAGGCGTTCCTGCTCTACGAGATGAAGAAAATTCTGCCGGGGCTCAAGATCGCCGGTTTCGACATCTCAAAGCACGGCCTCGCCGACGCCCGCGACGAGATCAAGCCGTATTTGTTCCGCTATCGCGCCCAGGATCGCTATCCTTACGGCGACGGCGCGTTCGATCTGGTGATCTCGCTCGGCTGCCTGCACAATCTGCGCCTGTTCGAGCTCGAGACCGCGGTGCAAGAGATCAACCGGGTCGGCAGGAGCAAATACATCATGCTCGAGGGCTATCGCAACGAGCTCGAGCAGTTCAATCTCGAATGCTGGGCGCTGACCGCGGAATCGATCCTGCATACGTCGGAATGGATCTGGCTCTATAACCATTTCGGCTATACCGGCGACTACGAATTCATCTATTTCGAATAGGCAGTGGCGATGCAGGTCAAGACAGCGAAGGCGGCGATCCTGGCGCAGTCGCGCGAGCCGCTTGTCGTCGACGAGATCGCGCTGCCGGAAACGCTCGGCGTCGGCCAGGTTCTGGTCAAGGTGCTCTATTCGACGATCTGCGGCGCCCAGCTCAACGAGATCGCCGCCGCCAAGGGCCCCGACAAGTTCCTGCCGCATCTGCTCGGCCACGAAGCTTCCGCACAGGTGATCGAGACCGGCCTGGGCGTGACCACGGTGAAGCCCGGCGACACCGTGGTGCTGCACTGGCGGCCGAGCCAGGGCATCCAAGGCCAGCCGCCCGCCTATCAATGGCGCGGCAAAAAGCTCAACGCCGGCTGGGTGACGACCTTCAGCGACTACGCCGTGGTGTCGGAGAACCGGATGACGGTGATCCCGCCCGACTACAATCTGCGCGACGCGCCGTTGTTGGGCTGCGCGGTGACCACCGCCGCCGGCGTGATCAACAACGACGCCAACGTCAAGATCGGCGAATCCGTGGTGATCTTCGGCGTCGGCGGCGTTGGCCTCAACGTCGTGCAGTTCGCCGAGCTTGCCGGCGCCAATCCGATCGTCGCGGTCGATCTGATCGATGCCAAGCTCGACATGGCGAAGAGCCGCGGCGCCACCCATTGCCTCAATGGCAACGCGGTGGCGGATATGGACGCGGAGATCCGCAAGATCGTCGGCGCCAAAGGTCCCGACAAAGTGATCGAGACCACCGGCGCGAAATCGGTGATCGAGCTTGCCTATAACCTCACCCATGCCGACGGCACCTGCGTGCTGGTCGGCGTGCCGAGCGAGAAGGTTTCGATCTACACGCTGCCGATCCATTTCAACAAAGTGCTGACCGGCTCGCACGGCGGGGACGCGGTGCCGCACGTCGACATCCCGCGGCTGATCAGGCTGATCGAAGCCGGACGGCTGTCGTTCGAAGGCCTGATCACCCACGAATTCTCGCTCGACGACATCAATGCCGCGCTCGACGTGGTACGCAGCGGCACCGCCGGCCGCGTGCTGTTGCGGATCGGCGGAGCCTGAGCGGGATCGTTCGCAGCGGCGATCGCACGAGGCATTGAGAATGAGCTCCGACAATCCTGTGCCGTCGAACGGTGTCGTCGATAAGACGCGACGGCTTGCTGCGCGCGGACTTCGCCTGGCGCAGCTCGTGGCTGCGCGCGGCGGCGCCATGGCCGCCGATGCGCTGCGACGCAAGGCAAGGGAGCTCGAAATCCGCCTGGACGGCTTGCAGAACGGGCTCGACATCAAGCCGATCTCGGACATCGCTTTTCCCCGGATGGATCTGGCCGCCAGCGAGAATCCGGTCAAAGAGATCATGGCGGCGCCGGAGTTCGAGGCCACCAAGGCCTATTTCTTCGATAATCCGGCAGCGCCCCGCTCGCTGGTATCGTCTCAATCGCAGGCGTTGCTGTACAGCCTCATCCGCAATCTCCGTCCCGATCACGTGTTCGAAATCGGCACCTATAAGGCCGGCACCACCGAGGCGATCTGCCGCGCGCTTTACGCCAACGGCAAGGGCATCGCTCACGCGGTCGATCCTTTTCGCGGCGAGTATATCGCCGCGGTGCTCAAGCTTTGGCCGCCGGAATTATTTCGTCACGTCCAGCTCCACGCCAAGGATTCGATGGCGTTCTTTGGCGACATGGAACGGCATAACATTCACCCCGCGCTGGTGTTCGTCGACGGCAACCATGACTACGAATTCGCCGCGTTCGATATCGCCTGCGGCGCCCGCGCCATTACGCCGGGCGGCTATATCGTCGTCGACAATGTCGCCCAGCCCGGGCCGTTCTTTGCGGCGCGCGACTTCCTCGCGGCCCATCCGGATTGGCGCGAGCTTGGCACGGCGGCGATCGATTACGACCGGGCCAAGGCCTTCGATCACGGCCGCTCTACGATTGTGGATACCGATTTCATGGTGCTGCGCGCACCTGTCACGCGCGGTGTCGGCGAACGGCCTCTCAACCCTGGGCGCATCCGCTGGAATTCCCACAAAGTCGTCGGCCTGCGCCTCAAACTCGTGCCGCCGTCCCAACCGGGACGGCTCACGGCGCAGGTCGTGTTGCGCGGCTTCGGCGCGGTGCCGGCCGAGACCACCGGTGCAGCGAGCGTCCAGGTCGAGGCCGGTGCGAAGGAATTGTCGATTACGCTGAACCCGCCGGCGCAGGTTGACGGTCAGTTCGTCTATTTCACGGTCGAGCCGTGGTTGATATGGCACGGCGCGCAGCCGCTGCAGCTGTTGGCTGCGCCGGAGCCGTTCTGATCGACCTTGAACACCGCTACCGCTTGATCATCAAACCTTGGCCGGTCGGCAATTCCATGATGACCTGGCCGCGTTCCGCCATGAACCGGTCAGTGGCCTCCTTGTGATTTTGAAAGTGCTTCCAGCCGTAATCGTCGAAAATGATGATGCCGCCCGGCGCGACGCGGTCGAGCAGGAATTCGAGCGCGCCGGTCTCGGCGCGGGGCGAATTCAGGTCCAGGTGCAGAAATGCGATCCGCTCCGGCGCAATGTCACGCAAAACGTCCGGCACGATGCCCTTGGTAACGACGACATAGTCCTTGCCGCGAAAGCGATTACGCACGTAGCCTTCGATATCCGAAGCCCGATAGTCCTTATCGATGTGCTCGAGATATTGCGGCGCGCCGGGAAAGTCGGCCGCGGACGAATATTGCGGCACCAAGCCGGTGAACGTGTCGTAGATGTAGAATTTCTTGTTGGCACGGCGCAGATCGACCATTTCGGTCATCATCCAGGTCATGTCGCCGCGGTACACGCCGCACTCCATAAAGTCGCCCGGCACCGCCAGGCAGGTCCGCGCCGCCCAGATCAGCGTGTTGTAGCGCCAGGAAATGCCCTGCGGCGACCGGTATTGATTTTCGCCGGTGGAGCTGTCGGCCTGCGCCAGCGCCGCCGCAAAGCCCGGCTCGCTGAGAAATCCGGCCGTCTTGTCCAAGGTCAGCAGCCGATCGCCCCAGAACACGTTCTGATGATACGGCCTCACCACACCGTCCAAGACCAGATCGAAAATCCGTGCGGCGAATTTCTTGGTTCTTATCTTGAAGCGAATCGCGTTGCGCAGCGTTCGTGAGAGCGATGTCGGCTCGGTGGTCTCAGGCATGAGTGGGGCTCGCCACCTTGTCTCTTGTATTGATTGCCACCCGCTCGACGACTTGCCACACGTCCGGCACTTCGAGCCCGTAATGCACGCGCAACAGGCTTGAATCAAGCGTGGTATGCGGCGGCGTGGCGCCCTCCGGCAGCCCGGCCGCGCGCGCGCTCGTCTGGGCGACCAATGTTTGATCGACGTCGAGATGGGCGGCGAGGAACCGGCCGATGTCGGCATAGGTGACGTCGCGCGGCCCGGTGAGCTGAAAGATGCCGCGCGCGCGGTCTTGCAGCAAGGCTGTGATCGCGGTGCAGACCAGATCGGTTGGCGTCGGCGCCAACGCAAGGTCGTTGAACACCCGGATCGGCTTGGCCGCGGTGAGGTCTTTGATCCAGCCGCCGATCAGCGGCATCGTATCGGACACCACCTTGGCGAGACGCAGGATGGCGACTGGCGCGCCGCTTTCCATTTGACGCAGCAAAGCCGCTTCGGCGCGCGCCTTCTGGCGGCCGTATTCGCTCACCGGCGAATGTGGCGCCGCGGCGCGCTCGTGGGGCGTGCGGCCGTCGAACACCTGATTGGTGGAGAGGAACAGCACCGCGATATCGCGCGCCAGGAGCTTCTGCACGAGCGCCAAGGTCTGCACGACGTTGATATGCGCGGAGCCTTCCGGGTCGTCGGCGCAAGCGGCAAGGCGCGCGATGGCGGCGCACAGGCACACGGCTTGCGTCCCCGACGGCGGCGCCCAGTCGCCGAGCGGCGCGGCAAGATCGAGAAACGGCCGGTCGGGCGCGACCCGATCGCTGCGCCGCGTCGTCGCCGCAACGGATTTGCCTTGCGCCTTCATCGCGCGATAGGTCGCCGCGCCGATTTCGGAATCACCGCCGACGATGAGGAACATCCATCAGCTCTTCGTCATGGTCGCATTTCGCCCGCGCCCCGGCCGCGGGGCGGCCGTCGCTCAGGCTACTTTATCCTTCACTTTCAGAGACTTGGACACCCGCGCGGCAATCTGGGCGGGAGCCAGCCCGTAGACCTCGAACAGCTCTTCCTGCAGGCCGTATTTGTGCGGGAAGGCGTCCGGCAGGCCGATGCGAACGAGCGCCGGCAGGCTTGAACCGAGCTTTTCGACCAGAACGTCCGTCACCGCGCTTCCGAAGCCGCCGATCATGGTGCCTTCCTCGACGGTGGCGACGAGCTCAGCATCACGAGAGAACTCGAGCACGGCTTCTTCGTCGAGCGGCTTGACGGTGTGGAAATGCACGACGGCAACGTCGTGGCCATCTTTCGCCAAGAGATCGGCAGCGGCGAGGCAATTCGTGGTCATCACGCCGGTCGCCATCAGCACGATCGCGCGCCGCGACCGCGCGCGCCGCATCGGGATCGCCTTGCCGATAGCAAAACCGTTTTCGTCGCGGCTGACGATCGGATCGCCGCCCTTGGCGAGGCGGATATAGATCGGGTACGGCCACTCCAGCGTGGCATTCATCAGTCGCACCATCTCCTTGGCGTCGCACACCGCCGTCACCATCATGTTCGGCAGCGCGCGCATGATGGCGATGTCCTCGATGGCCAGATGGGTCGGACCGAGCGGCGCATAGACCAGGCCGCCGCCGTTGCCGATCAGCCGCACCGGCAGTTCGTGCAGGCACAGATCGACCGCCACCTGCTCGTAGCAGCGGCGTGTGATGAAGGTGGCGATGGTGTTGACGTACGGAATGTAGCCTTCCATGGCAAAACCCGCCGCCATGCCGATGACATTGGCTTCGGTGATGCCCTCCATGTACCAGCGCTCGGGCATCTCCTTCTTCATGTCGCCGAGCAGCCCGGGACTGAGGTCGGAGCCGATGAACAGCACGCGCTTATCGCGCTTGGCGAGATCGTAGACCATGTTGAGACAGGTCTGGCGCATGCGTCACTCCAGGGCGGCGTAGAGCTTGGTCACCACATCGTTGGCGATCTTCGACTTGTGGTGCCAGTTGGCATCGTTCTCGGCGAACGCGATGCCCTTGCCCTTGACGGTATGACAAATAATAGCGCTCGGCCGGTCGTTGGCGAGCGGCAGGCGATCAAAAACCTTGCGCAAGGCCTCGACGTCGTGACCGTCGACGTCGACGGCGGCAAAATTGAACGCGCGCCACTTGTCGAGCAACGGCTCGAGATCCTGGATTTCCCGCGTCGGGCCGGCCGACTGGATCTTGTTGTAGTCGATGACGGCGGTGAGGTTATTGAGCTTGTGCTTGCCGGCACACAGCGCCGCTTCCCACACCGAGCCTTCATTGATCTCGCCGTCGCCCATCACCACGATGACGCGGGTGTCGCGCTTCTCGATGCGCGCCGCCAGTGCCATGCCGACGCCGTAGGACAGGCCATGGCCGAGCGCGCCGGTCGAGGCTTCGACGCCGGGAATTTTTGCCGCTTCCGGATGGCCGCCGAGAATGGAATCGCGGCGGCAGAACGTGTCCAGCGTCTCGTAGGGAATGAAACCCTTCTCGGCGAGCATGACATATTGGGCGATGCAGCCGTGACCCTTGCTCAAAATCATGCGGTCGCGGCCCGGCCATTTCGGCTCGTCGGCGCGATAGCGCAGCACGTCGTCGTAGAGCACGCGCATGATCTCGATGAGCGACATCGAGGAGCCGACATGGCCGCGCTCGCCGCCATGCAGCGTGCGCACCGCGAGCCGGCGCAGATGTTTGGAACGCTCGTCGAGCGGTGGCGTCGCGAGATTGAGCGCCGCGGCTTGGGCTGCCATCGCCTAAACCTCCAGCTTTTCGGCAAGCGAAGCGAGGAACGCGCGCGCATGCGCAAGCTGCCGCGCCTTGACGTCAATCCAGCTGCCGCTCTCGCCGGCCAGCACGCGCCGCTGCCAGCGCTCGGGGATGAATTCATTGAGCAGGATGAGCACCCAGCGCAAGCCGAACAGCGGCAGGTAAGCCGACAGCCGGCTGGCGAATGCCGGATCGCCGCCGTAGAGCCGCATCGCCGCCTGGCGGAAGCGCTGGCGCTGGGTTGGCTCAAGCGGCCGGCCTGGATGCAGCAGAATATCGGCGGTGAGCTTCACAGGATCGTCCCAGCCAAAATACTCGAAATCGAGGAACGCCAAGGCCCCGTCCGGCCGTCGCAAGCTGTTGTGGAAGCCGAAATCGGACGGAACGAGGCTGCGCCATTCCTGCGGGAGTTCGGCGTCAAAAGCAAGGCCGGCTGCCGTCACCGCTTCATGCGCCTTCTTGCTCTCGACAACGAGCCGCGGCGCGACGGAATTATCAATAAAATCAACCAGTTCACGCTCGTCGCGGGCGGTGTCGCGCAAGCGCGCCAAGCGTCCTTGAATCTGCCGTTCGATCTCGCCGCCGTTGAGACAGGCCTCGGCTGCCGGCGGCTGTTCGGCGGCCCAGGGCGCCGCGCGCAGGCCATGGATCGCGGTGAGGAAAACGATCGCGGCGTCGATATCGGCATCGCTGACGTCAGCAACGTCGCGGCCGTCGACCCAGCTCAAAAGCGCGTAGCCGTGCTCCGCATCGACGCCGAGCACGCGCGGCACCGTGTCGATGCCATGGCGCTCCATCAGCCGCAGCGCGCCGACTTCGGTCGCGAGCCGGTCGCGCGGGTCGTCGCGGCGTGACGGATATTGCTTGAGCGCAAAAGCGCGTCCGCCGCCCGCCACGCGCCAGATGCGGCTGTTGCGGCCGCCGGTGACCAGCCGATTCACCTTCACCGCATCGCCGACCAGCGCTTGCGCGATCTCGGTCGCTTCGGCGAGCGCGCTGTCCTGCGTACTCAAGGACCTGCTCCGCCAAAAACCTGCCGCTCGATGTCGCGCCACGTCGGACAGCTGATGTAGGACGGCGATGGCGGCTGCGCGCCGTCGGCGAACAGAATGCGTTCGACATCCGGCGGGAAATCGGGGTCGCTCAGCACTTCCTCGAGATCGTCGATGAAGTGCGTCAACGACAGCGCCGCGATCCGGCCAAGTTTTTCGGCCCGCGTGCTCTCGAAATAAACGTCCGCCAAGGCGATGCCGTGATCGCCGCCAATGAGCCCCTGCCCGGCCATCCAGTCCAGCGCTGCCTTGCGCAAGTTCACGCGGTCGGGATCGAAGTGGCCGTATTCGGTCTTGTGGCTCACCACCGCGACCGCGCAGTCTTCGGCACGGCATCTGCGCAGGAACATATCGACGCCCGCGACCATGGTCGCGCCGCCGATGCCCTTGCCGTAGACTTGGCCCTGCAGGCGCTGCCAGGCAAGCTCGCCATCGGGCAACAGCCGGATGGCGTCGCGCACCGCCTGCTTGTTTCCGGAGAAACCGGGCGCGATCAACCCGCCCGCCTCGGCGGCGGCGCGGAACACATCGTCATAGGCGATGATGGTGTTGTCGAAATCGATGCCGATCCGCAGACGTGGTGCCATGGCGAAGCGCGCGAGTTTCCGCGCCGCACTTAAGAGAACGACGGACGATCGGATTTGGACCAATCCAGCGCCTGGATGCCGATCCACCGCGCCGCGTCGGCGACCGTGGCAAAGCCTTCGATCCTTTGCGGCTCGGTGTTGGGATGGGTCACGCGCACATAATATCCGGAGCCGTCGTGGGTTTCACAGATCGCAAATTCGCGCTGTTCGCCGCTCGAACGCCGCAGGAATTCGCTGCCTTCCCATTTCGGCGTCGAGCACAGCGCGAACAGATAATGCGCCATGGAGGAGAAGCCGGTATGGACGACCTCGTCGTTCATGGAAAACACGAACACATGCTCGAAATACTTCTCCAGCAGCGCCTTGAGCTCGGTGCTGGTCTTGCAATTGATATGGCCGGCCTTGCTCGGCGGCGAGGCGTAGGCCTGCGATTCCAGCGACGGCGTGCCGATCATGAGCAGGCCGTTTTCGGTCAGCGACTCGCACAGATTGGTCAGATAGGCATGCTCGTTCATGGGCGAAATGTGCTCGATGACGTCGAGGCTGAACAGCGCTTCGTGCTTGCGCGGCAAGGGAGCGGCGACGATGTCGTGGACCTCGGCCTTGAGCGGCCACCGCTCATCGCGGCGCGTGCGGACGTCCTGGATGAACAGCGGGTCGAAATCGTAGACGGTGACGTCCGGCACCTCTTGGAGCACGACGCGGGTGCCGAAGGCGTCGCCGCAGCCGACCTCGCCCACATTGCGACGGCCCGCCAGCATCTTGGCGACGAATTTGTAGCGCGCCAAAAGGAACGTCAGCCGGCGCGGATCGTCGTACCAGACCTGGTTGGTCATCAGGCCGAGCGAGGTCAGTCCGATCGTATCGCGCAATTCGAGGCAGCGATTGTATTGCGGCTCGCGCGTCTCCTTGGTGACGGCGGGCAGCACGCCGCTCGCCGTTTTCGCCAGACCCTCGCGCTTCTCGCGGGCGGCTTCCGAGCGCCAATAGGCGTGGGCCGTCGCGATCTTGGGCGCATCGACGGTGAGCCGCATGACGAAGCTCGACTGGTGGCCGCGTCCGGCGACACGCCGCGTTGTCCGCCACGCATCGATGTTGCCGATGAACGAACACAACAGCAGGAAGCCGGCGCAAACCGCGGTCAGCGGCGCGGTCAGCCACAGCATCCTGCTCATCATCCGCCGCAGCTTGGACATGCCGCTACGGCCCCACTGCCGAAACGTGTTCGACGGCACGAAATGGATTTCGGTCGGCACCGCGCTGGAACGGATGAAGCGGGAGGCCTGGAACGTGACGCTTTGGCCGAACTCGCCGCCCTTGTCGACGACGCGGCGGTTGAGCACGAACAGAATGATGCGGCCACCGTTCTTCAATAGCGGCACGATCCGGTCGGTCAACTCGCCGCCGTCCTCCATGTCGGTTTCGCTGAGCTCGAGCAGGCACAGATCGAATTTGCCGTGCAGCCGCTCGTAGCGCTCGGGCGGGTTTTTCAGGAACGGGCGGCAGCGCAGCCGGTGCGTGCGCTCGCCGTTGTCGGCCAGCGCCACGCTGAACGCGGTCGGCTCGTTCGACAACAGCAGCATGCGCTGGCTGGGATCGGTGAAGAAGGAGTCGATCTCGCGAATCACGGTCTGGAAGTCCGGCCAGGCCGGATGCCAGGGCAGCACGTGCGGCGGCTTGCCCATAAGAGCGAATTTGGAATGCCAGAGCAGCCAATTGGTCAGCTTGTTCGGCGTCTCCGGCAAGCCGAGCGCGTAAATCCATTCCTCGTTGTTGAGCTTGCGGCCGCCGACCTCGTGAAACGCCGCCATGGCGCCGTGCCAATAGGGATGGCCGCGGAACGGTTGCGGCTTGCGGCTGAGATTTTTTGCAATGTTGGCGATGAAGACGTCGGCTTCCTCGACGCTGCGATTGATTTCGGGCGGCAGCTCTTCGGCGTGAAAGAACAGCGAGTGGTTGGCGTTCTTGCGATGAACGACGGTGGTCCATTCGCTCAAGCTCTTGGCCAGCGGCGAGACCTGGACCGGGCCGGGACGCAGGAATTTCTGCTCGTGCATGCGAGCCTGCATCTCGATGACGAGGTATTCGTCAGAATCGGTGATCGCGTCGACATTGCCGGACGGACACATCTCGGGAATGAACGAATAATCGCACGACGAGCCGATGATGAAATCGGTGATCTCGGGGCGCACGCACAGCATGTGCATCAGATAGAAGCGCCCGATCATGGTATTGCCGTCGACGCGCCAGAACAGCCGGTTGCTGTCGGAATTGTGGCTGAACGGCAGATTGACGATGTTGGCCAGCACCAGCGGGTGCAGGTTGTTGAGCGCCCATTGCATCAGTTCGCGCGGCGCCAGCGCCAGCCCAAGCTCGTTGCCGGCCAGCCGCTCCTGCAGCCACGGCAGCGCCGATTCGCGGGCCACCTGCATATTACCGACGACGACGGCGCTGGTGCCCTGCTGCATGCGCTTGAGCGCGTTGCCGAACGAGCCGTCGGCGACGATATAGTCCGAGACCAGGAAGAAGAAGCAGGTGTCGACCATGTCGTCGCCGACTTCGCGCACCGCCTCGGTGAAGGCGAGCGTGATGGTGGTCGAATAGTTGCCGTCGGTGATCAGGTGGTCGATCGGATGGATCGTCGTCTTGCAGACGGAATCGAGCTGCTTGAATGCCGGGTGCTCGACGATGAAGGATTCGTCATCGGCACTGGTCAGGATGATGAACTCGGTCGGCAGCGCCGCGGCCAGCGCCGGAACGTTGCCGGGCGCCAACAGAGTCGGCAGGCCGCATTCGAGGAACTGGCGGACGTAGCTGTAGCCCCAGACACAAAGCAGAAGCTTGGCCGCCTTCGGCGGCGCGCGCAATTCATGCGACACCACCGGGCGGCGGCCGCTATCGACGTCGGGCGATAGGAATTCGACCTTGTTCATTTCAGCTTGAGCGCCTGCATCCGCTTGATGTTGTAGTAGCGGTCGTCCGACATGGAATTCGGCACCTTGCCGGCGAGGAACGCCGTTTTCAGATCGACGATGGCGTCCTTGACCGTGCGGCCGGCGACGAAACCGAGATCGCGCCGGATCTTCTCCGAGGAGACGTGATAGGAGCGATGGTCGTCGCTCGGCGTGACGACGATGTCGACCTTTTGCCCGACTTCCTCGCGCACCATGTCGGCGATGGTGCGGACTTTGAGATTATGATAGCCGGCGTTCCACGTCTTGCCGTTGATCGCCTCGTCCGGCTGTTCCAGCAGCATCAGATAAAGGTCGGTCATATCCTCGACATGCAGGTTGGGGCGCAACTGCTCGCCGCCGAACACGGTGATGCGGCCGTTATTGATGGCGTGATTGGTGAGAATGTTGACCGTGAGATCGAGCCGCAGCCGCGGCGCGTAACCGCACACCGTGGCCGGGCGCAGCGTGACCGCGACAAAACCGGGCTCACGCTCTTCCTCCAAAACCTCCTCGCACATGGCCTTGAACTTGGAATAGTCGGTGAGCGGCTTGAGCGGCAGGTCTTCGGTGACGTTGGGCTCGTCCTTGATGCCGTAGACCGAAGACGAGGAGGCATAGACGAAGCGCTTGACGCCGGCGTCCTTGCTCGCCTTCACCAGCGGCCGGAAGCAATCGAAATTGATCGACTTGCCGAGTTCGGGATTGAGGTCGAAGGACGGATCGTTGGAAATGCAGGCGAGATGGATCACGGCGTCGCAGCCGGCAACCGCATCACGCACATCCGCCGGATCGCGCAGGTCGCCTTTGACCTGGCGGAGCTTCGCACCGCCGTTAAGGCCGGCAAAAACCTCGCCGTAAATAAAGAGATCGAGGACCGCGACCTCGTAGCCGGCGTTGAGCAGTTTGGGTACGAGGTTCGAACCGACGTAACCAGCCCCGCCGGTTACGAGGACACGCTTGAACCGATTAGCCATCACGCTTTCCGATGTCCCTGTAATTACGCGGCCGGCGCCTTGGCGGCCTTTGCCAAGCCGGTGCCCCAGCTTGTTCCCCAACCCATGTCGATGTCGAGCACGGCATGGCACAGCGCCAGATGGGCGACCTCGACGAAGCCGTATTCCTTGTCCTGGCCGCGGACATAAAAATTCACGTCGCCGGTACGCCGCAACGCGTTGCTTTCGCCGAATCCCGAATAGGTCACGACCTTGCAGCCGCGCGACCGCGCCTCCTTCACCGCGCCGAGGATGTTCGGCGACATGCCGGAGCTCGAAATCGCGATCAGGAGGTCGCCCGGGCGGGCATGGAATTCGAGCTGCTTGGCGAACACGTTCTCGTAGCCGAGGTCGTTGCCGAGGCAGGTGAGCGCAGAGGGATCGTTGAAGGCGAGCGCGCGAAGCCCGCCGTTCTTGGAGAAATCGATGGCCAGGTGGCTGGCGATGCCGGCGCTGCCGCCGTTGCCGATGAAAATGATCTTGTTGCCGGCATTGTGCGCCTCGTGGGCGGCCTTGCGCACCCATTCGCAACCCGATTCCAGCGTCAGCTTCTTCGACGCCAGGTCGGTCACTTCGGCGGCGCGCATGGCGCTAGCCAAAGAGCCGATCCACCGATCCAGCAATTCCCGCATTTTTGTCCCCGGCTCCAGTGTTATTTAAGCAGGCCCGTGATGCCCTTGATCAGGGCCGCCTTCTCGATCGAGCGCCGATGGCCGACGATCTCGACCTTCAACGCGCCGACGACATTGCCGATGAAGCCGACGCGGTTCATCGGTGCGCCCGCCGCAACCAGCGGCGCCGTCACCGCGAGGAACGCATCGCCGGCGCCGACCGTATCCACCACGTTTTTGGCGAAAGCAGGGATGGTGTGGGTGATGCCGCCGGCCTCGAAGGTGACGCAACCGTGCTTGCCCTGGGTCACGATGATCTTCGAGCACTCGATGTGATTTTCGGCGAGCCGCCGCGCGATGTCGCCGACATTGGCGATCCGGTCGCTGACCGCAAGCCGGGCCTCCGGCGCATCGATGCAGACGTAGTCGGCGCGGCCATATTTGGTGATCAGGTTATAGCCGAGATTGGCGCTGTTGCTTTGCGTGTTCACGGCGAGGAAGCGCGCTTTCGAGGTCAGCGCCTCGATCGACGACGGCGCGATCAGGCCGTGGCCGAAATCGGCGGCGATCACGACGTCGTAGTCCGAGGCCCGGTCGATGATGGCGCGATCGACCTCGCTCTGCACGTCCGGTGTCAACGGCTCGTCGTTCATGAAGTAGACCTCGAACAGCTTGCGCATATACGAGGGATCGACGAAACGGCGTTTCAACGTGGTCGGCGCGCCGCCGCGCGTAAAAGCCCGCAAGCCGACATTCGGCTTGAGACTCTGGCGGATCAGGTCGTCATGGGTTTCGGAATCGCCGACGCAGGTGATGATGTCGACCTGCTTGCAGAATGACGCCACATGGTTGGCGGCAGCAAAGACGCCGCCGGCGAACAATTCGCGATCCTGGTAGCGGGTCGCGATCATGTTCTCCTTGGGCGTCTTGTGCATCGGCAAGACGTATTGGTATTCGTCGATGATGGCGTCGCCGACGATCAGCACGCGGTAATCGGCGACGCGCTCGATCAACTCGCAGAGCTGGTCGAGGCCGCCGTCCTGGCGCAACGTATCGAGATGCTCGCGGATATGCGGCTCGAAGACGTTGAGGTGACGGTTGATCAATTCGCTCGATGAGAACGACACCTCGTCGGTGAAATGGATGCGCCCGCCATAGGTCTCGACCGCATCGCGCTCGAGCGAAATCTTGCCGGTGATGTCGCCCTGCGGGTTCTGGTAGTCCTGGCCCTTGATGTAGATCGACGGCCGGATGCGCTCGATCGCGCTCACCGCGTCGGCGGCATCGTTGACGGCGACCCAATCGACATATTCGAGCGTGGCCAGCATCTCGGCGCGCAGCTCGGCGTTGAACACCGGGCGGCCGGGGCCCTTGTTGACGAAACGGTCGGCGGTGACGGTGACGATCAGCACATCGCCGAGCTTGCGGGCGGCTTCGAGATGGCGGACGTGACCGAGATGCAAAAGATCGAACGTACCGTGGGCCTGGACCACGGTCTGGCCGGCGCGCCGGCTCTGCTCGCAGGCCGCCGCCACCTCGGCAAGGGTCCGGATTTTCTCGCGCGGGCTCGTCGGCTGGCCGGCCGGCGCCTGGCGGATCAGTTTTGCGACGCTTGAGTCCATTCTCGTCCTCTTACGCCACTGGTTACGTCACTGGCTCGGCGTCGAGAAAGCGGAACCAGTCGCTGGTCGCTTCCGCGATGCGCGACGCCGTCCACACCGGCGCGTCGCGCCAATAGTCGATATTCGCCAGCATCACCTTCACGCCGTCGGCAAAGGCGACCTTGGGTTGCCAGCCCAGGTCGCGTTGAATCTTGGCAATGTCGGCCCAGGTACAATCCGGTTCTCCGGGGCGCTTGGGGATACGCACGGTCGGCGGTGACCCCAAAAGCCTCACCAGCTCGTTGACGCTGACAGGCCGCCCGCTCCCAACATTGTAGATTTCGCCGATTTTGTCACTCTCGGCGACCGTGATCAACGCATCGACCACATCGGCCACGAAGGTAAAGTCCCGGGTCTGCTCGCCGTCGCCGACCACGGTCAGCGGCTGGCCGGCCAAGAGCTGAGCCAGGAAAACACCGAACACCGCGCCATAAGTCCCGCTGGTGCGCGCCCGCGGCCCGTAAACGTTGAAGAAACGCACCGACACCGCTGGCAGCCGGTAGACCTGGGCCCAGTGCATGACGAGCTGCTCGCCAAGATATTTGGTTAACGCGTAGGGGTAGCGCGGATCGGCCGCGGCCGTTTCGGCGGTCGGATAGTGCGCGGGGATGCCGTAACAGGACGAGGACGCGACATAGACCAGGCGCTTGACGCCGTGGCGGCGGGCTGCCTCCAGCACGCAAAAAGTTCCGTCGACGTTGGAGCGGAAATAGGCTTCCGGCTCCTGGATCGAGGGTACGATGTCGGCGCGGGCCGCGAGGTGGAACACCCGCTCGACGCCGGCGGTGGCCGCGGCCACGGCAGCGGCGTCGGCGACATCGCCTTCGATGATCGCGAGCTTCGAATTCCCGTTATGATGCTTGAGGTTAGCGCGCCGGCCGACGACAAAACTGTCGAACGCACGCACCGTGCGGCCTTGTGCCAGCAAGCGGTCGACGAGATGGCTGCCGATAAACCCGGCCCCGCCCGTCACCAAGTCGATTCCCGTCGGCGGTGCCACGACCCCTCCTCTGTCGGGCGCGAGCTTATGCGTTCAAAAGCCACTAATTTCAAGCACAGATGGCTGGCGGCTAAGGGCCGCCTTCCGCAAGGGTTTTGCGGCGCGTTTTCCGGGTCATGCCGGCCACGCCGAGGGAGCTCGTGGCGACCGGAACAACCCATGGCTGCGCAGCGTCGATACTTCGTGTGGGCCCACGTAAAGGCCAGGGAAGTTAGTCGCGATGTCAAATTGACCCAACGCTATTCCGCGCGACCTAGATTATTGTGCCGTAGAGCGGGATGATTTTGAATTGATACCAGACGCAAAGTGCAAGGATGGCGGCGAATATAAGTGCCAGTTTCAGTACCGTTGTCCGCCGGTACTCGCCTCCGCTAACGTTTTCGGCTCGCGCACCAAAGCCAGCAATTATGCGTCTTTCGAAGAATCTGCGCAGTCCAGCCCGCGCCGGAACTTCGATCAACCGGTAAGTCGCTGAAGCGAGAATTAGCGTGAACGCGATGACAAGGCAAAACCGTATGAAGGCTTCAAAAAAAGCTACCGGCGTGAATGCCGAACCGGGCCGGAAAAAGAGAAGTATCATTAAAACATGGACGGCATATATCGAGTAACTTCGCTCTCCCAGCAGCACCATCGGTCTGGACGCCAGCACGGTCGCCATCGGGCTCGGATAGCGCGCAACACAAAAAATAATCAGCGCAATCGGGACTGCCAGGCCAAAGTCTTCCTTCAGATGATTTGCCGCCACCATGACGGGCAGACTTGGCTCGACGAGGTAACTAGTGGCTGCGAGAAGTATCAGCCCAAGGCTGAATAGGACAATGACCAGTCCCGCGCTGATTTCCCGTGAAGAGGGCTTGCGGTCCTTGACGATCAAATACATTTGCGCCGTCATGCACCCCAAGACGAATTCGAAGACGCGCGTATAGGGCGAGAAGTAGAAAAACCACCAGGAAAACCTGTATGGGCCCGCGGTAGCGGCATGGAGGTGCGATACGCCAATTTCCGCGACGGAGTGCCTGATCGACAGGAGCAGGACGATGACCGCCACGGCATACACGCTCGTTGCGATAAGCAATTGGCGTGGATTTTTCTTTCGACCGAGCGGAATAACCAACACAACGAATGCAATATAGAAGAACAGTTCGGTGGAGATCGTCCAGCCCATGCCGAACCCGAAGTACAGCATCAGCCTTTCGAACATGATTTGGTAGAACCAAGATTGCGTGAGCGTCAGATTATGGAATGTCAGCAGTGCAAAGGGCATATCGTAGCGGCCCAGCCACAAGAAAAGACCTTGGATGGAGTACCCGACAAATACCGAAGCAATGAACAGCGGATAGATTCTCGCCACGCGAGCGGCGAAGAACTCGCAAATCGCCCACCGCGTTCCCATCGTTTTGAACAATTCGGCATAATTGTAGTGAATGACAAATCCACTGAGAACAAAGAACATCGGCATTCCATACATCGAAATCATTCCGCCGATCGATGAGAAAAAAGGAAAGTCGTCGAATTTAAGAATGTCTCCCCAGGCGTGTCCCAACAAAATGGACAGCGCCGCGAGAAACCGTATGCCGTCAAGCACGGGCAAGCGGTCTTTATTAGGAATAGGTTTTTCTACGGGAAGGGCGGGTAGCGACATGGCTTAGGGTCGAGTGCAGAAGTCTCTGTCTACGAAGGGATGTCCCGGAACAGCTGGCGTAAAGACCCTTTCACTTCTAGACCGCACCAAGTGGTGACGCTTACTTCGCCGGATCACATCCAAATTCGCCAGGTATTCCGACCACTCTTCCGGCGATCGGTAGTCCTGCTGATTCGGCAGGCGGTCGACCGTCGAGTTCTCACCCTTCTCGGCAAATACAATTGTCACCATTTCATGCGGCGACACAAAACGGTGCATTCCCCGGCGCGACTCCGAGAGGTAGTCGAGATCCACGCAGAATACGTTGTCGATCATCCTGATTTTATCCTCAATAAACAGGATGATATATACTTTGCAGTCGACAAACTTGTTCATCACGAAATAATCCACATACCACAATGGCGGCATCATCACGTACGCCGTGTTGTGCGGGCTGAACGCATTGACCATCAGAAGGCGGCCACCAGGCCGCAAGAGTTCTGCATAATTCTGCAAAACGATCGACGGAGTGAACACGTTGTCCAATGTGCTGCCGTCCACGATGAAATCGGCAATATTTTGGAGATGCGCGGGGGTCGGTTTTCGAAGGTCGTGTATGACCTCGGCGCCTTCATACGGACTGTGATCGAGCGCTTTGACCGAACGAGCGCCGAGCAATGAGAAAAGGGCCGCATCACTCACCAGCTCCTCGGTGTTTTTACCTCTGCGATCGATCGTCGTCTTGTCCAACGCGAAATCGCTTGGGTTGGCGTCTACCTTGATGCCGCACTCATTAATGACCTTGATGAGCTCTTCGGGAGACAAGTAAGTGGTTTGCCGGCCGATCAATAGAACATCTTCCGCGATAGGCCTGTTGAGATGTTCTCTTATGACCGCTTCAATTAGATGTCTGCCCATGCCCATCGGCCACCTCCAACCCCTCAAAATTACGGCAGGTTTTGCCAAACCTGCATGCAAGACCTGTTCCGATATGTGGAATTGCCAATATCCGGCGATATGCGACTGACTGGGACTTTACGTACTCCGAAACAGGATCGTTGCAAACGCAATTTCGTAAACGCAATTCGAGCCGGGGCCGCAACGTTCAGTCACACCAGGTTCGCTAATGGCTCGCGCGCAGACACGGGCTCGGACGGAATTGACGCCAACCGAATCATTGCATTGTTTTGACGCCCAACGATACGCCCGTAATCTTCGATTTGAGACCGACGGCGGCCCGGACCAAAAGCACCACCATGTAGGCAGCCACGACCGCGATTACGCCGAGATAGGAGAACAGCGTGCCGATCGCATGCGGGCTGGGCTCAACAAGCAGCGGCGTCATCGCAGCGAACAGCAAAAGCGCCGCGGCAAAGAGCGCAGCGCTTCCGAGCGTTGCGAGATTGACGGTGAATCCTCCCGCTACCGCGCAAATAAACGCACCCATGGCAACGACAATCACGGCCGTCCGCAAATTTGCCCAGGCCATGCTATGCGCGTCCGGTTGGTCGAACCAACGGATCTGATCCTCAATCTTGGTCGGCAGCGTTTTGAGGACGGCGATAGGATGTTTGAGGACGATCCGTAAAGCCAGCGACCTGACCAGTTTTTCGTATTCGTTCCAACCGGCGGGCAGTGCAAGATCGACTACGGGGTCGCCGTTTGGCAGTCTACGGACCATCGGGGAACTGGCATCGTCGCGGGCTTTGAGATCGTGGTCGACCGCCATATAAACTTCGGTATCGGTATAGGTGATGTTTTCGTCAGGGAGATAATCACGACGCAACTCCGGACTGGTACTGAGAAGGCCTATCAGGACTTCGTGCCAAAGAATGTGACCCTTTGGCTCGATCGCATAGCGGCTATCGGCGCGCAAGGAGATAACGGCGGAATATCCTGACACAACGATCAGGAACATGAGAGCGGGCCATAATGGCCTGAGCCGACCCACGAGATCGGAAAGTTTTCGGCCCCGCAACGGCAGCACAAGCAGAATACCGAAGCCACAAGCGACCGCCGCGACCATGGCAACCTGCCACGCCGCCTCCGTCCGGCAAGACAGCAAAAATCCGAAGATCACGCTTTGCACAATCACGCCCGCGATGGTGAACGCGCTGGGCGGTTGGCGTTGCCAAAGCAGAAACAGAACGTGCAGCGCAGGCAGCAAAGACAGGCCTGAAAATAGTCGGCTGTTAGTGACTGTTTGCAGTTGCATGCCGTAACTTTGCGAATAATTCTCCAGGAAATAAAGTTCGCTCAGGAAGACGACGAGCACGAACAGCAGGAAAGGGTTGTTGCGAAATTGCAGAATGTAGACCAGGCAGGTTGCCGCCACGATCAAATAGAAAAAATAATAGAACGAGGAGATTTTGTCGCCGAACAGCCGAAAGCTGAAATAGACGTAATCCGCATAACCGAGCTCGTTGGCCTGCATGATTTCCGACGGCAGGCTGATATCGACGGGGACATCTATTGCTTGCTGGATGATCCGATTAAGCCGCGGCCCATCAGCCAGCAACACCTCCCAATCGGGCTCATGCAAATGCGGCCCCGGCTCGTTATCGAACTGCGCAAAGCCGTTCTCATTGAAGACGTCGACCACGGACTTATAGGCGAGATACCCACCTAGGCTCGGGTCATGCATGCGGGAAATCGCGATCGCCAGCGACTGCCGCAACCGATAGATCGGATGAAAGGCAGTCTGATCCTGGCCGAGCTCGATGCCATGAAAGACGTCGAGACAAAACACGCAGCCGATCAGCAAGAGAAGGCCAACACACCCGATCCGGCGCAGCTTGTCTTTCACGACAACCAAATTGCCAGCTCCGGGTGATGCTTCGGCCAGCGGCTCCGATTGAGACCGCTTCATGCGGCGGCTTGTTTGCCGGCGAGATACGAGGAACACCGCTGGCTGACCACAATATTAGACATCAGTCCCTCCCCGACAAAGCTATTTTTGTTCAGAAGACCTAGCATCCTGCCATCGGCGTAACAAGCTGGCCAGCTTCGCGACGAAGCCCGCGATAAGAAAAAATAAAATATGGAAGCCGTGCCCACCATCGCAAATCCGTCGCCTGTGACCCGAAGCTGACATCGGCAGCTCTTCTCGCTATGGTGCGTAGCACGGTGAGGGATTTCGGCGCCAATGCTTTTCAACTCGGCATTGTTTCTATTCTTCTTCCCATGCGTGGCGGCATTCTTGTATGCGACGCCGGCGCAGTTGCGCTGGGTTACCCTGTTGGTCGCCAGCATGCTGTTCTATGCCAGTTGGGATTACCGCTATCTCGTCATCATCTTTGCCATCGCGGCGGTCGCCTATGTCTACGGTCATGCTTGCCGGCATTTGGTCGGCAAGCCCGCACGCTGGGCGCTCGCCAGCGCGATCATATTGATCTTGCTGCCGCTTATCTTTTTCAAATATGTCAATTTCATTCTCGACAATCTGGCTCCTGCCTTCAACGTGTTCGGCGCGGCGGCGCCCGGACCGATCTCCAGCCTGATCCTGCCGCTCGGCATCTCGTTCTACACGTTCCAGCTGCTGAGCTACTGTCTCGACATTCATGCCGGCCGATACCAACCGAATGAAAGCTTCGGCAAGCTCCTGCTCTATCCGATGTATTTTCCGCACCAGATCGCCGGGCCCATCATGCGCCCCGCGCAACTCATGCCGCAATTCGAAGCGCCGCCGACGCCTTCGTACGAAACGATGATTTCCGGTTTGCGCCTTTTTCTGTGGGGCTTGTTCAAGAAGGTCTTCGTCGCCGACCGGCTTGCGGTGTTTGTCGACGCGGTCTATGCGGCGCCGGACCGCTATCGCGGGCTTGGCTGCGTGCTGGCATTCTACTTTTTCGCCTTTCAGATCTATTGCGATTTCTCAGGCTATACCGACATGGCGCTTGGCGCATCGCGCATCCTCGGTATCGAGCTCTGCGAGAATTTTCGCCGTCCGTATTTCGCGGCGTCGCTTCGCGAATTCTGGACGCGATGGCACATTTCGCTCTCCACCTGGATGCGCGATTACCTCTATATTCCGCTGGGCGGCAATCGTCTCGGGCCGGGACACTGGGCCGCGGCTATCCTGGCCGTCTTCGCCCTGAGCGGACTATGGCACGGCGCAAGCTGGACCTTCGTGCTGTGGGGCCTCTATCACGGCGCGTTATTGGTGATCGAGCGCGCAACGCAATGGCTGTTGCGACCGCACACACGCGCGGCTCTGCAAAGCTCGATCGGGCGCGTCGTGGCGATCATAGCAACCTTCCATCTGACCGGCATCGGTTGGATTCTCTTTCGTGCACCCAATCTGCCGACCGCCACGGCCATGTTGACGAATCTGACCCGCGCCGGCGGCCGCGACATCACCGAGATCATGTCGCGCGGCCAGCTGCAGCTTGCCGCCGTTGGCATTGCCGTCGTGCTCGGGTTCGATCTTTTGGCCGAGCTCGGCCTCGCTGGGGTATTCCCACGCATGCCGTTGCCGTTGCGTTGGGCTATCTATTACACAGCGATCTTCGCCGTGCTGCTATTCCCGGGGTCCAGCGAAATTCGAACCTTCATCTACTTCCAGTTCTGACATGCGCCACGCAATCACCAGGCTCGTCGTGTTCGTTGCCCTGCTCGTGGCGCTGGATCGGTTCGTCTATGCCGGCGCGGTATTTCTGCGCGACCACGGCGGGCACCCGACGGAAATCGATCTGATCTACGACGAGGGCGGCTGGAATCCGTCGGTCGTATTCTTCGGCGATTCCCGCACCCGGCACAATTTCGACATGAGTGAGGTCGAAAAACTGACCGGCCTCGTCGCTTACGATTTTGGCCGCAATAACGCCAGCGCCGAACAGAGCTTGTTCATGCTTGAGGAATATTTGCACCACAATCACCGTCCGAGCGTCGTTGTTTTCGAAGCGGACCCGCAGTTTCTCGATAAGAAATACGGAAAGTTCCACACGGAAGATTTCCGCGACCGCCTTGCGGTCGTGCCTGACCCATCAGAGCTGCTCCGCCAATCCCGCCCAACGCTGCAACAACGCGCCAGCGCCTTCGCCGTCACCTGGCTTACGAAAAGCGCTTCGCTTCCGAACCGGCTGCCGGATCTATGGCATCACTGGCGCACGCAAGACGCGGCAGCCGCATCGGAAGTGCAATTTCATCCGTGCGGGGTGCCGGAAAGGCCACTGCTCTGCCGCTACTACAACGGCGCCGATAATTTCGTTATAGGCAACGGCATGGAGATGACCGAACATCCGATACAGTTCAACATCGATCCGGAACGTATCGCATTGTTCGAGCATCTCGTCTCGCTCGCCGAGCAAGACGATTTCCAGCTCATGCTTCTGGAAACGCCGCGTCTGCAGGGCGATCAGGCTTACCCCGCCGAACAAAAGCAACGCTCCGAAGCATTCTACTGCGGGCTCGCGCAACCGCATCGTTCGGTGCTGTACGCCCGGATCACACACACGGACGGTATCGATCGCGAGCCCGCCCTGTACTGGGATTGGCAGCATTTCAACGGCGTTGGCGCGACGAAGATGTCGCAATTGATCGCGCCGCTCATTACTGCGTTGGCGAGCCGCCAGCGGCCGGAAGCCTGCTTACTCCAATAGTTTCCTGACAAAGAAAGGCAAGCTCCTCACGCGGAGCGGTTGGCATCGCGGAAGCAATAAAAGAATGTGATCCAATACCACTCGACCGACCGAAACTTGACTGAATTGTCGTCGTGTAGCCGCATTATGGTTCGGATACGTCATTGTCCGCTCCGATGCACGATGCTAATTAATCTGACAAAAGAATCGTTGACCCCTGCGCTACGCCTTCCAGCGGAGAGTAACATGAAGAATTGTTGGCGCGTCGGTTGTTGCCTTGTTGCGGGCATGCTCGCTCTCGGTTTTGCCCCGGCCGTGGCGCAGACGCCGATGCAAGCGCCGCGCACCTACGAGTGCGCCGCCAACGCGCATTGCTCCGTTTTCTGCCAAGTTGACGGCGAGAAGCAAATGCAGACCGGCGCCCCGAAGACGGTCACCATCACGCCGATTGCGCCGAACAACTACGTTGTGGAGCTCGTCGAGCAGAATGGCCACGTTCAATTTCTTTATCTGGCCGGCGCGAAAATCGTGTGCAATATCGATGGGCTGACCAGAAAGGCCGGCGAGTAGCACGGCCTCGAGAGGAGGCCGCGCGGCGCCGCGGCGGCCATCAGTCGACGCAATGCGGACAGCCGATTTGCGACCATGAACACGAACGCAAAAACCGCGAGCAGAAGCCGGGGCGGCGCCGGCGGCATGTTCTACCTGTTGGCGGGTATCAGCCTGCTGCTCGTCCTGCTGATCGCGGCGGACGGCGTGCGCAAGGGGCTCGACACGATCGTGCCCGACTATTATCGGCACACCGCGTCGCTGGCGATCGCCATCTCCGAAGCGGCGCACGGCACGTCCGGCTTGGTCGGCCTTGTGGAAGTCGAGCATGCGCTCGACAAATTCGGCTACGGCATCAATGCGAACAGCAGGCTGATGGCCGTCCTCAATACCCATCCGGAACAGGCCGATGCGGCCTTGCGCGCCGCGGCCGATCTCGCCATTGCCGACCGCAGCAAGACATTCGGTCTCGCTCTCAACGAAACCGGGATGATCGATTACTACTATGTCGCATTCAAGCTGTTCGGCTATCACGTCCGATCGATCTATGCGCTTTATATCGGCATTCTCGCCGTCATGGCGTTTTGCTTCATCGGCTCGTTTCGCCATCGCGCGATATTCATCGTTCCATCCATTTTATATCTCCTGCTGCTGCTGATCGACCAGAACGCGCTGCGTTCCACTGATTCCGGCTTCGGTCCGCTGACCAACAGTCGCCTGCTGCCGTTCCTGTCGCTTTATCCGGTGTTGTATGGCCTGACTCTGGTCGGATCCGGCCGCGGTTTTCGCCTGATCGACGCCATCGGGGCGGCGATCGCCGGTTTGGTTTTTGCCTTCGTGGTCAACGCGCGGACTTATGCCTATTGGCAAGCCGGGCCGCTGCTCGCGCTCGTCGTCCTGATCGTCGTGGCGCGCCTGTTGCCCTGGCGCTTGCCGCTACGCGCGCGCCTTAACCGCCTGTCGGTTTATCCCGTGCTGGTGTTCGCGCTGAGCGCCGCGATCCTGATCCAAAACCATCATTGGCGGCGCGACGCCACGGTCTACGACACGGCGACGTTTTCCGGCCACGGTTACTGGCTGGCTTACCTCGTCAGCACCATGCCGTCGTTCCAGTGGCGCATTCCGGAGCTCGAACGGGAATCCGGCGTAACCATCGGCGAGTCGGACGCCTATGCGGGCGCGCTGTTGCGGGTCAAGATCAAGGAACGCGGCGAGCGCATGGACGATTATTTGGTCGGCGACTTTTGGAACGAAAGCAAGCGCGATCCTTTGGCGAGGCAGATCGTTTTCGATCTGTGGCGCCAATATCCCGGCATCATGATCGAACATTCTCTGCGGGCGCTGGCGCCGGTCGGCATCGGCCTGTTGCAGGACCTCGGCCTGATCGCGCTCGCCGTCGTTGCGGTCGGCATCGGTCCGCATACGCCGTTGCTTTGGCTGTTGCGGGCGGCCGCGCTGACAGCGATCGGCAGGATTGCCGGCGCCGTGGCGCTCGCGGCGGTAGGCCTGCCCTATGTCATGCCGGCAGCGCGACGGCTGTCGACCTTGGTCATCCCCCTCGCATTGCTGGCGCTCTGCGTGATCCCGACCGTTATCGTCATGCCATTCACCGATACGCGGCCAGTGGAATCGGTCAGCACATTCACCGACCCGCGCATGGCGGACGTGAACGACGCGGTCTGGCTCTGCCTGTTGATCTGCGCCTGTGGGGCGCGGCTCCAATTGCCGAAGGCCTTTCGTTTCTGGCAAGGCGCGGCAAGCAAGAAGCGCGTTTTGCCAAGCGAAAATCTAAACCTTTATCGCCCCGTCGAATGAACGCAAGGCGAGACCTCGCTCGCGCACCAAACCGGCAACGTCCGGATCGGCCAGCACATCGTGCTCGGTCTGTCGGGCTGCCGCACTGATGAACGCGTTATAGCCCGGCCGCGGATAGTCGCGCACGCCCGCCGGCGCCGGAAAGCCCGGATGAATGCAAATCTCCAGCGAACGCCCGGGCGCGGCCGTGCGCAGCAAAGCAAGCATGGCCCGCTTCGTCACCGCGCCGGAATAGAGCACGCCGAAAAAATCGTCGGTCGTGGCGAGCGCCGGATTAAGCCCCGAGGCGCGCCAGCGCAGCAGCGCCCATTTGGCGAAATTGTTGCGCCGCATGACGTCCGGCAGATCGTGACCAAGCACGAAGGCATGGAAGGGCTCGCGCGAACGGCGCAACCGGTCGATGCCGAACCGCCGCAACAGCTCCTCGAGCAAGCGAAAAATCGCCGGGTTCATGTGCACGTGCTGATGGGAATCGGCGTGCGTCGGCTTGAGGCCGTGGTCGCGCGCGATGGCAAGCTGGGCTTCGAATTCGCGCCGGATCTGCCGCAGCACGGCGCCGCCGCGCTCGCCCTTGAACGAGGCCAGAATGAGCCGGTCGGCGGCGAGCTTGAGGTTGCCGTCCTCATCGATCAGATCGGGGACCTCGCCTCGCGGCGCCACGGCCTTGCCCAGCGTCAGCGACAGATGAACCCCGATCGGCAGCGCCTGCGGCCGGACCTGGTCGCGGATCGTCTGATCGAAATAGGCGGTCGTCATCAGCATCGTGCACGACGTGAGGATGCCGCGGCGGTAGGCCGAAACAATGCCGGCGTTGATGCTCGGATGGATGCCGAGATCGTCGGCATTGACGATCAGTCCGGGGGGTACAGGACTAGCCAAGCTCAGCTCCCTTGCCGGCCGCGCAGTGTCGCCGGCGTGATCCCGCCGCGCGCGATAAGCCGTCCTCTGAAAATTCCGGTTACGGCCCAAACCGCGAGCAACCCCCAGCAGGCATAGAGATAGGTCGTCGCGAGATGAAGGTTCTCGGCCGGCCCCGCCACCTTGGTCAGCGTCATCGTGGCGGCAAATACCACGAGCGCTAGGAACGGCAGATGCGGCAGCCAATAACGGCCGTGCGCGACATCGGCTGTGACCAGAGTCCGTATGACCGACAATGGCACCGCCGCCGCGGCCAACAGCAGCATCAGCGGTGACGTGCAAAACCGGATACCGTGCTGCGCGCCGCATACCAGGTCCGAGCCGGCCCACAATACGACGAACGCCGCGGCGCCGAGCGCAAAGGCGGCGAAGATCGCCTTCATCACCGCCTGCGAGGTATCCTCGCCTTCGCCTTGAATGCTGATGACGACGGGAAGGATGATCTGAACGACCGGCTGCGTCGCGGTCACGATCGCTTTCGGCAGCACGCTCGACGCCGTATAGACGCCCAAATCCGTGGGGCTCAAAATCAGATAGGCCAGGAAAATATCGGCGTTGTTGAACAGAACAAAACCGACGAAAGCGCTGCAGAACGCCAGCGCCCGCCGCAGCGAGTATGGCGCGAGATTCGGGCTGTCCTCCGTAACGTCCGGCGCCGCCGACGCTGCCGGACCGCCGCCGGCGACCGCCCAGCACAGGCCGCCGAGCGTGAGCAGGTTTGCCACAAGCATGCCGGCAAAACATCCCCACGGCGACCGGGTCAACAATAGTCCACCCGCGCCGACGGCGCATTGGGCGACACACCACAGAAACCAACTCGCGCCATACGCCACAAACCGCAGCGTGCCCTGCAGCGAAGCGCGGACGATCTCCACGCCCAGGAACGATGTGGCGGTCAGCGGCAGCACCAGGATCAGCGCCAGCGAATCGACGCCGATCAACCTGCCGCCGAGATAGAACAGCGCTTCCAGAAGAAGCACCGTCGCCGCCGTCCACGGCAGGGCAATCGCGGCGATGCGGGTGAGCATCCGGGAGACGAACGCGGGCCCTTTGCTGCTGTTGGTTTCGGCAAAATAGCTGGAGAGCAAGAGCGCAATGATGGAAATGGGCGCGACCAGGACGTTCAATACCGCCCAGCCGGTATACAAGCGGCCGAACCCGGTCGGATCCAGCATCGCATTCGCGATCAGGAGTAACAAATAATAGAAGCCGTGCCCGGCAACATAGAACGTGGTCAGAATCAGCGCTCGGCGGATTATCGAATGGCGCATCGCATCAAACCGGTAGAGGCGTTGCGCCTGGGAGCCAATTCAGGCGCTCGGACGGCGGAACGAATCATCGCACGGATTTATCGCCCGAGGATACACCCCCGGCGCTCGGTTTGCGCGCAAGATAGGAGGAGCGGAGCTGGCTGACCGCGATATTGGACGTCAGCCGCTCGCCGACAAAACCGTTATCGTCGAGCAGACCGAGCATCTGCGTTGGCGTGTAACAAGCATAACCGGCATCGCGGCGCAGCTTGCGATATGGCGACACGAAGTTGCGGGCAAGCCCGATGATCGCCGCGACGAAGAAGCCGTTCCGCCACGCGAAACGCAGGAACGTGGTGACGTGGCCGACGAGCGGCGTATCGGGCGCGATGATGTCGCCGAGCAGGAGCTCGCCGTCGCTCTTCAACAGCCGGTGAAAAAGTTTCAGCGCATCGGAGAATTGGCTGGCGCTCAGGTACTGCACGACCGAGTTGACGACGATCAGGTCGATCGAGGCGTCGGGAAGCGCTTCGAGGGCCGCCTCGCCGAGGACGCGGATCTTCGGGTTGCCGGCATAGGCCGACATGAGACGGCCGCGCGCGGCCTCGGCGCGGTCGTAGAGCAACAGGGTCCGGCACGTTTGCGCGAGCGCGTTGGCCATGACGGCGTCGCCGCAGCCCCAGTCGAGCACCACCGCGTCGCCGCCCGCCGGCACGAAGCCGCCGATGCCGCTTGCGACCTTGGCGTAATGGGCCTCCTGGTGGCGACGGCCGACATAGATGGCGTTTGGCGCGTTCCAGAAATCCAGCCAAGACTGCATCACATCGTCCGCTTCATCACATCATCCGCTTCTGGGTGCCGGCGACGCAGGCGCGACCGGTGCGTTGCGGATATCCTCGATCTGGCGGCGCGAACGCGTTCCTGCAAAACATGCCTGATTTACGGGCGGCGGACGCGTCACAACAAAAACCGATGTTGCACGGGCGCAACGAGCGATCTCACATAATTTTGTCTTAACGTTGCGTTAACCATAATTAACATAGAAACGGCCGGAGTAGCCAACGCGTAGTCCCATCGGGGCATGAGACTATCATGCTATCAAGGCTGGCTTACGCGATCATTGGCGGCGCCATCGTCGCGGCGTCGTTTTCCGGCACTTTGTTTGCGCTGAACTGGTGGTCCGGCAATTTGAGTTACGACCCGCTGTTCACCGCGTCGATCCCATCACTCCCAACCGCACGACCGCAAGACCCTGCCCAATCCGCTCGGCCTATGCCCGAAGCAACGATCGTCGCTACCCAAGAGGTGCCGGCGGATGCAGTGCCGAAAGTGCAGACGCGGGGATTCCAATGGGCCGCCACGGCGCATTTGCTGGTGCGGCCGGAAACGGAGCCGACCGTGGTGGCAGGCCAGCCGGTGCTGCGGCTCGTCGCATCGCCGCAGGACGGATTCCACACCTTGGGGGGTCAATTCAGCGGGCTGAACAAGAACCAGGCCTACCGGGTCACCGCCTGGGTCAAGGCGTCGGGCGGAGGCAACATCCAGCTCGAACTCGGCGACCAGCCGCCTGGACAGCCGCCACATCACATCGCCGCCATTTTCAGTCTCAGCAACCACACGGTTCGCGACGGAGACGTCGTGGTCAAGGACGGCGGCATCGACCAAGGTCCCAACGGCTGGCAAAAGATTTGGCTCAATCTGGTGACGGCCGACGGCAACCTCGACGTCACGCTGCGGCCGGCGAACGGCGACGTCCTGACGTTCAAAGGCGACGGCAGCCTCGGTATGATCCTGGGCGGCGTCGAGGCAAATCCGCACGGCTAGCGCGTTTCCTCACACCGCGCTTATGAAATCGCAGCCGCCGGCCTGGGCCGGCGCAGCACATAGAACAGCAAAGCCAGCGGCAGATACACGACGCCGAGCATGACCAAGATCAGCCAGGTCACCAGCACCTCGGCAATCAGGGCGGTCGGATAGAAAAAGCTGGTGAGCGTCGAAGCGGCGAACACGACCGCCGCCACCGCCACACCCGTGAGCATCGTTCGTGCCGTCGGCAGCGGAGCGCCGAACGCAAGCGCCAGCACGGTCGCGGCCAAAGCCAACAGGAATGGAGCGACGTAGCTGTGCCAATTCCACAGTTCGGGCGTAATGATGAAAAATCCGATTTGAGCCTGCGGCTTTCCGATCACGAACGACCGGAGAACCAGCCACGGATGCTCGCGCACGACGCGGAAATAAAGCCGGCGCATTTCCTGATCATAGACGCCGTTGCTCTTGAAGATATCGATGTCGAGGACGCCGTCGACAACCTCGGCAATGGGCGAGACCCCATCGTTGCGTCCGCGCAGGTCATGCGTGGCGGCGACATAACTCATGTTGTCGGAGAAAGGCGGGAAATTGTAGCCGTAGGTCGCATAGAGCGTGGGCTCGGCACTGACGGTGCTGCCGTAGAGATCGTGCCAGAACAAATGCGCTTTTGATTCTCGCGAATAAAAGGCCTCGTTCGGAGCGAGGCTGCCGTAGCCGACCAGCACGACGGTTCCGACGAGCGCGAGTGCCGCCGGCCAGGTTTGGTAAAGCGATTTGCCGATGGCCGCGGGCCACCGGCCGACATGGAACGCCGCTTGCCGTAGCGGCTGCAAACCGGTGACGACGACGGCCGCAAGCAAGATCGCAAGGACTTCCCAATAGGTCTGGGTCCGGCAAAACACCATGAACATCAGGATGAAGGTCTCAACGGCCGCCATTGCCGCCACGGCAAGCGTCGGGGGTGCCCGCGTCACGACGAGAAGCAGCAGATACAGCGCCGGCAGCAACGCCAGGACCGGGAAAAACCGGCTGTTCTGGATGGCGATAATGGCGCGGGTTTGCGCGTAATCGAGCGCGAAGTAATGCGCCGCCAAATACAGCATCAGGAGCAGCAGGCAGAACCGGGATCGCCGGAACGTGACGAAGAACAATGCGGCCGAGACGAACAGCAGGGTGAAATAAAACAGGACGAGCGCGTTGATGCTGATGCCGTATAGCTGGAACGCCCAGTACGTGTAATCGACCAGCCCGAGCTCGTTGCCCTGCAAGATGACGGGCGGCAGCTTTGGATCGATGGCGACCTCGCTGGCTTCTTTCATCAGCCGGTTCATGCGCGCGCCGTCGGCGACCAGGGCCGCACGTTGCGCTTCGCTCGGCAGCGGAGAGGCCTCGCCGCCCATGAGCGCGAGGCCGTGCTGGGTAAAGTAGGACAGAATCGACCCGTAACCGACATAACCGTGCAGCGGCTGCGGCTGCATGCGCGACAACGCGATCACAAGGCTTTCCCGCCAGCGATAGATCGGCGAGTCGTACATCTTCGATTGGAAGCCGAGCTGATAAGCATGCAGCACATTGATCGCGAACAGGGCCGCGACGGCGAGCGCGAAAATCGCCATCACCGTGCGGGGCTCCCGGGCTCGCACCGAAGCAAAAAGTTTTCGGATCGGAACCGGCAGCGACGGCGATCCGGGGCGTTCAGTCACTGTCACCCTCGACCTCGACCATCGCTCGTACCAACGCTTACGCCATGCCGCTTGGCGGTGGGGTATTGCACTATTTGCCGATCGGGGTAAATCCCTCGGCAATGGCAAGCATCTTGTCCCGTACGCTCACTACGGCTGCTGCCGTGGCGATCCTTTCAGCTGGACTATTCGACCGCGGGCCGGTCAACGCGGCTTCGGTGAGCGCCGACAATTGGGTCACCCGGCCCAACACGGTGGTGCGCGTCCTGCTGATGAAGGCCAATCAGCCGGCCGACGCCGTCATGCTGCTGCCCGGCGGCCATGGCAACATCAATCTCGACAGCCAGGGACACATCGGCTGGGGCGAAGACGATTTCGTCATCCGAACCCGCTGGCACTACTTCGACCGCGGCATTGCCACGATCGTTCCGGACGTCGCTTTCGACCACAAGCCGCCGGTATCGCTCGCCGGATTTCGAACATCGGAGCTGCACGCCGACGATCTGCACGCTCTCTCCGAACAACTACACGGCATGGCGCCGAAAGTCTGGATCGTCGCCTACGACACCGGCGCCACATCGGCTCTCAATGCGATTGCCCGCGGCAAAGTCGATTCGATCGCCGGCCTGGTTCTGATCTCGCCCGTCCTCGAGCAGCCGGACCCGGACAGCACGCTGCTCATCGACGGCGTCAAGCGCGCGCTCGGCCGCATGCCGGTTCTGGTCATCGGCCACCTGTTCGATGCGTGTTCGTTACCCGTCGTCGACCGGATCAGAAATGCGGCCGCGGTCCTGCGCGCGCCGCATTTCCAGGCGATCGTCTTGAAAAGCGGTCAAACGCAATTCAAGCTTCACGATGCGTTCGCCTATCCCGACGGCAGTTGCAACACCCAGCCCACCCACGCTCTCGCCGGCCTCGAAGAGGTCGTGACCGGCAAGATCATCGACTGGCTCGGCCATGAAGGCGCGATCGTATTGGATGCAAAGCCGGCTTCGCCGTCGGCTCCCGACCTCGCCAGCCTCGACCTGCCGCCGGTTTCACAGCTCACGGCACTGTCCGCGCTGCCGGAACCGGCCACGCCGGGATTCCGCTGGGAGGTGGTGCGCGGCTTGAACGTGCGGGCCGTCAATGCCGACGCCATGGTGAGCGGCCAGCCGGTGTTGCGCCTCACTGCGATTGCCAACGACAACGGCCATACGCTCGCCGTTCGCGTAACCGGACTGAACAAAAATCAGACCTATCGGATAGCGGCTTGGGTCAAGCCGGTGGCGGGCGGCAATGTCGAACTCGCCGCGCTCGATCGCCCCGACGCCGACAAGCCGGTCAACAACGGCGACGCCATTTTCGACCTGAATAACCATCAAGTCTTCGAATCGTTCGGCGTGCAGAACCGCGACATAGAACAGCATTCCGGCTCCTGGCAGAAAGTATGGATCAGTCTGGCGACATCCGACGGTCAGTTCGAGGTGGCGATCCGGCCTGCCGTGGGCAGAAAGTTTTTGTTCATCGGCGATGGCAAGCTCGGCTTGATCTTGGGAGGAATCGAGGTCGAGCCGCTCGAATAGACCGAATGCCCGATGGGGTTTGCACGGAAATTGTCGCCTTCAGCGGCGCTGCAAAAACCACTTCACCGTGCGATCAAGCCCGTCCTCCAAGCCGACGCGGGCGTTCCAGCCGAGACGCTGGCGGGCCTTGCTCGTGTCGGAATAATTGCGCTTGACGTCGCCGACGCGCGGCGCGGCGTGACGGATGCCGTGGGTGCGGACGCCGTTCTTCTCGAGCACCGTGCGCAGCGTCTCCGCAAGCTCCAGCACCGTGGTCTCGGCGTTGGTCGCGACCTGAAAAATTTCGCCGCCGGCGTCGGGCGCCGTGGCGCCACGGAAGATCGCCTCGGCGATGTCCTCGACATAGATGAAATCGCGGGTCTGCGAGCCGTCGCCGTAAATCTCCCAAGCTTGTCCGGCTAGAGCCTCGCGGATGAATTTGGCGACGATGCTGCCTTTATGGGTCGACAGCGGCCCGTAGCAATTGCCGAAGCGAAGCGCCACCGTATCGATGCCGAAGCTGCGTTTATAGGCCGAGCAATAGGCCTCGCCGGCGAGCTTGCTGGCGCCATAGGGCGACACCGGATGGGTGGGAAGCTCCTCGTGAATCGGCGGCTCGCAGTCGCCGATCGGCGCGCCGCTCGAGGCAAAAATAAAACGGCGCACGCCGCCGTGCCGGCAGGCTTCGAGATAATTGAGCGTGCCGAGCACGTTGATGGTGCAGTCGCTCATCGGGTCGGCGACCGACGGTCCGACCCCGGTATTGGCGGCGAGATGGATGACCGCGTCGGCTCCAGTGACGACGCGGCGCGCCAGCGCCGCATCGCGGACGTCGCCGGCCACGATCTCGATACGGCAAGCCGCACCGCCGGCCTCGGCAGGTTTGAGCGTCTCGGGATCAAGCGCCACGACCGGGCTGATCGCTTCGAGCTCGGCGCGGGTGCCGACCGAAAGATCGTCGACGACGCGGATCGTGTCGTTGCTCCGCGTCAGCAACAGCCGGATGAAATTCCGGCCGATGAAGCCGCAGCCGCCGGTGACGAGCCAGCGCATGCTCACCGCCACCGCACGCGCGGCAGGATGCGATCGGGCACGATGTGATCGCGATATTGCAGCACCTGGTCGAGCATGCCTGCGACCACGTCGTCGGTCATCAGGTGCGGCTTGAGGCCGAGCTCTGCCAGGCCATGGTGCGCCGGATTGTAATAATGCTCCTCCATCTCCTTGCGCGGATTGTCGAGGTGCTGGATGTCGACCTTGAGATTGAGCGACCGCCCGACGCGCTGCACCCGCTCGGCAAGCTCGTTGACGGAGAATGTCTCGGTGAACTGATTGAGGATGCGCAGCTCGCCCTTCCCCGGCGGATGCGCCGCGGCGAGCGCGATGCATTGCAGCGTGTCGCGCAGGTTCAGGTAGCCGCGTTTCTGGCCGCCGCGGCCGTAGACCGTCAGCGGAATGCCCGCCACCGCCTGCACCAGAAAGCGGTTCACCACCGTGCCGAAAATGTCGTCGTAGTGAAAATTCGGCTTCAGCCGCGCATCGAGATCGGCTTCGTCGCTGGACAAGCCGTAGACCGGGCCCTGCATCAGGTCGGTGACGCGCAGCCCATGGATGCGCACGTAAAACCACAGCAGATCGGTGTCGAGCACCTTGGTGGTGTGATAGAGGCTGCCGGCCTGGCGCGGGAACAGAAACTTATCGCTGCGGCCCTTGTGCTGGATGTCGATCCAGCCTTCCTCGATATCGATGTTGGGCGTGCCGTATTCGCCCATGGTGCCGAGCTTGATCACGTGGCAGTCGGGCGCGTGACGCATCACCGCCCAGATCGTGTTGAAGGTGGCGTTGAGATTGTTCGACAGCGTGGCACGCGCCTCGTCGTAACCCATCATCGAATAAGGCGCGGACGGCTGCTCGGCGTAATGCACCAGCACGTCTGGCGCGAATCTCTCGACGAGCCGCGACAGGAACTCGAAATCGCAGCAATCGCCGATCGCCACCTCGATCTTATGACCGGTGACGCTCTCGAACAGCGCGGCGCGCTCCGGCAACAGCGGATTGGCCATCAGCGCGTCGGAGTTGGTGTCGCGCGCGATCTTGCGGCGCAGGTAGTTGTCGACCGCGCAAACGTCGTGGCCGGCGCGGCGAAACGCCATCGCGGTGGGCCAGCCGAGATAGCCGTCGCCGCCGAGGATCATGACGCGCATGGCCGCCTCGCGCTATTCGGGACTGCCGCTGACGAGGTCATTGCGGTGCAGAAAGTCGGTGAGCTCGACCTGCGACAGCGTCGCGACGTTCGCCGAATTGTAAGGCTGCCCGACCGCCGTTTCGCGCAATTCCTCGTAATGCGGCTTGGCCTTTTCCGGCGTAGCGAAAGCCGGACGCACGACGAAGTAGCGCTCCAGCTCCAGCGCCCGGCGCGTCTCCTCGTCGTTCATCAGCTCCTCGTAAGTTTTCTCGCCCGGCTTCGGCCCGATCACCTTGATCTCGATGTCCTCCGCCCGGCGGCCGCACAGCGGGGCGAATTCGCGCACCATGACGGTCGCCAGGTCGGCGATGCGGATGGCCGGCATTTTGGTGATCAGCACGTCGCCCGGATGGCCGAGCACCATGGATTCGATGACAAGACGCACCGCGTCGTGCAGCGACATGATGAACCGGGTCATCTGCGGGTCCGTCAAGGTCACCGGCCCGCCGTTACGAATTTGATCGCGGAAGATCGGAATGACCGAGCCGCGCGAGCCGAGCACGTTGCCGAAACGCGTCGACAAGAACGTTGCGCCGGAAAGGTTCGGATCGAGCGCCGCCGCGGTGATCAGCCGCTCGCCCATCAGCTTCGACGTTCCCATCACGTTGGTCGGATTGACCGCCTTGTCGGATGAGGTGAAGACCAGCCGCTCGACGCCGTTCTCCACCGCCGCGCGCGCGATATTGTGCACGCCGATGACGTTGGTCTGAATCGCCTCGAACGGCGAGCGCTCGCACAGGAAGACATGCTTGTAGGCGGCGGCGTGAAACAGCACCTCGATGTTGCGGGTCTCGCGCGCAATCGCGACACTGTCGCGGATATCGGCGAGCAGGAAATGGGCGTCGTAGCGCGCGGTGTAGCGCTCCTCGAGGAAGGCAAGCTCGCTCTCGTTGTTGTCGATCCCGACGAGCGACTCGATTTCGAAATTTTCCAGGAGCTGGCGCGCCAGCTGCTTGCCGACCGTGCCGCACACGCCCGTGACCATGACGCGCTTGCCGCGCAAATAGGCCCGTGCATGGTCCTGCGCAGACGAATGGGCATTCATGCGGTCAACGATCGTGCGGGGGCGTTTGGGCGGCTTCTTTCAGTCAATGAATTGCGTATAGCGGCTACGTTGTGCCGGCGCAACTGAAGGAACCATTCCGGCAGCTTCCATCACGCGGCGTTCGGGCGCGATTCGCCGTTGGCCCGACTCGCCGCGGCGTGCTAAACGTTATCCAAGACCTCGGGACGCTGACGATTCCATCAGCAGGAACGCGGCAGAGGGGGACATCATGAGCAGCGACAGCCCGGCTGTGCTTAATCCGCTGCACCTGTCGATCGTCGTACCGGTCTACAACGAGGCCGCCGTGCTGCTCGCCATGGCCGAGCAGCTGGCGCCGCATTTGGATGATTTCGCCGGCCGCGGCCGCTGGCAATTCGTGCTGGTCGATAACGGCTCGACCGACGGTTCCTCAGCGATCTGCGCCGAGATCGTGCGGCGCTGGCCGGGCTCCGTGCTGGTCGAGCTCGACCGGCCCAATTACGGCGAGGCGCTCTGTCAGGGACTGGCGCAGGCGGCCGGCCCTTGGGCCTTCATCATCAACGTCGATTTCTGGGACGTGCCGTTCATGCGCTGGTGTTTCCGCACCCGCGGCGTCTACGACCTCGTGGTCGGATCGAAGCGCGCGGACTTTTCGCTCAACCGGCAGCAAAATTACCGGAAGCTTCTCAGCTGGGGCCTCAACACCATCCTGCAGGCGGTGTTCGGTTTCGTCGGCTCCGACACCCACGGACAAAAATTCGTCTACCTGCCGGTGATGCGATCGGTCTTCCGGCAATGCGTCATGCGTCGCGGCCAGTTCGACACCGAATTCACCTTGCGGGCGGCGCGCGCGCAGCTGTGGATCGCCGAAGTGCCGGTTCCCATCGTCGAACTGCGCAAGGCGCGCAATCTGATGTTGCACAAGATCGTGCGTAATTTCGTCGACATCCGCCGCCTGCATCGGGTGATGCGCGAGGTGCCGATCAAGGCGGCGACGCGCTATCACCGCTGGTCGCGCGAGGACGTGGAAAACCTCGATGGCGCGCAGACCGCGCTGCTCGTCGAGATGGGCCGCCTGCATCGCGGCTCCACCATACCGATCGATTCGGCGCTCAACGAACCGCGCGAGACGCCGGTTGGCGGCTATGATCGAAAGCGCGGCGCCGCGGCTCGTTCGTGACGGCCGTCAGGCCGCGCGCGGCTTTTCCATCACCATGATCAGGCAGTCGGCGAACAAGGCATTATAGAAGCTCGCCTTGTGCGACAAATGCCAGAAGTGCTTGCCGGTGCGGAACCTGGTCTCGCGCGTGAAGCCGAGCTTCGCCAGCACGCTATCGAGCGGTTCCGGCAGCGCCGGGACGATCAGATACATGTTGCGCCCGGTCAGTTGCAGCGGCTGGAAGCCGGCGTTTTTCAGAAGTTTGAGCAGGCTGCGGCGCGAGAAGAACTGAAAGTGTTTTGGGTGCTGCAATTCGCTGACGGTGAAACCGATCATGCCGAGCGCGCGATAGAGCCAAAACGCCGAATTCGGCGTCGACAGCACCAGCCGGCCGCCGGGCTTGATGACGCGGAACATCTCTCCGGCGAGGATCTCGGGCGAGGTCATATGCTCGATCACTTCGGAGCAGAAGGCCAGATCGAAGGTGCCGTCCGGATAATCGATGCCGCTATCGAGATCGACGACGTGGCCGTCGAAGCCGTGGCTGCGGTAGCGCGCAATCCCTTCCTCGGAAATGTCGACGCCGCGGACCTTGTGGCCCTTGGCGGCGAGCGCCAGCGAGTTGCTGCCGGAACCGCAGCCGACGTCGAGAATATCGAGCGGCACCTCGTCGGGGACGCAGTCGATCGTATAGATCTTGCTGGTCCGCGGGATTTCCGACCCTTGCGTGTATTTCCGATCGTAAAACGCCTGAATGCTCTGGTGCATGGCGCTGCTGTTGCCGTGCCGGAAATGGGCCTCGATGCGAGCCGTTATAAATAGGCAAACCACATCGTGCAACCACACTCAGCCGCGGATGGCCGCCATGGCCGACCGCCGCTTGGCGCTACCCGCAAATCGGATCGCGGCGGCGGCCGCAATCACGACGGACAGCACCAAAAAAACGACAATCCAGACGAAATTGTCGATCATGACCATCGGGTTGAGGATCACCAGCCAATTCGGCAGCCATGCGACGACGACAAAAAACGGAATTACACCGACCGTCGGCAGCAATGTCGCTAGCGCATCTCCAGGCCACGCCGCCAAAAAAACCAGGAACAGGATCGCCGCGGCCGGTATCAATGCATTCCAGATCGGCAAGCCGGAAAAAAGCCCGCCAAAGAACTGCCGCTCCGATAGCCAAGCTCGCGCCGGCTTGTCGATGAAAAACGCATGCACCACAAACTTCGGGTCCTTCCACAGAATGTCGAAGAACGCGATCCGGCTGAATTTCTCGAGCGCGGTCCGCTTGGTCGCACCGTCGCGGTTGAGATATTGCTGCCGCTCCTCGGACGGCAATTTCATGATGGCGATGCGGGCCACCTGCGCGGGCACCGCATCGTCCGTGGCGCCATTCACCGACGCGCCGTATTTTTTGTCCCAATCAGGCTCGAGCTGCAGCGAAGACAGCAGGCCCTGCCAGAACATATGCCGCGGCACGTCGCCCTGCACGCGGTAGAGCGGATGCAGAGTTACCGCGGCCAAGAGCTGCGCCGACAACAGAACGCCAAGAACGGCGATCGGCATGAGCGCCGAGCGCGATTGCCGCCAATCACAGAGCGACCGCAGCGAACGACCGTGCCGCAATGCCAGCGCTCCAGTCATCAACCAGAAGGCCAACAATGCCAGCACCGCCCAAACGACCGGTGAGCGGATTTGCAAGGCAAAAGCGAAAATCGCCGCCTGTAGGGCGACGACAACATAATCGAGCGGACCGAGCCGGTAACGCGGCCGGGTCCACATGACAATCACGTGCAGCACCGGAATGGCGGCGAGGGTGCCGAGGAATCGTGGGTCCTTCAGATCGATGCCGGAGCCGCGATAAAACGCGCTGGCTCCGAGGAAATTCACGAAGTCCGCGCAGACGACCGCATAAAGTGCCAGCGTCACCGCGACGACGGCGACCATGGCGCCGACGTTTCGCCCGTGACCAATGCCGTAAAGCACCAACGATGCCGTCACGATGACGAAGTAAAGGTACGTCAGCGCCGGGATATTCACCCCAAAAACCCTGAAGGCCAGGTAATTATAGGTGGCGAGCCCAATGTCTTCTCCGGAAAAGCCGATGAGCTCGATGTAGTCGCCCTGGGCATTGGCAGGCCGCGGCGGCGGCAGATCGATGGTTTGCGCCTGTACCAACGCGGACTGCTGCAACTTCGCATCGCGAAGATTGTCGGGATATCGCACGCCCAAGGCCGGATTCGGCTCGTCCGTAAGGCCGCTGCTCTGCAGCGTCGCCAGGAGCCGCTGGTCGACGGCGGCGCCGCCGATGCCAAACCGCAGTTTTGTCAGCGCGGCGCCGATGCCGTAAAGTTGGCGGCTCCACCCCTGCTCCGTCATGGTGCCGACGAGGTTCTTTTCAAATAAAGTCCAAAGCATCGCCCCGAGCAGCAGGAGCGCGACGGCAAATGCGGAACAGGACGCGAGCCAAGCCTTGCAGTCGCGGCCGGATGCAGAACCTTCGCTTACTGCCGATGGGGAAGTCACGGGTTTCCGCAATGCTGAAGACAGCGGGAGCCCAGACACTTGATCTTTTTGCAATCGCGACGCAAGAGCCATGCGAGGCAAAGGCCGGCGCAAGAAACGACCGGTACGGGACCAGGCGTTCGAGACCCATGAACCACGACCCACGCCGCAAGAGCGACCAGCCATGAGCCGCGCCATTATTCTTGCCGGCGGACGGGGAACCCGCCTGCACCCGTTCACCATCACGCTGCCGAAGCCGCTCGTTCCGATCGGCGACCAGCCCATCCTCGAGATCGTCATCCGGCAGCTGATCGCCTGCGGCTACTCCCACGTCACGCTCGCCGTCAATCACCAAGCTGAAATCATTCGCGCCTATTTCGGCGACGGTGGCAGGTGGAATATCAAAATCGATTATTCAATAGAGAAAAAGCCGCTCAGCACCATGGCGCCGCTGCGTTTGATCCCGGATCTGCCCGACGATTTCCTGGTCATGAACGGCGACGTGCTGACCGATTTGGCCTTCGACCGCTTTCTCGGCGAGCACAGTCGCAGCAAGCAGCTTTTTACGATATCCGCCGCGGCCCGCGAACAGAAGATAGATTATGGCGTGCTGCAAATGGGTGCGGACGGCTATCTGGCCGGCTTCGAGGAGAAGCCCAGGATCCCCTATTGCGTGAGCATGGGCGTGTACTGCGTCAACAAAAAAGTTCTCGATTTGATTCCGGAAGGGGAATCATTCGGTTTCGACCAGTTGATGTTGAAAATGATCGCCGATCGCGAGCGCGTCCGGATCGTGATTCACGACGGATATTGGCTGGATATCGGGCGGCCGGACGACTATCAGAAGGCGCTTGAGGATTGGCCTAAACTGGGTACAAAGCTCCCGGGATGACGGTGATGCGAAGCCTCGATATCGTATGTCCGGTCTATCGCGAGGAAGAGATGATCGAGCTCTTCCATCGTCAGCTTTCGGCCGCGCTCGAGCCGCTCGATCAGCGCTATCGGATCCGGATCATTTATGTTCTGGACCCTTCATCCGACGGAACGGAAGCGTTGCTCTGCTCGATCACCGCGGCCGATCCCCGCGTGGAAGTGATCGTCATGTCGCGGCGATTCGGGCATCAGGCGGCGCTGATCGCAGGCATCGATCGCAGTCGCGGCGATGCCGTCGTGATGCTCGACAGCGATATGCAGCATCCGCCGGAGCTCATTCCGCACCTTGTGGATCATTGGGAAAATGGCGCCGAGGTCGTGCAGATGATCCGCAAAGACGGATCCGAGACGCGGCTGGCCAAACGTCTGACGTCCCGCTGGTTCTACCATTTGCTGCAGCGCCTAGGCGCGGTGGATTTGCCCGCAGGCGCGTCCGACTACCGGTTGCTGTCGCAACGCGTTGCCGCGGTGGTGCGCGGGCAGATCACCGAAAGAAATCCATTTTTGCGCGGGCTGGTATCCTGGGTCGGCTTCAAAATCGTTCACCTGCCGTTCAAGCCCAGTCCGCGCCAGGGCGGACGCTCCCACTATCGTTCGTCAACCCTGATCAATTTTGCCCTCAACGGCATCTGCTCCTTTTCCAAGCTGCCGCTGCGGTTTTGCGTCGGATTGGGAATGGCCATCGCCTGTTTGAGCTTTTTCGGCGGCTTCCTCGAGATCATCTTCTATATGGTGGGAGCGATCGAGGTGCCGGGCTGGTCCTCATTGATTGCCGCCGTGTGTTTCCTCAGCGGCGTGCAGCTGTTCTTTCTCGGCGTCATCGGCGAGTACGTCGGACTCATTTTCGACGAGGTAAAGGGCCGGCCCAGATACATCGCGGATCGCCGATACCTCAACGGCATGCCGGCGCGATGTGAGGGCGCCGAACGAACGTCGGCGGCGCATATCGCGCCGGGCGACATCGTGGCAAATGAAAGAGTGGAACCGTTATGAACAGGGCAGACCGCGCGAGCGAGGCGCGCCCGTTCATGGCCGGAACGGAAACTGCGGAGCTGACCTCGATCGTCACCGGCCGGACCAATTCGCTTTTTGCGAGCGACCTGGCGGCCAGCAGCGACCACATCCTGGCAAAAATTCGCGGACGCCGGGTGCTGGTGATCGGCGGCGCCGGCTCCATCGGCGCGGCCACGGTTCGGCTTATCCTCGATTACCTTCCAGCCGCCCTGCACGTCGTCGATCACAACGAGAATTCTTTGGCGGAGCTGGTCCGCGAATTCCGCGGCCAGCCGGCCGGCATTCCCGATATCGACTTTCGGGCCCTGCCGCTTGATTATGGCAGTCCCGTCATGGAACGTTTTTTGACGGATTCACCGCCATACGATGTCGTGTTGAATTTCGCCGCGCTCAAACATGTCCGGTCGGAAAAAGACATCTACTCCGTCCTGCAAATGTTCGACACCAACATCGTCAGGCACATTCGCTTCAAGCGCTGGCTCGCCGATTACCGGCATGGCCCGACCTACTTCGCGGTATCGACCGACAAGGCGGCCAATCCGGTGAGCTTGATGGGGGCGAGCAAACGCCTGATGGAGGATCTGATTTTCGAGGTCGCCGCCGAAAAATACCAGTCATCGACCTCGGCGAGATTTGCCAACGTCGCATTCTCGAATGGCAGCCTGCTGCAAGGCTTCGGTTATCGATTGGCCAAGCGGCAACCGCTTGCAGTGCCGCGTGACACGCGGCGCTATTTTATTTCCCACCGGGAAGCGGCGGAACTTTGCATGCTGGCAACGTGCCGGATTCCGGGCAATCACATCGCGGTGCCGCGCGCCGATGCCAAATTTCAATTGCAGCTCCTGGAAGAGACCGCGTGCGCATTTCTGGAATATTGGGGCCTGGCGCCCGAGCGCTATTGCGATGAAGACCATGCGCGCAATGACGTCGAACGGTTGGCGCGGGAGGGTCGCTGGCCGCTGTTGCTCACACCGTTGGACACCGGCGGCGAGAAAGCCTTCGAGGAATTTGTCGGACTTGGCGAGAGCCTGACCGACTGCGGATTGCTCAACGTATCGGCACTGCGTCACGTGCCATGCGCGGCCGCCGGACGCAGATTATTCGATGACATCACACGCTGGGTGAACGAGCCCGCTCTCGCTATTGCCAAAAACGCGTTCGTGAACGCGGTCGCCGATGCCTTGCCGAACTTCAGCCATTCGGAATCCGAACGAAACCTGGACCAGCGATTGTGACACAGGACGGTAGGCGCTCCGCGTCGATAGCGGCCGTCGCGGAAAACCCGGCTATCGCCATCGCGAATTGCCTGGTCTGTGGCGGCCGCATGCAGCCGAGCAACTTGCCGGGCTTGGTCAAGTGCGACGACTGCGGTTTCGTTTCCGCCAATATGACCCTCACGAATGAGGAAGTCGCCGCGCTCTACGACCGGGGCTATTTTCATGGCGACGAGTATTTGGACTATGTCGCCGAAGAAGAGAGTCTGCGGCTGAATTTCAACGGCCGCCTGCGCACCTTGCAGCACGTCGTTCCGGATCTCCGCCAGCGCGACATTTTCGAGATCGGCTGCGCTTACGGCTTTTTTCTCGACGAAGCGCGGCATTTTGCGAAGTCGGTTGCGGGAATCGACATTTCGCAGGACGCGACCGCCTATGGCCGCGGCAGGTTTGGATTGGATATCCAGCAGGGCGATTATCTCAACCGCGCCCTAGGCAGGAAATACGGCGTCATCGCCATGTGGGACACCGTGGAGCACCTCCAGCGTCCGGATCTTTTCATTGCGAAAGCCAACGATGATCTGCAGCCGGGAGGCGTGCTGGCGCTGACCACCGGAGACATAGGGAGCATGAATGCCCGGTTGCGCGGACACAAGTGGCGCATGATACATCCGCCGACTCATCTGCATTATTTTTCAGCCGGCACCATGAAAGTGCTGCTCGACCGGCACGGTTTCGACGTCGTTCATCTCAGCCATCCCGGAATCTCGCGGAAGCTTCGTTCCATTCTCTATTACGTTCTGGTGTGGCGAACGCGAAAGACCGATCTTTACAATGCATTGAGCCGCTGGCGCGTGTTCGACCTGCGCATCAACGCCAATATGTTCGACATCATGTATGTCATTGCGCGGCGCCGCTCCTGACGCAAATCGGCGGTTGGGATGCGCCATGACGCCAAAGTGTTACGATCCGCCCCTGAGCGACACGCTCACCGGCGGGGCCTCGACATTGACGCCTTCGCCAATGCTTTCGTCGTGGCGTTCGGCGCGAGGGCGGATCGAGAAATAACGGCGCACGATACGGATCATGGGACGCTCGTAGATCAGATACGAGATCCGGGCGACGGCGACGGAAACGAGCATCAGGATCACGAACAGCACGAACCGGATGACAAGCGGCTGATTGTCGGCAAGCCGGTGGCCGAGATTGTGCATGACCCAATAGTGCAGCAGATAAAGCGAGTAGCTCGCCTCGCCGCCAAGCACCATCCATCGATTGGACAGCACGCGTGAAAACACCTGCCCCTTGACGCCCGATGCGCCCATCACGATGCCGAATGCGCCGGCGACGCATGTGGTTATGACGCCGCTCACCGGCAGCCGCATGGCATTGCAGTAGACATAGGCGACCACGATAACGGCCAGCGCCGCGCTGCCCGCGACCATGGCGCGCGCCGGCTGTACTCTTGTGGTCATGACGAATTGCGCGGTGACGGCGCCGATCAGAAACTCAAAAATGCGGATCCAAGGCGAATTGTAGATGAGCCAATGGGAAAAATCATGGGCGGCTGTTGGATTGCCGGTGTAGAGCGCCGCCCAATTGTTCAAATAGCCGCGATATTCGGTGAGCTCGTAGGCGAGGCCTGCACCGATCAAAGCGACGATACAACCGATAATGACCAGGCGCGTCCCCGCGAGCCGGCGCAGCATCGGCGCCAGCAGCGGGTAGCTCAGGTAAAAGAACGCCTCGGTGGACAGCGACCACATCAGACCGGTGGCGTTGCTGTAGGCCTCGGTCGCGGCTCGATCGCCGAAGACCCAGAACCACCACGACTGCGTGAACGTCAAATAGAGCGGGATCGGCCCCAGATTATCGACTTTGCCGTCGACCTCCCTGAACGCTTCGACGGTGGAGATGACGAACACCAGCAAAAACAGCGGATACAAGCGCGCGAACCGCGCCACGAAGAAGGCGCGAACCCCGCCCGGGAGCGATACCGATGACCCGTAATTATAATGGATAACGAATCCGCTCAGCACGAAAAACAGCGTCATGCCGATATTGGCGAGCGCGACGAACGGCGCGTTGTAGCCGGTAATGCCCGAATTCTGCTGGAACAGCAGAATGTAAAAGTAGCCGTGCGAAAACAGAACGGTGCCGGCGGCGATGAAACGCAGCCCATCGAGCGAAGCAATATGCGGATGTGCGGGGTCGATCGTGGTGGTGCGGATGGTCTCTGCCGTATTCATGAGCGCTCCGCCGCCAGTCCTCGGTCGCCTCAGTGTATTTTATGAGAGTACCAGCGGCCGCCGACTATAGCGGCGCGACACTCGATCCACAACTATCGCGCGGAATAGCTTCCTCGCGCTCATCGGACATAGGGCGTGAAAAGCGGCACGATCAGGAACTGGTAAGCCAGCAAGGCGCCGATCATGGCAACGAATATCATGCCGACAACGATCTCGCGGCGCGCGGAATATATTTGTTCGGCCGCAAGCATATTGGCTTCGCGCGGCCCGAAGCTGCGCAATAGCCGACGCGCCACCACTTTGCGCAACCAGGCGCGAGCCGGGACCTCGATCAAACGAAAGGTCGCGGTCGACAGCACCAGCGTCAGCGCAATGCCCAGGACAATCCGAAACGCGGCCTCCAATTCCACGCCGTAACGAAAATCCATCGACGGCCGCTGAAAAATCCGCAACGTCCAGGTATGAACGGCATAGATCGAAAAGCTCAAATCGCCGAGCAGAATCATGAGCGGCGTCGACAGCAGCAAGGCGACGGCGGACGTCCGATAGCGGCAAACGCAGAAGATCAGCGCGGCAATTCCGACGGCAACGCCGAAATTCGGCCTAACGGCGTTCACGTACTGCCCGACAAACGGGCCGAACAGCCTGAACACATGGACGAACGAGAACGCGACGAGAAAAACCAGTGCAGCGCCGAGAACGATGCGTCCCCATCGCGCTTCGCGAAGCGACACCGGATGCGCGGCGAAGAGCGCATAAATTTGCGCGGTCAGACAGCCGAGGATGAATTCGAACACCCGCGCATATGGCGAATAATAGAAGAACCACCAATAGACCGAGTGGTTCGAATTCCCAAGATGATCATTCATGTACCGCTCGGCAAATGCCTCGATCGCGCCGCGGTGGGCAGCGGCGTAGACGAACGAAGTCAATACCAGGACCGACATAGCGCCCGCGGTGACGAGCAGGCCGGCGATGCTTCGCATTCTGGTGATGTGCAGAACCAAAACGATATACGACACATAGAAGAAGAATTCGGTCGACAGCGACCAGCTCAAGCCGAAGGTGCCGTCGAGCACGAGCCTGTCGCCATAGAGGACGATGTAAACCCACGACTGCGTCAATGTCAGATAGTGGGCGAAGACAAGAAGCAGATTGAGCTTGTTGTGATAGACCCACTGCAGCACTTCATCGACCGCGAGCCCGACCAGAAAGAAACAGATGAACAGCGGATAGATGCGGGCAAACCGCGCACCGAGGAACTCGACGATCGCCCAACGCGAGCGCATGGTCGAGAACAGCCGGCTGTAATTGTAGTGGATCACGAAGCCGCTCAAGACGAAGAACAGTGGCATGCCGTATGTGCTGACGAGTTCGCCGCTAAAATTGAGGACCGTTTCCGTATCCTTGAAATTCACGAGCCAGCTGCAGGCGTGCGAATACAGGATGCAAAACGCCGCCAGGAAGCGCAGCCCGTGCAGCGCCTTCAATTGGTGCGAGCTCTCGCCGACCTGGCTGATGCCGGTCTCTTTCGCAAGCTCCGCCGCGCCCGCCGTCGATGGCGAATCGGCCACCGGGGCGCCCGGTACGGGCTTTGACGTGACGTCATCCATTCGTATCCGCGCCTTTCGCCTCGGACCGGCGGGATAGTATCGGAGGAGGCACGACGGCTCAATTGCAATGCACGAGGCCCCGCGAATCGATTTCGCTTCAGGCATGCGCGTGACGACAACTTCGACCGTCATCGGCCGCGTCCGTTGCGCAGCGATGCGGCGCAGCCTTGCTTGGGAGAATCCGGCTCTCTATGATGCGCGGCGCACACCCAGCCATAGAATCGACCAAGGGGAAACGGGCCGTTTGTCCGAAGGCCGCCAGCGATGAACGACAAATCAGAAGCAGCGGTATCGAACAAGCGCGCAATAAAACAAATAACGCTGCTGATGCCGGTTTGGGGATACCAATTCATCGGCCGGTTCCTCGAATTCTGCCTGCCGACGCTGCTTGCGCCGAATAACATACCGGCCATCGCGCGGACAAAGCCTTGCCGCTTCATTTTGCTGTCCAGCGCGGCCGACGAGCCGGTCATCCGGTCGCATCCGGCGTGGCAAAAGCTCGAACGGCACTGCGCCTGCGAGATCCAGTCGATCGACGATCTGATCACCCAAGGCAATCACACGGCGACGATCACGCTCGCCTTTGAACGCGTGTTGCGCCAGTCCGGCGACGCGATGCGCGACACCTGCTTCATTTTTTTGATGTCGGATTATCTCGTTGCCGACGGATCGCTCAAAACCGCGCTGCGCACGATCGAGGCCGGCGCCGGCGCCGTCCTGGCCGGCAATTTCCAGGTCATCGCCGAGGATGCCGCTCCGCTGTTGCGGCAACGCACCGATCTTGAATCGCACGAGATCGTCTTGCCGCCGCGGGACCTCGTGCGGTGGTCGCTCGCCCATTTGCATCCGGCGACGGTCGCCAACATCGCCAACTTCGGACTGACCCACAACGCCCATACCAACCGGCTGTTCTGGCGCGTCGACGCGGATTGCCTGATCGGACGTTTCTATCTGATGCACCCGATCGCGATCCATCCGGAAACGAGCGATTTCGTCGTCGGCTCGTCGTGGGATTATTCGTTCGTGCCGGAGCTGTGCCCGTCCGGCAACATCGCGACGTTGGCGGATTCCGACGACTACCTCGTCGTCGAGCTGCAGCGGCGGGACTATGAGTGGGAGAATTTGCGGCCGGGCCCGGTGATCGCCGCTGACTTGGCGCAAAGCCTGGCGGAATGGACGACCGACTATCATCGGCGCAACGTCGCGCAGACGGTCGTATTCCATGCCGCGGACCGGCCGGCGAACCTGGCGCAGTCCATCGCCAGCGCGGACGCATTCGTCGAGAGCGTACGCCGATCGCTTTCGGCCCCGGCGCTCGACCATCGGCGGCATCCCTACTGGGTCGGATCGATCGCCGTTAACCGGCGCCGAAGTCATCGGCCGCTCAGCAAGGCGGATTGGTCCTTTCTGCTGAGCGAGAAGCCAAGGCAACCGAATTCTTCGCTGCGTCGCATGCGGGCGAAATTGTTTGGTTCGCCGCCCGAGGTCACCAGGCTGCATCCGTTGTGGCCGGACTACAGACTTCCGCTCAAGGCGCTCAACGACATGTTGGCGTCGAATGAACGCGTGCTGTTGGTGGCTCACGGTGCCGAGCCGTTCGCGCCATGGATCGTGAGCACGGCCGGCGACATCGTCACCTTGAACTCCGATCACCTGCTGCAATTGACCCACGTTCAATACGGCGAGATCGCCGGAACCTTCGACGCCTGCGTGTTGTTCTCCGGCGATGCGATGCTCGATCAATCCGATGCGCTCATCGAGCATATCGGGCCGCTGCTCAAGGCAAACGGCCGGCTCATTCTCATGGCGATCAACAGCCTGTCGGCTGCGGATGCGGCCGAGTTCAGCCGGAATTTTGCCTCCCAGGCCGGCCGGCTGCTCAACCGGTCGGTTTGGATTGAAGATATCCAATATGTCGAGCTGAGCCGGCGCCGTTCGATCATTCGCAACGTGATGATGCGGCTGGCTGCGGGCAGCGGCCGGATGCCGTTCCTTGCCGCGGGGGCGTTGCCGGTGGCGCTCGCCAATTATTTCACCAACGTGGCCGCGCGCACCAGCAGCACGCCGCCGCCGGGCCTCTGGTCGAGCGTATGTCTGACGCTCCGGACGTCGGAGCAGGCCGCCCCCTACCCGGTGCGGTTCGCGCGGGAAGCAGCGCTCGCGCGCGCCGGCCTCGCGGCGGCGCAGCGCGCGCCGGTGCCGGGCGAAGCCCCGCAAATGCCGGTCGGCCTACCGACGCAGAGCTCGCAGGCGAGCGGCCTGTGGCAGGGTGACGAAGCCCAATTGGCCTCGCACCTCGCCCACTATCGGTTCGTTGCCGCGATAATGGGCGTCCGGCACGACGTCGCCGAATACGGCTGCGCCAGCCCGGCTGGAACGCGGCTGATCCTGCAGCAGTCACGAAAAATGACATTGTTCGACCCTCGGCCGCTGGTCGTCGGCGACTTGCAATGGCGCTTTCAGGACGACTGGAGATTTGAGGCGCGGTTGCACGACATCATCTCGACGCCGCTGCCGCGACAGGCCGATTCGGCCTACTGCGTCGACTTCCTGCAATACATTTCCCGGGACGAGGAGGATGATTTTGTCCGGAACTTGCGCGACTCGCTGTCGCGCGATTCCGACTTTCTGCTCATCGGCAGTCCCTCGTATGGAGCCGGCAATCCGCCGGCTGCGCCGTACATCTCCGCCGCCGAGACGCCCCATCTCATCGTGGCTGAATTGAACCAGGGCCTCGCGTACCGGTCGACGCGGCCGCAACCGGGGCTTTCGGAAGAGCTGCCGCAAGCCGACGGACCGACTGCCGGCAATCCGCCATCCGCGCGCGGTGAAGCCAAGATTTATCGGCGCACCGGCGCGGAACTCAAAGCCCTCATGGAGCGCTTTTTTCAAAATGTATTCTTGTTCTCGATGCGCGACGGCGTCGCTCAGCCGGGCATTCAGCCGAACGCCCAGCACGTCTTCGCGCTGAGTTGCGGCAAAAAAGATTGAAGGCCGCAAATATCCCGAAAGTCACACGTGTTTGGAAGGTCCCGGGCGGGCGGTCGCGTTTGCGCCACAAGCGGCGACGCCGTCAAATGCGCGGCTAATCGCGGAACGGAGCGCGCGCCACCAGAAGCATGACGCTCATGACGCCGATGAACGACCACACGGCCAGCCGCCCATAGCCGAAAAATACGTCGCTCGACACCTTTTGCATCTCGACGGCCAACAGGACCATGAACAATGCAATGCCGAAGAGAACGTATTTCCCAATCCGATTGAGCTTACGTTCCATCCGATCCAAACGATCGTGATCCGGTATTCGAACTGTTCCCATTAAACCCGATATCCCTTTGTTTAATGGCTCCGGTACCGCGGCAAAGACGTTCCCGAAAGCATCCGTTCCGGACCGCCGACCGCGACACCACTGATTCCCTCAACGCTACGACACGGATACACCGGTGACAGGACCGGCATCACGAAGGACCGTCTGCCATCGGCTCGCCTTGAATCGAAACCGGCACGCAGAATCACTTCGCGAGCGCACGCTCGCCGTGCAATTCGGCCTTCGCCCACAGATTCTGTCAATAGTCGCCGATAGCGCCGGGCAAGTTTTCTGTTTAAAATTATGCCGTAACCTGACAGCGGCTCGATCACGGTGCCGGATTTCGCGGCATAAGGAGCCCGTCGCATCCGGCAACCCACATGAGAACGGGATGAATGGAAATAGCCGCGCCATGTCCCCCACGCTCTCCGTGGTCTTGCCGAACTACAATCACGCCAAATTCGTCGGCCGCGCCTTGGCAGCCCTCCTTGGCCAGGAGCACGCCGCGGACGAGATCATCGTCATCGACGACGGCTCCACCGACGACAGCGTTGCCGTCATCGAGCGGATTGCCGCCGCCGCGCCGACGATCCGCCTGTTGCGCAATCCGAGCAACATTGGCGTGATCCCGACGCTACAGCGCGGCCTGGAAGCGGCGCGCGGCACATACATTTATTTCGCAGCGTCCGACGATTGGGTTTTCCCCGGCTTTTTCGCTCTCGCGCTGCGCCGGCTCGAGGCCGATCCCGACACCGGCCTGTTCTGCGGCGAAGCAATGTTGATCGACGGCCGTACCAACCGGCCGTTCGCCGTGCGGCCGGCGGTGCGGCCACGGCTGCGCGCCGGACGGATCGATGCCGCCGGCACGGCAGCATTGCTGCGCTCGACCGACAATTGGATCCTCACGGGAAGCGCGATCTTTCGCCGCGATTGCGTAAGCTGGGCCGGCGGCTTCGATGCACGGCTCGGCTCGTTCGCCGACGGCTTTATCGCGCGCAAGGTGGCGCTGAAGTATGGCTTCCTGTTCGCGCCGGAAATCGTCGCCAGCTGGGTGGTGTTCCCCGACAGCGTCTCGCGCAAGACGGCGCTCGACCTGCAACGCACGAAATACATTCTCGACGTTGTTCCGACCCTGATCGCCGCCGATCCCGGCTTCCCGTCCTGGTACGCGGACGCGTTCCGCGACCGCTGGCGATTCGCCGCGTGCCGCCTGGCGCTCCAGGCCGATCCGATCGAGCGGTCGGTTCTCTTCGAGCTGGGCGCGCCAACCGCTGCCGAGAAGGCCAGATTGGACTCGATTTTGGCCTGGCCGCAGCGGAACTTGGCGCGCTTGGTGATTCTGGCCCGGCTATGGTATCGGCTGCGGCCGACGTCGCTCTTCGCGCTGTTGCGGACGATGATGGCGATGCGCGGCGCTCGCCTCGCTTTGCGCTTTCGGTCTGGGCAAATACCCGGTATGACGGCGCCGACTGTCGGGCCGGGCGACGCCTGAGCCGAGCTTTACCTTCTGAAGGTCGTCGTTTCCGAAATGCTGACGCAAGTCAAAGATGCGCCCTCGATGACGGCAACGGCGGCTTCCCCCGTCGATTACGTGTCGCAATCGAATCTGACTCTCAAAGCCAGGATCGCACGCACGATCTCCGAAGAGATCGTGGCCGGAATCCGCGTCTGGCCGGTCTGGGGCATCATGGGATGGGACGACATCCGCCAGCGCTATCGCCGCTCGGTGCTCGGCCCATTCTGGATCACGCTGAGCACGGGCATCTTCATCCTGCTGCTCGGCATCATCTATAGCCGCCTGTTCCATATGGAACTCCAGCATTACATGCCGTACCTCACGGTCGGCTATATCGTCTGGGGTTTCATGTCGGCGACGGTCAACGACGGCTGCATCGCGTTCATCGATCCCAATCGCATCATCAAGCAGATCAAGCTGCCCTATTCGGTCTATGTGCTGCGCATGGTGTGGAGAAATTTCATCATATTTCTGCACACCATCGTCATCTACATTCCGGTCGCAATCGTCTTCAAGGTCGTACCGGACTGGGCAATGCTCTTGGCCATACCCGGCCTCATCCTGGTCTGCGTGAATCTCATTTGGATGACGACCGTCGTCGCCATACTGAGCACGCGCTATCGCGACATCCAGCCGATCATCGGCACCGCCTTCCAGCTCGGCATGTTCGCAACCCCGATCATGTGGCCGATCAGCTCGCTCGGCGACGCCAGGATCGTTGCCGAGCTCAATCCGGCGTATCACCTGATCGAAATCACGCGCGCGCCGTTGCTCGGCGAGTTCGCCGGACTGCATTCGTGGCTCGCCGCGATCGGCCTGGCGATTGTCGGCTCGGTGCTGGCGTCCGCGCTGATGGTGCGGGCGTCCCGGCGTATCGTCTTTTGGCTCTGAGCTTAAGAGAACGACGTGGCCAGTATCCTCCTCAAAAACGTCGCCGTGGATATTCCGATCTTCGACGTCAAGACGGCGTCGCTGAAAAAGGCGTTGCTCGGGCGCACCATCGGCGGACGTTTTGCCCAATCGGGCGTCCACCTAACGGTGGCCGCGCTTAAGAATTTCGACTTCGAAGCCCACGACGGCGACCGTATCGCGCTGGTCGGCGACAACGGCGCAGGCAAGAGCACGCTCTTACGGGTGGTCTCCCACGTCTATCCGCCGACCAGCGGCATGGTGCATGTCGTCGGCAAGGTGTCGCCGATGTTCGACACCACGCTCGGCATGAGCATGGATGCCACGGGCATGGAAAATATCCAGATCGCCGGCACCATCTGGGGCATGTCACGCGCGCAAATCAGAAACAGCACCGAGGACATCGTCGAATTCACCGAGCTCGGCGAATTCCTGAAAGTGCCAGTGCGCACATATTCCAACGGCATGCTGCTGCGGCTGGCGTTTGCCATCGCCACCATCCGCGAACCGGAAATCCTGTTGATCGACGAAGCCATCGGCGTCGGCGATTCCGGATTCTTCAAGAAAGCCTTCGCCCGCCTGCAGGAGCTCGTCGAGCGATCGCGGATTCTGGTTGTCGCCTCGCATCAGGATGCGACCTTGCGCCGGCTGTGCAACAAGGCTGCGTGGCTCAGTCACGGCAACCTCATGGCCTTTGGTGAATTCGAGAGCGTGCTCAGCGCCTATCGCGATCCGGAGGCGCCGGCGCAGCAGCCGGCCACAGCTTGAACGGCAAGTTGCGCTCACACCGCCGCGCGGTTGTGTGCTAGGAACCGCCAGCAGCAAAAACCTGGCGGGCGATGGGCAGCCGTCTCTTGATACCGGTGATCATGTGCGGCGGAGCGGGCACGCGGTTGTGGCCGGTCTCGCGCGAGAGCATGCCCAAACAGTTCGTGCCATTGGTCGAGGAGCGCTCGACGTTTCAACAAGTGCTCGGCCGGATCCGCGACGCCACGATGTTCGACCGGCCGATCGTCATCACCAATTCGGATTTCCGTTTCGTCGTCGCCGAGCAGATGCGCGAATGCTCAATCGAAGGCGACATCGTGCTCGAGCCGATACGCTGCGACTCCGCCATGGCGGTCGGCGTCGCGGCGGTGCTCGCGGCCGCGCGCGATCCGGCATCGACCGTGATCGTGCTGGCCGCCGATCACGTGATGCGCGACCCGGATGCCTTTGCCCGCGCCTGCCGTGAAGCGATGGCGGCCGCGGCCGACGGCCGGATCGTCACCTTCGGCATCCCTCCGACGTTCCCGGCGACCAATTACGGCTATATCCGGCCCGGCACCAAACTCAGCGGCGGGGCCGCGTTCGCGGTGGAGTCTTTCGTGGAGAAGCCCGATGCCGCGGCCGCGGGCCGTTACATTGCCGAGCGTTATCTGTGGAACAGCGGCAATTTCGTGTTCCGCGCCGACGTGATGCTGGGCGAGATCGAACGTTTCGAGCCGGATATCGCCAAGGCTGCGCAAGCCGCCGTCGGCGACATGACCAAGGATCTCGATTTCCTGCGCTTGCCGGCCGAGGCGTTCGGGCAGGCGCCGAAAAAATCCATCGACTACGCGGTCATGGAACGCACCGAACGCGCCGCCGTGGTGCCGCTCGATTGCGGCTGGTCGGATATCGGCAGTTGGAGCGCGGTCTGGGACGCGCTCGGCCACGACGCCAATGGCAATGCGGCGACAGGCTCCGTCGTCTTCCTCGATAGCCGCGACAGCTTCGCCCATTCCGACGAAGCCATCCTCACCGCCGTGGTCGGCGTGGACAATCTCGTCGTGGTGGCGACGCCGGACGCGGTGCTGGTGACGTCGCGCGACAAGGCCGAGCAGGTCAAGGACCTCGTCGAGCGGCTCAAGGCGCAGAATCGCGAACAAGCCGTCAAGCATTTGCGGGTTTACCGGCCGTGGGGTTATTACCAGGGCATCGACACCGGCGCGCGCTATCAGGTCAAGCGCATCGTCGTGAAGCCAAACGCCATGCTGTCGCTGCAAAAGCACTTCCAACGCTCGGAGCATTGGGTCGTGGTGCGCGGGGTGGCCGAAGTCACCATCGGATCGGACATCCGCACCATTGTTGAAAACGAATCGATCTACATCCCGATCGGCAGCGTCCATCGCCTTGCCAATCCCGGGCCGATGCCGCTCGAACTGATCGAGGTTCAGGTCGGCAGCTATCTCGGCGAAGACGACATCGTGCGTCTCACCGACCAGTACGGCCGCAATTGACGATCCGTCACTCCGCCGCAGTCGGCTGGCGCTTGCGCTGGTCGAAGCGGCGGTCGAACACCTGCTCGGCGATGCGGTTTTTTAAAATCTCCACCGAGCCGCCCGCGATCATCCAGCCGCGGGTGCGGCGCATGCAATATTCCACCAGCGTCTCGCGGGAAAATCCCATGGCGCCCATGATCTGCACCGCCTCGCTCGCCACGTCGAAGCCGGCCTGGTTGCACGCCACTTTGGCGATGGCCGTCTCGTAAGCCGAGGGCAGGCCGTTATCGGCGTGGGTCGCGGCACGATAGAGCAACAATTGGGCGCTTTCGAGCTTGAGCGCCATATCGGCGAATTTCCACTGCAAGCCTTGGAACTCGCACAATGGCCGGCCGAACTGCTCGCGCGTCGCCGCATAATCGCGCGCCGCGTTGAAAGCATAACGGCCGCAGGCGAGTGCGCGCGCGGTATTGCCAAGCCGCTCGACATTGAAGCCGGCCATCTGCTTCTTGAAGCCGCCGGGGCCGAGCAACACGTTCTCCGCCGGAATGCGGCAATCGGCGAAATGCAACTCGCACCATTCCTCGCCGCTCATGAATTCCGAAGGCGCAGCGATGGTGAAGCCGGGCGCGCCGCGCTCGATCAGCACCGAGCCGATGCCGCCGAGACCGGGGCCGAAGCGTACATAGATGAGAAAAATCTTCGCGTCCGGGCTGAAGGTGGAAAACACCTTGCTGCCGTTGACGATGTAGTGCGACCCATCCGGCCGCGCGCTGGTTTTCAGATCGGTCACCGCGGAGCCGGCATCAGGCTCGGTCATGCCGAGACTCATGACCATGCGGCCGGCCAACAGCTCGGCGAGCCAACGCTTCTTCTGCACTTCGGTGCCATATTCGGCGAAGACGCGGATCGGACCGAAATTGCCGAACTGCACCACGTCGGCGCTGCGCGGGCACACCGCGGCGACCTGCTCGATGGCGATCACCGCATCCATCAGGGTGCCACCCTGCCCGCCGTCGTGCTCCGGCAGCGCGATGCCCATCAGCCCCTGCTTGGCCATGAGCTGCGCCACGTCGTAGGGGAAACGCGGATCGTGGGCGCGCTTGAGCGCGCCGGCGGCGAGATGGTCTTGCGCGAAGCGCCGTACCGATTCGGCGAATTGCTTTTGCTCGTCGTTGTAATCGAAGTTCATGGTCGCCTCATTGTGCGGTCACGCCGGTCTGTTTGATGATGGCGCCCCATTTGGCTTCCTCGCTGGCGATATCGGCCGCATAGGCTTCCGGCGTTCCCGGCAGCACCTCGGTGCCGTCGGCGGCAAGCCGCTGCCGGATGTCGCCGTCGGCCAGCGCATTATTGAGCGCGGCGTTGAGTTTGGCGATGGCTTCCGGCGGCGTGCCGGCCGGCGCGACGAGACCGTAGTGCAGCTCCGCCGCATAGCCGGGCAGCCCGGCTTCGGCGACAGTCGGCACGTCGGGAAACAGCGGCGAGCGCTTTAAGCCGGTCACCGCGAGCGCCCGCAAAGTGCCGCCGCGCACCTGGCCGACCACGCTCGCCATCGGGCAGAACATCAACGCCACCTGCCCGCCCAACAGATCGGTGATGGCCGGTGCGACGCCCTTGTAGGGAACCGCGGTGAATTCGACATCGGCCATCATGGCAAACAGCGCGGCGGCAAGATGCGTGCTGGTACCGGTGCCGGTCGACGCGAAGTCGAGCCTGCCCGGCTCTTTCTTGGCGAGCGCGATCAGTTCGGCAATCGAATGCGCCGGCACGGCCGGATTCACCAGCACGAAATTCGGGCTGGTCGCAATCAAACCGATCGGCGCAAAATCCTTTTTCGGATCGTACGCGGCGTCGGGATAGAGCGATGGATTGATCGCCAACGAGCTCGTGGCGATCAAGAGCGTATAGCCGTCTGGCGTGCTGCGGGCGACGTCGCGGGTGCCGATGGTGCTGCCGGCGCCGCCGCGGTTCTCGATGACGATCGGCTGACCAAGGCTTGCGTTCATCTTGGCGGCAACGAGGCGCGCGATCACGTCGTTGCCGCCTCCGGCCGGATAGGGAACGATCAAGGTGATCGGCCGCGCCGGATAATTGGCGGCGTTGGCGGCCGCCGAATTCGCGGCGGCAAACGCGACGATGCTTGCTGCGATCGCAACGATCATTCGCTTCATGGCGCGCCGAATGTCGCTACAGCTTCTTGATGCCGGCCTGATCGATGATCTGCTTGAATTCGCTGATCTCCCTGGTCACCCGCGCCCAAGCCTCGTCGGCGCCCTTGGCGCGCACGAAGAAGCCGGCCTGGAAGAACTTGTCTTTCATTTCCGGCGTGGCCAGAACTTTCAGCGTTTCCGCTTCCAGCCATTTGACATTGGCCGGCGGCGTCTTCGCCGGCGCCAGCAGCACGGCGTCGACCGCAAAGACGAAATCCTTGTAGCCGGCCTCGGCCATGGTGGGCACGTCGGGCAGATCGGGCCAGCGCTCGTCGGCGCAGATCGCGAGCCCGCGCAACGCACCCGATTTGATATGCGGCTGCGACGGCGCCACCGAGCCCGAGCACATCTGCACGGTGCCGGCGAGCAGCGCTTCGATGGCGTCGCCGCCGCCCTTGAACACCACCGATTCCAGCTTGGGCAGATTTTCGCGGCTTTTCAGCACCTCCAATTGCAGCTGCGGCGTGGTGCCGATCGGCGACGTCGAAGCATTGAATTTTTCCGGATTGGCGCGGGCCAACGCAACGAACTCCTTCATGGTCTTCGCCGGCAGCTCCGATTTCACCACGAAGATATTCGGCGAGCCGCCCAATTCGCAGACCGGCACGAAATCCTTGTACGGATCGTAGGGGATCGCGTTGTACAGGCCGTAATTGATCGAGTAGGCATTGGTCGCGAGCAGGATGGTGTAGCCGTCCGGCTCGGAGCGCGCGGCATATTCCATGCCGATATTGCCGCCGGCGCCGCCGTGATTCTCGATGATGAAGGTCTTGCCGGTCGATTGCTGGAGCCCTGCGGCGACCAGGCGGCCGACGATGTCGGAGGGACCGCCCGGCGTATTGGCGACCACGATCTTCACGGTGCGGTCCGGATAAGCCGCATAGGCCGAGCGCACGCGCAACAAGGCCGGCGCGGCGATGCCGGCGGCAAGCGCGCCGGCAGCTTTGACAATCCCGCGCCGCGACGGGCCGAATGTTTTGATGGGTTTTGTCATGGTATCTCCTGATTTCTTGCCGGCTGCGGCTTTGCCGTCTTTGCCGTTCACTCGCCGAGCGTGATGCCGGCGCCGTGGATGACCGTCGACCATTTGGTCTCTTCGCGGTCGATGATCGCGGCGTGTTCTTCGGGCGTGGTCGATTCGGGCTCGCCGCCTTCGAAGATGATGCGCTTGCGCACTTCTTCCATGGCAAGCGCCGCGCGCAACTCCTTGTTCAGCCGGTCGATGATCGGCCGCGGCGTGCCGGCCGGTGCCAAGAGGCCGTAGCTCAATGTGGCGTCGAAGCCGGGCAAGCCAGACTCAGCAAGCGTCGGCAGTTGCGGCATCAGGGTGGAGTGTTTGGCCGAGGTGACCGCGAGCGCGCGGATAAAACCGCCGTCGAGCGCCGCGCGCGACACCGGGATCGGATTGAAGCCGACCTTGACGAAGCCACCCATCATGTCGGTGATCAGCGGGTTCGAGCCTTTCTCGGGAATCTGCTCGACTTTGACGCCGGCCTGTTGCGCAAACAGCACCGAGGCCAGGTAATTGACCGTGCCAAGGCCGGGCGTACCGACCTGATAGGGCTCCTTGGAACTCTTCATCAAGGCGATCAGCTCGCCGACGCTGTGCACCGGCAGGTCCTTGTGCACCAGCAAGAGCGCCGGCGCAGACGCGATCAGGCCGATCGGGGCAAAATCCTTGCGCGGATCGTAGCCGACGTTTTTGTAAAGGTTCGGCCCGGTCGCCAAGGTCGAGGTGTAGCCGAGGATGATGGTATAGCCGTCGGGCGTGGCGTGGGCGACCTGGCGCGTACCGACGGTGCCGCTGCCGCCGGCATTGCGGTTCTCGATGACGATCTGCTGGCCGAGCGCCGCGCTCATCTTGTCGGCCACCGAGCGCGCCATGATGTCGTTGGTGCCGCCGGGCGGCAGCGGAATGACAAGGACGATCGGGCGGCTCGGGTAATCGTCGGCCGCGACCGGGCCGGACATGCCGAATGCGACGATGGCCGCGACAACCGCGGCAGCCGCCGTCAGCCTCGCCAGAGCACCCTGCCCGTTCAACGCGTCCTCCACTTTTTTGTTGCAGCACCCGCCGGTGCCGGCCGATATATGTAGCCTACCCGTTGGCGCGCACGGTTGTCATGCACCGTGTCACGCTGCCGCATCAACGCCGGTATGATTGCAATGACCTGGTCCGACACCTTCCTCGGCACATTGAAGGACAACGACGTCCGCCTCATCGGCTATGTCGGGATTGATGAGTGTCCGAGGTAGCGTCGTTATTGGCCGAAGCGTTCGCGCTGCAGCAAGCCGGTCGGCTGGCGGAGGCGGAAGAGACTTACAAGCAAATTCTGGCGGCGCAGCCCGACCATTTCGACAGCCTGCATTTGCTGGGTATCGTTTTTCATCGGCGCGGCGATCACGCCCAGGCGCTGCGGCACATAGACCTCGCGCTCAAGATCAATCCCAATCACATCGTTGCCCTGAACAATCGTGGCATCGCGCTTAGAGAGCTGCAGCGTTTCGACGAAGCGCTGGCGAGCTACGACCGCGCGCTGGCGCTGTGGCCGGGCTATGCCGAGGCGCTGTTGGGTCGGGGCCACGCCTTCAAAGAGCTCAAGCGGTCCGAGGAGGCGCTGGCCAGCTACGATCGTGCCCTTGCGCGTCGTGAGGATTTTACCGACGCGCATGTCAGTCGCGGCAATGTGCTGCACGCGCTGGCGCGGTTCGAGGAGGCGCTGGCGAGCTACGACCGCGCGCTTGCGCTGCGATCGGACTATGCCGAGGCGTATTCCAGTCGGGGCGCCACCCTGCATGAGCTCAAGCGCTTCGAGGAAGCGCTGGCAAGTTACGACCACGCGCTGGCGCTGCAGCCGGACTATGCCGAGGCGCGCTACAATCGTGGCAACGCCCTGCATGCGCTAAAGCGCTTCGAGGAAGCGCTGGCGGACTACGAGCACGTACTCGCGCTGCGGCCGGATTATGTCGAGGCGCTCGTCAATCGGGGCACCACGCTCCACGCGCTCAATCGGTTCGAGGAGGCGCTGGCGGCCTACGACCACGCGCTCACGCTGCGGCCGGACTATGTCGAGGCGCTCGTCAATCGCGGCATCATCCTGCATAAGCTCAAGCGGCTCGACGAGGCGCTGGCGAGCTACGATCGCGCGCTCGCGCTGCGGCCGGACTATGTCGAGGCCCACTATAACGAGGGGATGAGCCGGATGCTGGCCGGCGACGTCCAGCGCGGCTGGCCAAAGCTGGAATGGGGATGGATTGCCGCGCGGCAGCGATACGTGAAGCGCAATTTCTCCCAGCCGCAGTGGCGCGGATCGAACGAGATTGCCGGCAAAACCGTGTTGCTCCATGCCGAGCAAGGGTTTGGCGACATGATTCAATTCTGCCGCTACGTACCGCGCGTCGCGGAGCGAGGCGCGCGCGTGATCTTTGAAGTCTACGAGCCGTTGCGCGAGCTGATGAGCACACTGCCCGGTGTGGCGCAAATCGTATCGAAGGGCCAACTGCTGCCCGATTTCGATATGCATTGCCCAATGATGAGCCTGCCGCTGGCGTTCGGCGCCGAGTCCGCGACCATCCTGTCGCAAACACCCTATCTTCGGGCATCGCCACAGGCGGTGATGGATTGGAACGGCCGGTTGGGGCCGCGACACCGGCCCAGGATCGGCCTCGCCTGGTCCGGCCTGCCGGCGCACGATAACGACCACAATCGATCGATGCGGCTCAGCGCTTTCCTGCCGCCTCTGGCGGGTTTCAATGCGACCTATGTCAGTTTGCAGCGCGAGGTGCGCGACGTCGACGCGCCCATGCTGCAAGGCCGCAGCGACGTGCTTCATTTCGGCGAGGCGCTCAAGACCTACGCCGACACGGCAGCGCTGATCGCGAATCTGGACCTTGTCATCTCCGTCGACACCAGCGTGGCCCACCTCGCCGGCGCGCTGGCAAAACCGGTGTGGATATTGTTGCCGTTCATTCCCGACTGGCGCTGGCTGCTCGATCGCGACGACAGCCCATGGTACCCGACGGCCCGGCTGTTTCGTCAGGACGAGACGCGCGGATGGGACAACGTCATGGCGCGCGTTCAGGCTGCGTTGCATGATCACTTAAGCCGGAGAGAATGCTCATGAAAAAGCCAGTGCTGGCGCTCGCCGCGGCGCTCTGCCTGATCGCAACGCCCGCGCCGGCGCAGGAATGGCCGCAGCAGCCGATCCATATCATCGTGGCGTTCGGCGCCGGCGGCGGTGCCGACATCATCGGCCGCATCCTCGCCGACGCCATGCAGGAACGGCTCGGCAAGCCGGTGATCGTCGAGAACAAGCCGGGCGCCGGCGGCATTCTCGGCAATGAATTGGTCGCGCATGCCACGCCCGACGGCTACACGCTCGGCATCATGACCGCGGGCCAGATCATCGCCGCGGTGACGCGCAAGGACATGCCGTACGACACCGCCGCGCTGACGCCCATTGCACAAGTCGCGAGCGCGAGCCTTTTGATCGTGACGCGGCCGGATTTTCCCGCCAACAATGTGAAAGAGCTGGTCGACGCCGCCAAGGCCGATCCGGGCAAGATCGTCTTTGCCAGCCCCGGTTTTGCCGCCACCCAGCATTTTGCCGGCGAATTGTTCAAGCAGATCGCCGGCGTGAATTTGCTGCATGTGCCGTTCCGCAGCTCGCCCGAGGCCATCAACGCCGTGCTCGGCAAACACGCCGACGTGCTGTTCGATACGGTCTCGGCGCTGCTCGGCCAGGTGCAGTCCGGCGCGCTCAAGGCGCTGGCCGTGACCGGCAAGGATCGCTTTCCCGCGGTGCCGAACATCCCCGCGGCGAGCGAATCCGGCGTGCTGCCGGGCTACGATGTCACGACGTGGTACGGCGTGTTCGGTCCCCCGGGCGTTCCGGCAACCGTCGTCGCCAAGCTGAACAAGACGCTCAACGACATCATCGCCGACGACAAAGTGCGCGAGCGCCTGGTCACGGTCGGCGTCGTGGTCAAAGGCTCGACGGCGGCGGAGTTCGGCACCTTCATGGCGAGCGAGTACAAGCGTTGGAACGCTGTGCGCGAAGCCGCGGGTATTGCGCAGCAGTAGACTTTTGTCCGTCACCCTGAGGTGGCCGCGAAGCGGCCCTCGAAGGGCGACGGCCCGGGCCGTGCATCCTTCGAGGCCCGCCTGACGGCGGGCACCTCAGGATGACGGATCAAGTTACCGCACCTTGACCTGCCCGCCTTCGGCCATCGAATGGATGATCGCTTCGAAGGCGCCGACCACATCGAGCATGTCGACGGTCGTGACCGGAAACGGCTTTCCCGTCTCGACGCTTTCGGCGAACGCCTCGAGCAACACCGCAAGCGAATCAACTTGCGGAAACGTCAGCGTCTTGGTTTTTTCGCCGATGCGCGCCAGCGTGAGCGTCGTCTCGTCGCGCGCCTCCACCGAACCCTTGGTGCCGAACACATGCACGCGCCAGAACATCGGCGCGGCGCGCACGGTGGCGAGAAGCCCGGTCGCGCCGCTTTCGAACTGCAGCAAAACCGCGGCGACGTCGCGCGGATCCGGCGGCGGTTGGCGCGAAAAAATTTTCGCATCCACCGTGGCGATGGGGCCGGCGAGATTAACGAAGGCATCGATGAGGTGGAGCCCCGCGCCGGTCATGCCGCCGCCCGGAGATTCGCACGGATCGTCGCGCCAGCCGCCTTTGACCCGGGTGGAATGCTCATTGCTGAAATGACCTTCGACATGCAGCACGTCGCCGATCGCGCCACTGGCGACGATGCGCTTGAGCTCGCGCATCGAGGCAAAGCAGCGTTTGTTGTTGCCGAGCCCGAATACGACGTCAGCCTTGGTCACGGCGGCGATAGCACGAGCGGCTTCCGCACGCGTCAGCGCCAGCGGTTTTTCGCACCACACCGGCTTGCCTGCTGCCGCGACGGCGCCGATCTGTTCGACGTGCAGCGAATGCGGCGTCGCCAGGAACACCGCCTGCACGCGCGGATCGGCAACGGCCTCGGAAAATTCCGTGCCCAGATCGAAGCCGTGGGTTTTGGCGAAATCGGCAACGAGCTCGGGCTCTTTGCTCACGCCGCGAACAATATGCAAGCGCCCGCTCTTGCCCTGCACCGCTTCGACGATCGATTGGCCCCAGCGTCCGAGACCGATAATGGCTGAGTTGATCATGGCTGGCCACTTGAGTGTGCGAAGTCGAACATGGTGTAGTGTAGCCGCTTTCAGCGATCGATGACGAAGAGCCGGCCATGAGTCCGCAGCTCACGGTGTGGTACAACACCAAATGCCCGGTCTGTAACGCCGGCATTGACTGGCAGCGCAGCCGGCTGGCGCGCGCGGCCCGCGCCGGCGTGATCGAATTCCGCGACATCAATCTCGAGCCCGATGCGCTCGCCCGCTTCGGCGCCACGCTCGCGGATGTGCGCCGCCGGCTGCACGGCGTCGATGCCGATGGCCGCCTCCTCGTCGGCGCCGATTGCGCCATCGCCATTTGGCGCGCGACCCCGGGCGACGGCTGGCTCGCAAGGCTCGCCGGCTTGCCGGGCATTCATCAAATCTCCGCTTTCGGCTATGACCGGTTCGCCGATCTGCTCTACGCCTGGAATCGCCGGAAGGGACACTGGTAGGTCATGCGCATGCTCGCCATCGCCATCGCGATGCTCGCCGCAACGGGCACCGCCAAAGCCGCCGCGATCGACGCCTTCATCTCCACCGCGCTCAAGACGGTCACCGACGACGTGATTCCGCCGTTCGAGCGCGCCGGCGGCCACAGCGTTCGCGCGCTCTACGCGCCGCCCGGCGCGCTGCTCAAGCATTTCGCAGCCGGCGAGCCCGCGGATATCTTCCTCACCGGCCGCGAGGCGATCGACCAGTTGATCGGCGAAGGCAAGATCGTGTCCGGCCGCGTCGATCTCGCCACCACCGGCATCGGCATTTGCGTGCGCAAGGGCGCGCCGAAGCCCGACGTGTCGACGCCGGACGCCTTCAGGCGCGCCATGCTCGCGGCGAAAACCGTGGGTTACGCCTCGCCCGCCGGCGGCAGCATCGTCGGCCCGCATATTCAGAAGATATTTGCGCAGCTCGGCATCGCCGAGCAGATGGCGCCGAAGTCAAAACTCTCCGCCGGCGGCCCGAACGGCCGCGTCAGCGTCCTGGTGGCGAGCGGCGAAGCCGAGATCGGTTTGCAGCAGGTGACCGAGCTGCTGTCGAACCCCGACGTCGAAGTGATCGGCATGCTGCCGGCGGACTTGCAGCAGATCACGATGTATTCCGCCGGCATCACGTCGAGCGCCAAACAACCTGACGCGGCGCGGGCGCTGATCCAGGCCTTCACCGCGCCGTCGGCGAAACCGATTTTTAAAGCCAAGGGACTGGATCCGTTATGAGGGCAAGACTCGTTATGGAAGCCTTCGTGCTCGCAGCCGTACTGATCGGGGCCGGGCCGGCGCAGGCGGCGGAGATCGATGCGCTGATCACAACCGCCATGAAGGCTGCGATCGACGAGCTCGTGCCGTCATTCGAGCGCGACACCGGGCACACCGTCCGCGTCAGCTATGGCCCGTCCGGCGGTATCGCCCGCCGTTTCATCGGCGGCGAGCCGGCCGACGTGATCGTCATCGACAGCGGCGCGCTCGACGATCTCGTCCGGCAAGGCAAAGTCCTGCCCGATCCGACCGCGATCGCGAGCACCGGCATCGGCATCTGTGTCCGCAAGGGCGCGCCCAGGCCGGATGTCTCGACGCCCGAGGCGCTCAAACGCGCGTTGCTGGCGGCAAAATCCATCGCTCACACCGCGCCGGCTGGCGGCGGCATCACCGCGGCCCATATCATGAAGCTGTTCGAGCGGCTCGGCATCGCGGCGGAGGTCACACCCAAAGTGAAGCTCGCCGCCGGCGGACCCAATGGGAGGGTCAGCGTCCTAGTGTCCAGCGGCGAAGCCGAGATCGGCTTGCAGCAGGTGTCCGAGCTGATGTCGAATCCCGACGTCGACGTGATCGGCATGCTGCCCGCGGAGCTGCAACAGATCACGACCTACGCGGCCGGGATCACGGCAAGCGCCAAACAGGCCGGCGCGGGGCGGGCATTGATTCAGGCGCTCATCGCGCCGTCGGCGAAGCCGATCTTCAAGGCCAAGGGACTGGAACCGCTGTAGGGCGGATTGGCCAACGGGTCCGGCCCGACGTGGCCGGCCCGTGACGGGCTCCGCGCAATTCGCCATTGCGGCGCTTTCGCAGCGGACTAGACCATGATCTTTTCGGAAAACCGGCGGCCACTTTTCCGGGTCATGCTCTAATGCGCTCTTTGGGCAGCAGAAGTGACGACCTTATAAGCTTCACTGAGCTGCGGTTTCGTCTTCGACACATCGTCGCCGACGCTGGCGAGCGTCTTGAGCATCGTTGCTTGCTCTTCAGGCGGCAGGCTGATCAATTCGCCGCCGCTCGCGGTCCAGTCGTTTCGCGCCTTCTCGAACATTTCAAGGGCATGAGGTTTGACGGCCTGCGATTCCGTGGCGCCGTCGGCATCGATGATCTGCTGCAGGTCTTTCGGCAGCGAATCGTACCACGTCTTGCTGACCTCAATAATGGAGAAGATGGTCGGCTGGTTGATCTCGGTAATGAATTTCGCTGCATCGCCATAGTGCATGCTGGTGTAAATGGTCATGCCATTGAGCGCGGCGTCGATCGCGCCCTGCTGCAGGGCCGGCAGCACGTCTCCCAGGCTCATCGCGATCGTCGTGGCGCCGAGCCGCTGGAATGCCGCGGCTTGAAACGGCGAGGCTATGACCCTGAGCTTCTTGCCACCGAGGTCGCTCAGGTGGCGAATTGGCGCTCGCGCAATAATCGACGACGGCTGTATCGCGTACAATCCGACACCGTGCAGCCCCTTATTTGAGCCAAGGCCGAGCAACATTTTGAGCGCCGCCGGATCTGTCGTGAGACGCTGGGCTTGCTCCAGGGAATCCACCAGCCCGGGAGCCGCCATGACCTCGAAGCGCTCGTCCACGCCGACCAGATATTCGGGCGGCATAATCGCACATTGAATGGCGTTGAACTGGGTACCTTCGATCTGTCGCGGGATGGAGCCCAATTGGTTGGCCGGATAGATCTCGGCTTTGATGCGGCCGCCTGAGTCCTTTTCCACGGCCGCGGCGTAGTTTTTCGCGAACAGATGCTGGCTCTCGTTGATCGTCGGCAGCGTGATCTTCATGACGTAGGTCTTGTCTTGCGCCTGCGCCTCACCCGCCAAGAGCGACAAGCCAAACAACGTTGCGGCAAGCGCCGTTTGTGCTCGCGTTTCCCACTTCCATTCGCGCATCGCTCAATCTCCCTTTGCCGCTGTAACATGCCGTGACGATGGAATACGGACGCGAGTGCGACCGTATCAGCGCGCCGGCACCTGGCCGGCGTACCACTCGTAGATTTGCGCCCCGGTCCAGTGCACGACGTCGTGGCGGTTGATGTAATCGTATAACTCTTCGAAATATTTGATGCGGTGCGCGGCGCCGGTGACGTAGGGGTGCACGCCGATCGCCATCACGCGCGTCGACTCTTCGCTTTCCGCGTAAAGCCGGTCGAAGGCGTCGATGGTTCGCTTGAGCAGCACGTCGGATTCGTGGTGGTGCGAGATCATCAGCGTGATGTCGTTGATCTCGGCGCTGTAGGGCACGGCGAGGATCGAACCGTGCTTGGTTTTGACCCACAGCGGCTGGTCGTCGAGGATCCAATCGCCGAACCAGGTCAGGCCGCATTCGGTGACGTAATCCAAAGTGTCGAAGGTCTGGCCGCGGCCGGGGCCGAGCCAGCCGGTCGGCCGCTTGCCGGTGAATGTCTCGATCACGTCGCAGGATTGCCGGATGACGGCGCGCTGGTCCTCGATCTGCTGGATCGGCATCTGCACAAAAGCGTGCGCCATGAACTCCCAACCGGCATCGCGCGCCGCGGCGGCGACCTCCGGATAGGTCTCGCAGACTTTTGCGTTGATCGACATGGTGGGCGTGACGCCGGCGTTTTGCAAAGCGCGCTTGAGCCGCCAGAAGCCGACCCGCATGCCGTACTCGTACCATGTCCAGTTCGGCATATCGGGGATCGGCGTTTGCCCCATGGGCGGCTGCGACAATTGCCGCGCCATCGGCCGCGTGATCTCCCATTCCTCGATATTGACCACCGACCAGACGATCATGCGCGCCTTGCCCGGCAGCCGGAGCGGCGGCCGGGTGAACGGCGAGGAATAGGACAGGCGCTCGCGCGGTAGCATCATGGCATTATCATTGTACGCATCCGGCCGCGCAGTCGGCAATCGGACAGGAGAATAGACGATGGACGACAAGGACCTTCACGACCGCGGGCTCAAGCTGCGCATGGAAATGTTCGGCCGCGAGGCGGTGGAAAAGCGCATGAACGCCTTTGGCGACTTCGGCCATCCGCTGCAGCACATCATCAACGCCTATGCGTATGGCGACGTCTGGCAGCGCACGGCACTGCCGCCGGCGACCAAATCGCTGGTCATGATCGCCATGATGGCGGCGGCAAAGCAGCCCAACGAACTGGCCGTTCATATGCGCGGCGCGCTGCAGAACGGCTGCACGGCGGAGCAAATCCAAGAGGTGCTGCTGCTGCTCACGCTCTATTGCGGCATTCCGTCGGCGATCGACGCGCACCGCATCGCCACCGACGTGCTGCACGAGCACTCGGGCGCCTAGCTCGGCGCGCCATCGCGGGAGGCGAGATAAACGAGGCCTGCGGCTCCCAGCACCGCGCCGACGATGATGCCGATCGGCATGAAGGTGAAGAACACCAACATGCCGGAATAGCCTTCAAAGTCGCTGGTGTGAAACACCGTGGTCCAGAGGAAGCCGGCGCCGACGCCGATCACGCCGCCAATGATCGCGCCAAAAAACAAGCCGATCAACGCGAGCATGACCTTCATAACAATCTCCGCGTCGTAGGGTGGGCAGTGCGCGCTGCCGGCTCTGTCCGCGTGGGCAAAATCGTGTAGGCGCAGTGCCACGCGGCAAGGCTCAGCACACGATTTTGCCCACCCTACTTAGAAAAATGCTTATCGAGCCCTTGCCAGCCTTCGAAATAATCGTGCTGCAATTCCGATGACTCGATGGCGTAGCGGGTGAGCCGCATGGCGTAGCGGCTTTCGAACATGAACGCCATCGTATCTTCGATCTTGTGCGGCTTGAGCTCGGCGCGCGAGGCGCGCTCCCAGGTATCGGCGTCGGGGCCGTGCGCTGTCATGCAATTGTGCAGGCTGGCGCCGCCGGGCAAAAAGCCTTCGGCCTTGGCGTCATAGACGCCGTGCAGCAATCCCATGAACTCGGTCATGACGTTGCGGTGATACCACGGCGGCCGGAACGTGTTCTCGCCGACGAGCCAGCGCGGCGGGAAGATGACGAAATCGATTGTTGCGGTACCGGGCACGTCGGACGGCGCGGTGAGCACGCTGTAGATCGACGGATCGGGATGATCGAAGCTCACGGTGCCGATCACCATGAAGCGGGCGAGATCGTATTTGTACGGCGCGAAATTGCCGTGCCAGGCGACGACGTTGAGCGGCGAATGATCCATCTCCGCCGCCCAGAGATTGCCCTGGAATTTGGCGACCATGGTGCACGGCGTTTTGGTGTCCTCGAACGCGGCGACCGGCGCCAGGAAATCGCGCACATTGGCCAGGCCGTTGGAGCCGAGCGGCCCGAGCTCCGGCAGCCGCAGCGCGACGCCGTAATTCTCGCAGATGTAGCCGCGCGACGGTCCATCCGGCAGCTCGACGCGGAAGCGCAGGCCGCGCGGAATGACGACGATCTCGCCGGGCGCCGCCTCGACGATGCCGAGCTCGGTGACAAAGCGGGCGCGGCCGAGCTGCGGCACGATCAGCATTTCGCCGTCGGCGTTGTAGAAGCAGCGGTCGGTCATCGAACGGTTGGCGGCATAGATGTGCACGCACATGCCGACCTGGGTGGCGACGTCGCCGTTGCCGCCCATGGTCACCATGCCCTCGATGAAGTCGGTGGGCTTTTTCGGGATCGGCAGCGGGCTCCAGCGCAATTGCGTCGGCGTCGCATCGACGTCGTTGAACGGCGCGCTGCGGATCAAACCGTTGTCGATGCGCGCATAGGGCCGGTGCACGACCGAAGGCTGGATGCGATAGGTCCAGGTGCGCCGGTTCTCGCCGCGCGGTGTGGTGAACGAGGTGCCCGAGATCAATTCGGCATAGAGGCCGTGCGGCGGCCGCTGCGGCGAATTGCGGCCGACCGGCAGTGCGCCGGCGACGGCCTCCGAAACGAAATGATTGCCGAAGCCCGGCTGGTATTGCAGCGGCGCGGCCGCGCTCGGCGCCTTGGTGTCGGCTTTGCGGGTTTTGGTATCCATGCGACCTCGCGAAAATCCGTCACGTCGTCATTGCGAGCGAAGCGAAGCAATCCAGCTCGGAGCAAGGAAACCTGGATTGCTTCGTCGCTTCGCTCCTCGCAATGACGGTAGACATCGGGCAATTGGTATCGATCGCAACTAATATCCGCTTTCCCCGGGCGGGGCGCAAGCACCTTGGAACGGTTCCAAGCTGATGGGGCGTGGATTACAGGCGTTGTCAGCTCGCCCCCTTGAGTCTCCGCTCTGCCCCGACAGCTGCATCACAGCATGATCGGGCCGCGATGTCCGTCATCACACCACGGGCGAGCGCCCGCCGTCGACGTTGATCGCCGTGCCGGTGATATAGCTGCCTTGGTCCGACACCAGGAAGCAGGCGAGATTGGCGAATTCCTCGGCCTCGCCGAAGCGGGCGATCGGAATCTCCTTGGCGTGCGTCTTGTAGTAGTCCTCGAGCGTCATGTTGGCGCGTTTTGCCGTCTGCACATGCTGGTCGGCGCGGATGAGGCCGACCAGCATGGCATTCACCAGCACATTGTGCGGCGCCAGCTCGTGCGACAGCGCCTTGGTCATAGCCATGCCTGCGGCGCGCGAAATCGACGTCGGCATGCTCTTAGGTCGCGCCGCTTTGGCGCCGATATTGAGCACGTTGATGATGCGGCCCCAGCGTCGCTCCTTCATCTGCGGCGCGACCAGCCGGATCAACCGCACCGCTGCAAACAGCTTCAGTTCGAGGTCGTCGTGGAGGATCTCGTCGGTGACATTCTCGAACGGCATCGCCCGCGACGTTCCCGCGTTGTTGACGATGATGTCGACCTTGTCGAACGCCTTCATCACCTCGTCATAGGCGCGCTGGACGTCGGCCGCCTTGCCGACATCGGCCGCAATCCCGATGACGCGGGTTTGGGTCGACTTTCTGATAGTCCCGACCGCTTCTTTGAGCGGCCCCTCGGTGCGCGCGACGATGGCGACGTCGGCACCCGAGGCCGCGAACCGCGTCGCCACCGCAAAGCCGATGCCCTTGCTGCCGCCGGTGACGATGGCAGTCCGCCCCGAAAGACTGATTTCCATTGTGTTTCCTCGAGAAAACACGCCGCGACGATCGCGCCGATTTCGATTTCGCCAAGCCGTCCGATAGCGCTTCAGGGAGCGCTGTTTCGTTGTACCACAAATTAAGCCAGCCGGCCGCGGCCTCAGGCCTTCTCGGCCCGCGCCACGGTGCCGGCCGCCCGCTGCATGCCGAGCGTCAAGATCCGGTGCAGCAGGTCGCGGTATTTGATGCCGTCGTGCTTGGCGGCAGCGGCGAATTCCTGGCTTTCGGCGATTTCGGGGTTCGGATTGGCCTCGAGGAAATACGGCACGCCGTCGGCTGACAGCCGGAAATCGATGCGGGCATAGCCGTCGAGCTCCAGCGTCCGGTAGATGCGCTTGGCGATCGCCTGAATGCGCGCGGCAACTTCGGGCGCGAGGTTCTTCGCCGGCCCGTGCAAAATCTGCCGGCGCTCCTGATAGTCGGTGTCGTGCTTGACCTTCTCGGTGGCGATCGGCCAATCGCCTTCGGCCATGTTGCCGAAGGTCAATTCCCACACCGGCAGCACGCGCAGCCGGTCGTTGCCGAGCACGCCGACATAGATTTCGCGGCCCTCGATATATTGCTCGGCGATTGCCGGCGTGCCGACGCGCTCGTGAATGAAGCTGACGCGCTCGGCAAGCTTCTCGTCGCTATCGACGACGGAAGCCTGCGAGATGCCGTAGGAGCCGTCCTCGTTCAGGCTTTTGACGATCAGCGGCAAAGCCAGCCGCGCCGGGCGCCGCACCTTGCGCCGCATCGGAAACACCGCGAAGGCCGGCACCGGAATGCGGTGGTAATGCACCAGCGTCTTCGACAAATCCTTGCCGCGCGCCAGCATCAGGCCGCGCGGATTGCAGCCGGTATAGGGCACGCGCATCAATTCGAGGAAGCTCGCGACGTTCTGATCGTAGATCGCTTCGCCGTGAAATTCCTCGAGCAGCGTGAGCACGACGTCCGGCTTCCAGGTTTCGATCTGGTCGCGGATCGGTTTTAGTTCGTCAAGCACGCCGAGCGGCTTCACGTCGTGGCCGGCGCGGCGCAACGTCGTCACCACGTCATATTCGGTTTTCCACTCGCTGATTTGCTGCTCGGTGTAGCCCTTGGACGAGTCCGGGGGCAGCAAGTCCGGGTGAACGAGCACCAGGACGCGAAGCCGTTTCATAGCGCGATCCACCTTCGCCGCGACGGACCAAACAATGCATGCATGGTTTTCGCGGTCAACAGGGTCGTGAACTCGATGACGAGCCTGCGCTCCGAACCGACCGCGCGCAGCTTCAGCTTCTTGCAGCGCGCGATCATGTCGTCGAGCACCGCATCGACCGTGAGCTGATATTCGCCGGTCCATCTGGCGACCAGCTCGCGCACCCTGGTGCGGTTGCGCCGGATGAACGACGCCGCCGTCTCGGCGTGGCGATGCTTTGGATCCGCCGAGAACAGCCGCAGCAGGTCGCGGTCATAAGTCCGCGGCGGATCGACCAGATAAAGCTCGCGCTTTTTCTTGTAGTACTCGCCGAGCGTCTCGGTGAATTTGCTGAGCGGATCGACTTTTTTTCGATTGGTCAGCAACGGCCGCTTGCCGGCGATCTCCCGCATCAGCTCGTCGACATAGCGGAGCTTCTTGAGCGCCGGCCAGCCGATATAGCGCGTGCGCCAGTTCGAGCGCGGCCGCAGCCACACCGCAAAAGTCTCGGCGAAATCCTCATCGGGATGGCTCTGCGCGTACCACAGCCGCAGATGCTGGACGTAATTCCGGCTGGCGGGGTTGGGCTGATAATAGCGTGGGTAGCGTTGCGAGGTCGCACCGAACAGCTGCTGCCAGCGGCGCAGGCGATGCAGCTTATAGGCATGCTGCACCACATGGCCCGCCTCGTGGCGTAGGATGTTCATGCACGAATTCCAGGTGCCGCCCTCGACGTCGATGATCATTTTCTTTTCCAGCCGCATCAACCGCGGATGGGCGAGAAAGAACGGCATGGCGATGCCCGGCGAATCCTCCGGGCTGAACCATTCGTTGGAGATCCAGGCGTGCGGCCGCACCGTGAGGCCGTGCTCGGCAAGCTCGTCGTGCAGGGTCAAGAGGCAGTCCTCGAGCCAGGTGCCCTCGACCTTCACGCGAAGGTTCTTGAGGCGGACCTTCAGCAGCTGCTCGTCGGGCAGCGCGGCCCAGGCGAATTTCTTGCTCATCCTTGTGCGAACCTGCAAACCGAGGCGCCGATGGTGTCACGGCGGGCGGGTGGCGACAACCGCCGCTCCGGGCCCTGGCGGCGGCGGGCCGCGGAATTTTCCTTGCGAAAGTCCGCTTGCTATGATGGCCCTGGCCGGCAGGCGGCGATGCCGGCGAAGCGAAACGGATTGGCACAATGAACGATGGAATCAAGGCCCCCGAACCGGGCGAAGACGACCTCCTCGCCTTCGAGATCGCCGACGAGGCGCTGGAAGCCGCGGCGGAAACATCGAAGCCGGCTTTCACCCTGATCGGGTCGCCGACCGTCAGCATCCTGGTGGCGTGCTGCGGCTGATCGTGATGTTGCCGCGCCGGACTGCTGCGAAGCAAACGTAGGGTGCGCGCCGTTCAACGTAAAAATGGAAGGCCCGCCGACGGGCAAGCCTTCCTGAGAGGACAGATACACTCTGCTCTTTATTCGTCGTCGTGTTCTTTCTTGATTATGGTTTTCTTCTCTTCCACGTGCGGGACGGGCAGCACGTTGAGCTCGTCTCGTTTCTTGACGACGGTTTTGTCGCCCGTATCGTTGTCCTTCTTGATGATGGTCGTATCTTCGGCCTTGACCGCGACGGTCATGGGCGCCGTCACAATGACGGCCGCCACCGTGGCGAGGATGAGCTTACGCATTGGACGGTTCTCCTTTGTGCGTTCTGTTACTCAAAACAATGCTCACGCCGGCCGTGGGTTCCAGCAATTACTGAACCGGTGGCGCCTGGAACTTTCACCGATTTGGTTTGCTTGAAATATAGCTGTCAGCCGGAGTCTCACGCGATCCTATATCAAGGACCGCCCTTTCGCCCTTTGCCTCTGGGTCTTCACGTCGGTCTTGGACCCCGCGCAATGGTGTCCCCGAGCCTTACCAGTGTTTCGATGCCCTTCGCGGTATGCTATCGTCTGCGGGGCGCCAAATACCGGCTTCGCCGAAAACCACGATCGCCGAACCGCCGAACTTGAAGACCGACTTTTCCTCGCCCCGGTGAAATTCCGTTTCCGTCGGATGTACCTGGACAATACGCCCGACCGACATCGCGCCGACCTCCACGAAGCCAAGTCGCCCGAAGTGTCGTGTTTCAAGGATGTGTATTTGCCGTTCATTGCGAAACAAGATGTCGGGCTGGTTGAGAAGCGCGTGCCAATTGACGGTCCACAGACTTCGCCCGATCCAGTCGGTATCGAGCGTGGTGCCGTCGTCCGGATAATGCACATGGTGATAGTCCATCGGCGATAGCCGTGCGAGCAGAACCGGGCCTCCGGCAAAAACCGCGGCGCGCTTGGCGCTGCCAAGGACTTGCTCCGCGCTCAACGAATATCCTTTGACCGGAAACTCCTGATCCGGGGCGAGCTTTTCCCAACCGAAATACCGCGCCTCGGCAAAAGCGGCCATCTCCTCCGGCGCTGCTACGAAATTCCGCGCTCCCGGCTTGAATTCGCGATCGAAGAAGTCGGCGAAACTGCGATAAATCACCGGCTTGAACTCGCTCATGTCGATCGCGTGCTCGCGAATAAACGGCTCGATCTGTTTGGCGCTGCGGGCGCTGTTCTGATAGGCGGCGAGGAGCCAGTCGTAGAGCGGCTCGGACTCCAGCCATTGATTGAGCGAGCGACGGGGATGGCTTTCGTAAGTGGACGGATGATCCTTCATGAACTCTTGGATCAGCCTGCCGGCTTTGCGGTCCCATACCGGCAACGGAAGAGGTTTCGCCATGCGATGACCTGTGTCTCTATCGCCTGGAATTTTTGCGCAGCCTGCCTGCCGGGCCTCGCCATTGCGCCCCCGCAAATCCGACAACTCTCTAGAATGTGATCGGTTGCGCATTAACGAGCCCGCGCGCCTGAAAATGATCGAGCGTTACCGGAAGCGGGCGGCTCGGCCCAATGGCCCGCGGATGCAACGGCGTCCAGGGATTTCCGTCCAGCATGTCCGGCAGCCACAGGATCCGGCAAGCGACATTGACGGAAAAGCAAATGTCCCTTTTTTAGCAAGCGTAGGGTGGGCGCAGGGGCAAGCGCCGCGCCCACGCGTTCATTCACCGAAGCATGAAGAAAAACGCTCCACCTTCGATCTTGAGCCGCCGATAGCGGGACATCGGAGCTTCCCGAAACGCTTTGGTGGGCACGGTGCTGCGCGCCTTTGCCCACCCTACGCTTGCTACCTACTGATGAGTGCTTTCCCCGCCGTTGGCTTTGGGAACATTCTGACTAGCGATCCAACTTTTGGTGTGCCCGCATTTTTCACACTCGTACGTCCGATCTTGAATTTCGGCATAGCCTTTGAAGGGCGCTGTGCGCGCCAACTTCATCGGCACTGAACATTTCGGGCAGGCCGGTCGAACGTCAAGGCCCGGAATTTGCGGTAGGGATTTCTTCGCTCGCATACGCCACTATTACAGGCGGGAGCGCGATTGGTCTCTCAGCCATCGACGCCAAGCGTTAGAGCCGCTGTCGATAACGGTGCCAATGTACGATAACGTACGCAGGGTAGTCGAGTGTCAAAAGACGTAAGGTTGCGGCGGCCTAGGAATCAGTGGGACCCAACGAATTGTTGAGTCCGCTATCGGATACTCCGCCGAAAAAATTAGGTCATTCTGGATTCCAAATTAGGACAAAGGACTCGAAATTAGGCCACTACCGACTAGTGAGTATCAAACGGGGCCATACCGCCTTATTGAGGCCCACTGGCCGGAACTCCGCCACGATGCCGCGCGTTCGTTCAATCAGGCGACATGGAGTTTCTCAATGGCGACAAAGAAGCTCATACCTGAGCCTTCTCCGCGGATGGTGATTTGGCTCGCCGCCGTCACGGCCGCGATGCTGTGCGGTATCCTTGTTTATGATTATGCCATTGGGGATCCGCGCATGGCCTGGACCGGGCACACGACGGCTCAACCGCTGGACTTCAAAAATCCGGGTAATCCTAAAAAAGCGAGCGAAGGGTAGGCAAAGGCGCGAAGCGCCGTGCCCGCGCGTTCATTCACCGAAACAGACCAACAAATCGCTGCCGCGGTCGGCGAAAGCAAGCGTGAAGAAAAACGCTCCACCTTCGATCTTGAGCCGCCGATAGCGGGAGCTTCCCGAAACACTTTGGTGGGCACGGCGCTTCGCGCCTTTGCCCACCCTACGCTTGCTCGGACATCCGCCATCGTCAATTGACGCATTGCGGAAGTTTCATTCGATCACCTCGTCGGCACGGGCGAGGATCGACTGCGGAACCGTAAGCCCGATCGCCTTGGCAACCTTGAGGTTGACCACAAGCTCGTATTTGGTCGGCGCCTGAACCGGCAAGTCGGCCGGCTTCTCGCCCTTGAGGATGCGATCGATATAACCAGCGGCGCGCGGGTAATCATTGTTCACATCGGGCCCGTAGGAGGCGAGGCTCCCCGACGTGGGGTAGTATCGGAACGGGTAGACATTCGGCAACCGGTATTGCGTCACCAGCGAGATGATCAATTCGCGATGGCTCAGTGACGACGGGCTTGCCGTTATGATCACACCGCCATTCGGCTCGCGTGCAAATGCAGCAAGAGCGCGTTGGATCTCGCTAGCGTCGCGCATATCGATTGCGCTCAATTCCACCGCAGATGACGAGGTTGCGGATTCGATCGCGGTGAATTGGCCGATTCCGGCGGCGAAGCTTGGATCGCGAAGGACAGCTACTCGCATCACGTTCGGCGCAATTTCCCTAAGGATGTCGAGCCATTTTCCGCCGATGCTGTATTCGAATGAGATAAATCCGGTGGTGTTACCTCCTGGCCGCGCCAAACTGTTGATGAAACCGGCGCCGACTGGGTCAATGACGCCCGCGAACACGATTGGCACGCTGCGAGTGACGCGCTGCAGCGCCGCCACGGCCGAACTTGCACCGGCAAGGATCGCGTCAGGCATCAGCGCGACCAATTCTTTTGCGTATCGGGGGTAGCGATCCGGATCGTCCGCGGCCCAGCGGACCTCAGTGCGCATGTTGCTGTCTTGGGTCCATCCCAATTTACCCAATTCCTGCGTAAATGCTGCAAGGCGCGCCTGACCTTGCTGGTCGTCCGCAGAAAAGCTCATCAACGCACCGATACGCCGCACTCGGTCGGTCTGCTGCCCGTGTGCCACGAGCGGCCACGCGACAGTTGCGCCGCCAAGCGCGGATATGAATTGCCGCCGTCCAATATCGATTGCCATTTGACCCGTCCCCAAAGGGATCATGCTCGTTGTAATGCAGGGCAGAATATCACGCCCCAATCGGCCGGTCTGTGCCGGCCTTCGGTGCGATCCTGGCTGTTCTTGCTGCGGGTGCGTGCGGCAGAAAGTGGCCCTTAGCTGCCGCGGCGGCGAACGAATGTTGCGGCACCTTTTGCGGTGAAGCAGCCACCGTCGTGGCGGCGTCGCGAAGCAGCTTCTGACCCGAAACGGTCCCTCAAAGCCGCAAGCGACTACCGGTTTTAACGGTGGTAGGCTCTTACCCCCGCCGGCAACGGCTCTGCTCAAGCCCCAAGGGCTGAGGGTCCAATGCAGCGCGAAGTTGGGTTACATCTAGAACTCGGGCCCGCCGACGAACGTGCAGAGCGGTTAGCCAGTCTGCTTACATTGTCCTATGAACCGATGTTTGCATGGCGGCTGGATGGACAGATCGAGTTCTGGAATGCGGGCGCCGAACGCCTTTACGGCTTTCCATCGAACGAGGCGGTCGGGCATTTCAGCCACGCTCTCTTACAAACCGAATTTCCAATCGAATTTGCCCAGCTGCGTTCCCACTTGTTGGATGAACGTTACTGGTCGGGCGAGCTACGCCATATCTGCAAGGATGGCAGCAAAGTCATAGTAGACAGCCGGATGCAGTTGCTCGGCGACGACACTGTGCTTGAGGTCAATCGCGACGTTACGCAGATCAAGACGCTCAATGATCAGCGCAAGCAAGTTGAAGCTGCGCTTCTCGAAAGCGAACAACAATTGCGTTGGCTTGCATCCATAGTCGAGTCGAGTGACGACGCAATTATAAGCAAAAATCTCGATGGCATTATCACAAGCTGGAATAGGGGTGCGGAACGGGTCTTTGGCTACACGGCCCAAGAGGCTATTGGACAGCCCATCACAATCGTCATTCCACAAGACCGGCAAGACGAAGAGCGCGCGATCCTGACGCGGATCAGAAGAGGAGAGCGTATCGACCATTTCGAGACTGTTCGACAACGCAAGCATGGCAGCTTAATCGTCGTTTCACTGACCGTATCTCCGGTCAAAAATGCAGAAGGCAAGATTGTTGGCGCATCAAAGAGCGCGAGGGATATTACCGAGCAGAAGCGGGCGCAGGAGCAGATCGCTACCTTGGCCCGGGAAGCAGAGCACCGAAGTAAGAACTTGCTCGCAACCGTACAGGCAACTGTTAGTCTTTCTCAGTCCGACACGCCCGAAGGCCTAAAGAAGGCAATAGAAGGACGCATTCTGGCACTCGCGAACGTTCATTCGCTATTTGTCGAGACACGCTGGATAGGTGCGGAGCTATCGACAATCGCAACGCAGGAACTTTCGCCGTATTCCGAGAAGGACAAAGGGCGCGTGCACATAGATGGCCCCCAGGTTCTGCTAGAACCGAATACCGCCCAGGTGGTCGCTGTAACCTTGCACGAGCTGGCGACCAACGCCGCCAAGTATGGGGCACTGTCCGTGCCCAGTGGCCAGATTAGCCTGAAATGGTTGCACGAGGCGGACGGGCGACTAATCCTTCATTGGAGGGAAATTGGTGGTCCCCCATTGAAAACGCCCACGCATCAGGGCTTCGGCACGCGAGTTATTGAACGAATAATTGGCCAACTAAAAGGCAAAGCGCGTTTTGACTGGCACGCGGACGGGCTGGTCTGCGAAATCACCCTTCGGGCGTGAAGTCCAACCTTGACACGTAGGCCCAGTCGAGTTGCTGAAAAATCGGCGTCGCAGCCGGATACTTCCATCCCGGATTGCGCAGCATCCGGGGTATGGCGTCAGTCACTTTTTACGCGACGGCCTCTTGACATATGTCCCCATTCCAGTTACGATACCATCCTCGCTCCGTGAAGGACATGACGCGGAGGCACACCGCGTCATGGGAGCGAGGGCGGTGCCCGCGGGCGGCTTTGCAGGCTGCTCCCGGGCGGTTTGGGCATCATGTCTCCCGGCATTATGACCGGGGTGGGAGGTGCTTCCCTGGACTGGGACAGGCGAAG
>Ga0210385_10000094_pt1 | contig 98847 bp, 83 predicted proteins | sample IncBWH26OmetaG_FD_160107 | JGI IMG/M metagenome (GOLD analysis project Ga0210385, IMG submission 160107) | Forest soil microbial communities from Barre Woods Harvard Forest LTER site, Petersham, Massachusetts, United States - Inc-BW-H-26-O ... | reverse complement strand
CGACCACCTCGCCCGGAATGGCGGCCGGCTCGCAGATGTGACGGCCGTTATAGTGCCGCATCAGATCGACGTGGATGTGATTGTAGTGATAAACGTTGGCGCCGGGCGCCAGCACGGTGGTGAAATCCTCGCACGCCGCCGCCTGCACGTCGTGCAGAAAACCCTGCTCCTCCGGCGTGCCGTGCCAGCCATATTGCACCGAGACTTTGTGGCCGTCGGCCAAGGTGAACTCGGCAATGTCCAGCGCGTTGCCGAAGGCGTGCTCGGAAATATGCGCGTTCGGATTGCCGTTCATGCCGCGGCACGAATAGGCGGAGATTTGTTTGATCTCCACCACCGGCTGGCGGAACCATTTCAGCGCCGCCGGCTGCACTGAAGCTGTGATCCACTGATCGAGCTCCGAGACGATCGGGCAGGCGAGCGTTGCCGGCGGTTTCACTTCGACCGGTCCGGCCGCGCCGGTGACCAGCGGGTCGCGCGGCGGTCCGAGCGGCGGCACCGGTTGAGCGGCGCTCGGCGGCGCCGGTGTGTAGGGCGCAGTAGGGCCGCCGTAATAGGGATGCGGCGGGCCGCCGGGGACGCCCAAATCCTCGTCGTCTTCCGGCGGCGCCAAGCCGGGCGGATTGAGCGACAACGGTTGTCCGACCGGTGTCGCCGATGGCGGCGGGTATCCTTGTTGCGGATACGACTGCTGCGGATATGAGCGTTGTGGATATGGCTGCTGCGGGTAGGGCTGCGACGGATACGCTTGCGGCGCGCCCGCTGGCAGCGGCGGCAGCTGTTGCGAACTGACGCCCGATGACGGCGCCGCGCTCGGCTGCGTCACCGGCCAATGCTGCGGCATGGATGCGTTGGGGATCGCGCCCGGCGGCACCGGCGCTTCGTCGCTATAGCCGAGCGGGCCGCTTTCGCCCAACGCCGAGACGCGCAGCGGATAATCCGCGCCGCATGCGCCCGGACCGCTGATGGAGGAGATGCGCACGCGCGTCGGCGATTCCTTCACCGCGCCGGAATTCAGGCACGCGATCTCGGCGTCGTGCCGCCATGGCTCGCGCTCGGCCAACATATAATGGCTGCAGCCGACGAGAGCGATCAGCGCGACGAGGACAAAGGAGCCGACGAGATACCAACGAACTCCAAGAGTCATGCGGGAGAGAATGCGAGCAATTTTGTTAAGGACTGCTCAATGATGTTGCGCCACGGGCGCGATAAGGAGTGCGTTAACCATACCCCTTGATCCGCAGCCGTCTTTCAGGCCACATCGCGGCGGGCGGAGGGGGCAGCGGCCATGGCGGGCAGGGCGAAGTTCATTTTTGCGGTGATCGGCAGCCTTGTCGCATGGGGCGGGCGCGCTTGATGTTGTCAGCGCTCGATCTCGCCCACCGCATCGAGGCCGGCGAACTCACGCCACGCGCCGTCATCGACATGTGCGCCGAGGCGATTGCGGCGCGCGAAAAAGACGTCGGCGCCTTCGTGGTGCTCGACCTCGATGGCGCCCGGCGCGCGGCGGACAATCCGAAACTGGCCGCGACGCCGCTGCGCGGGCTGCCGGTCGGGTTCAAGGACATTTTCGATACCGCCGATTTTCCGACCCAATACGGCTCGCCGATCTATGCCGGCTTCCAGCCGCGCGCTGATGCGGCCGCGGTGGCGCTGACGCGGCGCGCCGGCGGCATCGTCATCGGCAAGACCGTGACCACGGAATTCGCCACCATGGTGCCGTCGGTCACGCGCAATCCGCACAATCTCGCCCATACGCCGGGCGGCTCGTCGTCCGGCTCCTGCGCCGCCGTTGCCGCCGCGATGCTGCCGATCGCGTTCGGCACCCAGACCGCAGGCTCGGTGATCCGGCCGGCGGCGTTCTGCGGCGTCACCGGCTTCAAGCCGTCGTATCGGTTGATCCCGACGGCCGGCGTCAAAGACGTCGCTTGGCATCTCGACACCGCCGGCGTGTTCGGTTCAGGCGTTGCCGACGTCGCCTTCGTCACCGCGGCGATCACCGGGCGCGACCTGCGCGTGGATCGTGCAACGCCGGCGCCGCCGCGCATCGCGCTGGCGCGCACCCATTTGTGGCCACAAGCGAACGCGGCGATGCAACAGGCGGTCGAAAGCGCGGCGCGGAGCGCGGCGGCGGCCGGCGCCAAGGTCGTCGACGTGGCGCTGCCGCCGATCCTGGAAGAGGCCTACGCGGCGCAGTTCGTCATTCAGGATTACGAAACGTTCCGCTCACGCACGTTCGAATACGATCGTCATCGCGACCAGTTCGACAAGGAGTTACGCGAGGCGCTCGACGGTGCCGCGGCCATTACCGCCGACACTTACGACGCCGCGCGCCGCACTTCGAGCCGGGCGCGGCAAGTCTTCGCCGACACCATGGCCGATTACGACGTGATCCTCACGCCATCGGCGCCCGGCGCCGCGCCGCACGGCCTGGGCTCGACCGGCAATCCGATGTTCAACCGGCTGTGGACCCTTATGGGGACGCCGTGCGTCAACGTGCCGGGATTGAGCGAAGGCGAACTGCCGCTCGGCATCCAAATCGTCGGCCGCTTCGGCCGCGACCGCGCGGCGCTTGAGGCGGCGTTGTTTGTGGAGCGCGCGATTGCGCGCGATAGCGCCGCGTAGCGCCGGCTCTACACTTCGCGCGTTTCGAACAGGTACATGTCGGCGCCGCCGGTGGCAAAAGTCTGCACGTCGGCCGCGGCGGCTTGCCCTTCGGCGCTGGCGAACGCGCTTTGGATGGCGGCCATGTCGTCGAAATGCAGGATCGCGACCAGATGAATGCCGGACGGTCCGGCCGGCGTCGCCACAGGGCCTTTGTTGACTTCGTATTTTCTCAAGCCCGGAATCTTCTTGGCGAGCGGCACGTGCCTGTCGAAATAATGCTTGTCGAACGCCGCCGCATCGCGAGGCGTTTTGTACATGACGACGAGCCGAGCCATGAATCCTCCTGTTACCGTTGTTACTCCGCCGCGCTGCGCACCCGCGCCAGCGGATCGTAATTGAGGATCGGCGCCAGCCATTTCTCCGTTTGCTCCAGCGTCAAGCCTTTGCGCCTGGCGTAATCCTCGACCTGGTCGCGCTCTATCTTGCCGACGCCGAAATAATAGCTCTCGGGATGGCTGAAATAGAGGCCGCAGACCGAGGCGCCGGGCCACATGGCAAAGCTTTCGGTCAGGCGCACGCCGATGGCGCGCTCGCCGTCGAGCAGCTCGAACAAGGTCGCCTTCTCGGTGTGGTCGGGCTGCGCCGGATAGCCGGGCGCCGGGCGGATGCCGCGGTATTTTTCGCTGATCAGTTCGCCGCTCGACAGCGTCTCGTCGGCCGCATAGGCCCAAAACTCTTTGCGCACGCGCTGGTGCATCCGCTCGGCGGCGGCTTCGGCGAGGCGGTCGGCCAGCGCCTTGGCCATGATCGCGGAATAGTCGTCGTTGGCGTGCTTGAAGCGCTCGACGATGATTTCCTCGCCGACGCCGGCGGTCACCGCGAAGGCGCCGATATAATCGGCCAGCCCGCTGGCGCGGGGCGCGACGAAATCGGCGAGCGCCACGTTGGCGCGGCCTTCGCGGCGCGCCAGCTGTTGTCGGAGCGTATGCAGCGTCGCGATCGGTTTGCTGCGCGCCTCGTCGTCGAAAACGAGAATGTCGTCGCCTTCGCTGTTCGCCGGCCATAATCCGACGACCGCATTGGCGCGGAACCAACGCTCGGCGACGATCTTGCGCAGCATCTCCTGGGCATCGGCAAACAGGCTCCGCGCCGCTTCGCCGACCACCTTGTCGTCGAGTATGGCGGGATATTTGCCGTTGAGCTCCCAGGTGGCGAAGAACGGCGACCAATCGATGAGCTCGACGAGTTCGGCAATCGGCAGATCGGCGAGATTTTGCGTGCCGAGAAGTTTTGGCACCGGCGGCCGGTAATTGCCGGACCAGTTGAGTTTCAGCGCATTGGTGCGCGCATCGGAGAGCGGCAGCCGCTGCTTGTTCTCCTCGCCGCGGGCGTGCGCGGCGGCAATGCGGGCATATTCGGCGCGAATGTCGTTGACATATCGCTCGCGTGACTCGCGCGACAACAGCGAGGAGACCACGCCGACGGCGCGGCTGGCATCATTGACATAGATGGTCTGGCCGCGCCGGTAGTTGGGATGGATTTTCACCGCGGTGTGCACGCGGCTGGTGGTGGCGCCGCCGATCAACAGCGGCACGTCGAAACCTTTGCGCTCCATCTCGGCGGCGACGTGGCACATTTCGTCGAGCGACGGCGTGATCAGGCCGGACAGCCCGATGATGTCGGCTTGCTCGGCAATCGCGGCGTCCAGAATCTTGTCCGCCGGCGTCATCACGCCGAGATCGACCACGTCGTAATTGTTGCACTGGAGCACGACGCCGACGATGTTCTTGCCGATGTCGTGGACGTCGCCCTTGACGGTGGCGAGCACGATCTTGCCGTTCGACGATTTATGCTCGCGGCCGTCCTTGTCGGCCTCCATATACGGCATCAGATAGGCGACGGCCTGCTTCATGACGCGTGCCGATTTGACCACCTGTGGCAAAAACATCCGGCCGGTGCCGAACAGATCGCCGACCACGTTCATGCCGTCCATGAGCGGGCCTTCGATCACGGCGAGCGGCCGCGGCGCGGCGCGCCGCGCCTCCTCGGTGTCGACCTCGATGAAGTCGGTGATGCCGTGCACCAGCGCGTGCGTCAGCCGTTTGCCCACCGGCCATTCGCGCCAAGCGAGGTCGGCTTCCTTCTTTTCCTTGCCGTGGCCGCGGTGGCGTTCGGCCAGCGCCAGCAAGCGTTCCGCGGCATCGGCGCGGCGGTTGAGCGCCACGTCCTCGCAAGCCTCGCGCAGCTCGGGATTGAGATCGTCATAGACCGCCATCTGGCCGGCGTTGACGATGCCCATATCCATGCCGGCCGCGATGGCGTGATAGAGGAACACCGAATGCATCGCCTCGCGCACCGCCTCGTTGCCGCGGAACGAGAACGAAAAATTCGAGACGCCGCCCGACACATGGGCATGGGGCAGGTTCGCCCGGATCCAGCGTGCTGCCTCGATATAGGCGACGCCGTAACCGTTATGCTCCTCCATGCCGGTGGCGACGGCAAAGATGTTCGGGTCGAAAATGATATCCTGCGGTGGAAAGCCGACGCGATTCACCAGAATGTCGTAGGCGCGCGCGCAAATCGTGGTCTTGCGCTCGAGCGTGTCGGCCTGGCCGGCTTCATCGAACGCCATGACCACGACGGCAGCGCCGTGACGGCGCACCAGGCGCGCATGCGCGATGAAGGCGTTCTCGCCCTCTTTCATCGAAATCGAATTGACCACCGCCTTGCCCTGCACGCATTTCAAGCCGGCCTCGATCACGGAGAATTTCGAGGAATCGATCATCACCGGCACGCGGGCGATGTCGGGCTCGGCCGCGACTAGGTTGAGAAAGGTGACCATGGCCTTTTCGGAATCGAGCAACCCCTCGTCCATGTTGACGTCGATGATTTGCGCGCCGTTCTCGACCTGGTCGCGCGCCACGGCGAGCGCCGCCGTGTAATCGCCGGCGGTGATCAGCTTGCGAAACCGTGCCGAGCCGGTGACGTTGGTGCGCTCGCCGACATTGACGAAGGGAATTTCCGCGGTCAGCGTGAAGGCTTCGAGGCCGGACAGCCGCAGCCGCGGCGCGATGTCCGGCACCGCGCGCGGTGCCTTGCCGGCGACGGCGCGGGCAATGGCGCGGATGTGGTCGGGCGTGGTGCCGCAGCAGCCGCCGACGATATTGATGAGGCCCGCGTCGGCGAATTCGCCGATCAGCGCCGCCATGGCGTCGGGGCCTTCGTCGTAATGGCCGAATTCGTTGGGCAGGCCGGCATTGGGATAGGCGCAGATCAGCGTGTCGGCGATGCGGCCGAGCTCGGCCAGATGCGCGCGCATCTGCTTGGCACCGAGCGCGCAATTGAAGCCGACCGACAACGGCGCCGCGTGCGCGATCGCGTTCCAGAACGCTTCCGGCGTCTGGCCCGACAGCAGCCTGCCGGAGCGGTCGGTGATGGTGCCCGAGATCATGACCGGCAGATCGATGCCGCGCGCGAAAAGCTCTTCGGCGATGGCGAAGATGGCGGCCTTGGCATTGAGCGTGTCGAAAATGGTCTCGATCAACAGCGCATCGACGCCGCCGTCGAGCAGCCCGCGCACCTGCTCGGTGTAAGCGATGCGCAATTCGTCGAAGGTGACCGAGCGAAAGCTCGGATTCAAAACATCGGGCGAGATCGAGGCGGTGCGGTTGGTCGGGCCGATGGCGCCGGTGACGAAGCGTTGCTTGCCGTCCTCGTCTTGCGCGATGCGCGCGGCGTCGCGGGCCAGCCGGGCGCCTTCCAGGTTCAATTCGTAGGCGATCTCCGCCATGGCGTAATCGGCCTGCGCGATGCGCGTCGAGGAGAACGTGTTGGTCGAGACGATGTCGGCGCCGGCGCGGAAATAGGCGAGGTGGATGGCGCGCACCGCGTCCGGCCGGCTGAGATTGAGCAGGTCGTTGTTGCCGCGCACCTCGCGGTTCCAGGCATCGAAGCGCGCGCCGCGAAAACCTTCCTCGTCGAGGCTCAGCGCCTGGATCATGGTGCCCATGGCGCCGTCGAGCACCAAGATGCGCTCGGCGGCGAGCCGGCGCAGCGTTGTTTCGGTTGGCGATTTTTTTGACGCGGACGCGGCCATGGATTTACGCACGCTCCTTTTCCGCAACAACGCGAGCGCCGGTGCCGTGAGTGGTGCTCGGCCGTAGCCCGAGCAGATGGCAGATCGCGTAGACGAGATCGGCGCGGTTCATGGTGTAGAAGTGAAAGTCGGTGACGCCGTGATCGACCAGGTCGAGCACCTGTTCGGCGGCGACCGCGGCGGCGATCAGCTTGCGGGTTGCGGCATCGTCGTCGAGGCCGTCGAAGCGGTCGGCGAGCCAGGCCGGCACCGAGGCGCCGCAGCGTGCGGCAAAGGTTTTTGTGGTCTTGAAATTCTGCACCGGCAGAATCCCCGGCACGATCGGGATGTCGATGCCGGCCGCGCGCACCCGGTCGAGATAGCGGAAGTAAAGATCGTTCTCGAAGAAGAACTGGGTGATCGCGCGCGTGGCGCCGGCGTCGACCTTGGCTTTGAGCATGTCGATATCGGCTGCGACCGAAGGACTGTCCGGATGTTTTTCCGGATAGGCCGAGACCGACACTTCGATGTCGGCCAGATTCTTGATGCCAACAAGCCGCTTGATGCCGGCGACGAGGTCGGCGGCATTGCGGTAGCCGCCGGGATGCGGCGCGTATTTCTCGCCAGCGCCGGCCAACGGGTCGCCGCGCAATGCCACGATATGGCGCACGCCGGCCTGCGCATAGGCGCCGATCACCGCGTCGATCTCGGCGCAGGTCGCGGCGACGCACGTCAGGTGCGCCGCCGGCGTCAGCATGGTCTCGGCGAGGATGCGCTTGACGGTCGCGTGGGTGCGCTCGCGCGTCGAGCCGCCGGCGCCGTAGGTGACGGAAACGAAATTCGGCTCGAGCGGCGCCAGCCGGCTGATCGCCTCCCACAGCGATTGCTCCATCTCCGCGGTCTTGGGCGGAAAAAACTCGAACGAAACACGAATGCCGCGCGGCTTGCCGGCATTGATGAAGCGGCTTTTACGAGACGCGTCCATCATCATGCGACCTCGCGCGTCTTCGGCGCCGCCAGCACGATGCGCGGATCGCGGGCGAGCCAGAGCGAGACCGCGATCTTGCCGTGCGGACCGGGGGGAAGGGTTTGCTGGCGGACGATGTCGAGGCCGGCGGCTTCGAGCCATTGCGTTACGGCTTCCGGCGCAAACCCGAGCCGGCGATGGGCGTGCTCCTCGCGCAGGAATTCGAGATCGTGCGGCGCAAAGTCCACGACAAGAAGCCGGCCGCCCGGCCGCAGCACCCGCACCGCTTCGCGGATAGCGCGCGCGCTGTCGTCGAGGAAGTGCAGCACCTGGTGGATGATGACGACATCGAACGAATCCCGCGGCAGCGCAAGATCGTAGATGTCGCCCTGCCGCACGCTGCAATTCTTCAGGCCGGCGCGATCGAGCCGGGCGCGGGCCAGCGCCAGCATATCGAGCGACAGATCGAGGCCGAGGCCGCGCTCGATGTCGCTCGCGAACAGCTCCAGCATGCGGCCGGTGCCGGTGCCGAGATCGAGCAGCGCGCGGATCGGCTTGTCGGCGAGCGCCGAGCGGATCGCGTCTTCGACGGCGGTATCGGCGACATGAAGTTTTCGGATGCGGTCCCACTCGGCGGCGTGCCGGCGGAAATAAGTCTGCGCCGCGGTGGCGCGCGCGGTGCGCACCGCCGCGAGCCGCTCGCGGTCGCGGGCGATCACTGGATCGTCGGCATCGAGCCGGGTGATCATGGCGCGGGCGATGTCGGCTGCGCTGCCGCGCTCGCGCAAACGGAAGAACGCCCACGAGCCTTCGCGGAAGCGCTCGACCAGCCCGGCCTCGGCGAGGAGGCGCAAATGCCGCGACAGCCGCGGCTGCGACTGGCGCAAGATCTCGGTGAGGTCCGAGACCGTCAGCTCGGCCTCGGCGATCAGCGCCAGGATGCGCAGGCGGGTGGCTTCCCCCGCTGCCTTGAGCATGGTGGTGAGGGCCGGGAAGGCGAGGAGCTCGGTGTCCATGGCAACGTCGCTTCGATCAGATATAAAGATATCTTTATACGGAGAATCTGAGCTTGGCAAGGGGGATTATAACCTTGACAAAGCATGGGCAAGATATAGTGATGGGACGACAGGCCGACGCTCCCCCCCCCCCGGAAGGGATGGCTTATGAACGGGCAATAGCTGGTTTCGGGTCAATCCCGATGCCAAAAAAGAGCCAAGGAAGGCGGTTGAGGGGGGTTCGCGAATATGCGAATCTGCCACGCCCTGGAGGGCGTGGCAGGGTAGTTGGCCGAATGACCGCAACTCATTCTACTTTTTGGCGCGAACGCCTCACAGTTCCCGCATATCGCGTAACCGAAGCGGCGAGGTACGCGCACACGTCAAAGCAAACGATTAGCAATTGGCAGCGCATTCACGGCAATCGCGCCGGGGTAATCTCCAAGCGTGATGAACGCGAGGGACTGTCTTATCTGCAATTGATCGAGCTCGGCGTGGTCGCGGCTATGCGAAATTCTGGCGTGAAACTGGAACGAATACGCGAGGCCCGCGAATATCTCCGTTCTGAATTCGAGAGCGAATTTCCGTTTGCTCATTACCGCTTCAAGACCGACGGAAAGACGCTTTTTATGCACTACGATCAGCTTGTCCAAACGGACAAAGATAAGCTACTTGCGCTGAATGAGAATGGGCAACTTGCTTGGAATGAAATTCTGAGCGGCCTTCTACATGAGTTTGAATACGATACGGATATCGGGACGGTTCTTCGATGGCGGGTTGGCGGATACGATAGTCCCGTGCGCCTTGATCCTCGTATTGCATTCGGCGCTCCCCACGTAAGCGGCACTGCTACATGGGTTTTGCGCGAGCGATGGAAAAGCGGGGAGGGCCTCGCGGATATCGCAGAGGATTACAATCTGGCTACCACCTTAGTAGTGGCTGCGTTGGAATTTGAACAAGTTGATTTAGACCACGATCGACCGAACAAGTGGATACACTAGTCTTTTATTTTGACCGCACGTTCGGCACTCGGCTGCCGAAAGCGATTCACGCAATGCGACCGCCATTCTTAGTTAAATGGCACCAGGAGGAAAACTTTCCGGCAAATATGGAAGATGACAAGTGGATGGAGATTGTTGGTCCCCGTAAATGGATCGTGTTCACTCAAGATCGCAAGTTCCACAAATTGCCAGCGGAATTACTGGCGGTAAAACAACACTCAATCCGCTGCTTTTATCTTCCTATGGCGCGAGAAAATAGGTGGACATCGCTTTGTCATATTGCATGGCGATGGGAGAGGATGCAGGAAATGGCGCGCACACAAGCTGCGCCGTTTATATTTGAGATGAAGGGAAATCGCCAGTTCTACAGGGTGAAATTGCCATGAGCGACAAAACGAAATCCGAGCAGCATCCTGACGCATGGTCGCGCTTTGAAAGCGCTGTTGACGTTGTGGCTAAATCGCCCCCACAGCATAGGGTTAAAGAGACCAAGAGTCCCAAGGCAAAACAGAAAAAGTCAAAGCCGACAGAGGCCCGCTAGCGGTGCGTTGTGGGCCTAGATGGCTGCGCGCACGATCCGGCGTATGAAAGATCACGCCGCTAGCCTACCTTCTCAGCCGCCTTCAACAGGTCGGCCGCCAACTGGATTGCGAATTTCGTGTCTAAGCAGATATGAAAATCCTCCAAATCCTCCGGGTTTTTCACGTCGAATACGCGTATTGATAAATATACGGCGTTTCCTTCTGCGGTCGCTTTTGGGAGTATCGCGGCGGCTAGCTCAGTTGGCAGTTCGGCTTGCTTGAAAGTGCCCATGTTACTTTCTCCCTTTCCGCCATCGCATGAAGCGCTCGGCTTCGCGTTTAATTCGCAGTTGATTGAGTGAGTTTGCTAGGTCGCCGATACGTTAGCCTTTTGCCCTTGATGCCCTCTGCCGCCTTTTCAGCGCGCATTAGGTCATTGAAGCCCAAGCGAGTGCGGGTGTTGTAGCGGAAATCGAATTCAGACACGTAGCGGTGCAAATGTTGCTCGCTGCAATGCTGATAAACGCCCTTCATGCCGCGCTTGAAGATCGAATAGTAGCCTTCGAGCGTGTTCACATGCACGTCGCCATGTACGTATTCGCCTTGATCGTGGTTGACCTTTTCGTGCTCCGCGATGCCAAAACGATTGCGAGCCTTGTAGTAAGCCGCCGCGTCCGTCATGAGCCTGCTTTCCTCATGCACGTTGCGACGGATGATCTTTTCGACGGCAGGGCGGTTGACGTTATCGAGCACCACTGAGCGAATTGGACCGGCGCGCTCGACAAGGCTCATGACGGCCATCTTGTGAGCATAGCCCCTGCGAACCTTCGCGCCCTTCCTGTTCACGATGAAAGTTTCGTCCGCCTCGACGATCTTGCCCGGCCCGCCAAGCTGGCCCTTGGGATCGGAACGCAGGGCTTCGCGAAGCCTGTGCATCATGAACCAGCTCGACTTGTACGAAATGCCGAGCGAGCGATGCACTTGATGGGCGCTGACGCCTTTCTTCGACGCGGTGAGCAGGAACAGGGCGGCAAGCCATTTGGACAAAGGGATTTTGCTGCGCTCGAAAACAGTTTTGACCGTGACGGTGAATTGCTCGCGGCATTGGCTGCACTGATAGAGGCCCGGACGATGGGCCTTTCCCTGGAGCGCCGTCACGTCGTCGCCTGTAGCGCCACAATGGGGGCAAACAGGGCCATTCGGCCAAACCCGTGCCTCTAGCCATTCCCTGGCTTTGGTTTCGTCGGTGAAGATCGGGTTTTGGAGGTTCGCAGTCATTGGGCAGTTCCTTTCTGCCCACATACTACCTATCGAAACTGCTTTGTCAAGGTTATAATCGCCTTGGCAAGGTTTGTGGGAAGCTGCCCAAAATCAGTGGGATGCAGCCTTTTGGGGCGCTGAAGACCTATGACTAGCCGCTTGGGCGGCCGGCATGCGAACGTAAGCTATGACCGAAGCCGCCAGGGAAAACGAAGGTTCATCGCGCGATGATCGATCAAGCCTGCGCGAGGGCGAGATCGCGGTCGAGCTGCCGGCCCAGTTCGACGCCTCGCTCTATTTCATCGGCCGCATTCGCACGCCTTGGAAGACCCGCGACGAGTGCCCGAAGAACGGCCGCGAGACCGAGGAGGTCTGCACCATCGAGCTCGACCCGCGCTGGGCCAAAGGCCTGCAGGGGCTGGAGACTGTGAGCCACGTGCTGGTGCTGTATTGGATGGACAAGGCGCGGCGCGATCTGGTGCTGCAATCGCCGCGGCACTATGCCGAGCACCGCGGCACGTTTGCGTTGCGCTCGCCGGTGCGGCCCAATCCGATCGCGGCCGCGGTGACGAGGCTGCAGCGGATCGAGGGCAACAAGCTCTTTGTCGTCGGCCTCGATTGCATGGACGGCACGCCGCTGCTCGATCTCAAACCCTATTTCGCCTCGACCGATTCCGCCCCCGACGCCTCGGTCGGCTGGCACGCTTCGCGCAAGCGCTAGAGCGAAATCGCTTCAGATTGAAGCGATTTGTGCTCTAGCATTTTGATGGAGCATGATCTTTTCGGAAAACCGGTATCCACTTTTCCGGATCATGCTCTAATCACGTCATCGCGAGCCAACGGGTCGGCCCGATGCGGCCAGCCTGCAGACGACCTACGTTGGTTTCGATTTTCGCGAGCGACGACAACCGCGGCAAAGGCAGGAATTCCATGGGCATCGTGAAGACCAAAGACGGCGTCGAGATCTTCTACAAGGACTGGGGCAAAGGTCAGCCCATCGTGTTCAGTCATGGTTGGCCGCTCTCAGCCGATGACTGGGACAATCAGATGCTGTTCTTCCTCAATCACGGCTATCGCGTCATCGCCCATGACCGCCGCGGCCACGGCCGATCCACCCAGACCGGCGACGGCCATGACATGGATCACTATGCCGACGACCTCGCGGCGGTAACCGCGCACCTCGATCTCAAGAATGTTATTCACGTCGGCCACTCCACCGGCGGCGGTGAGGTGGTGCACTATTTGGCACGGCGCGGCGAAAGCGGCGTGGCGAAGGCGGCTATCATCAGCGCGGTGCCGCCGCTGATGCTCAAGACGCCGGCCAATCCAAACGGCCTTCCCAAGGCAGTCTTTGACGACTTGCAGGCGCAGCTCGCGGCCAGCCGCTCCAAATTTTATCGCGCGCTGCCGGAGGGTCCGTTCTATGGCTACAACCGGCCGGGCGCGAAGCCATCGGAGGCCGTCATCGCCAACTGGTGGCGCCAGGGCATGATGGGCGGCGCCAAGGCGCATTACGACGGCATCGTCGCCTTCTCACAGACCGATTTCACCGAGGATTTGAAAAAGATCACCGTGCCGGTGCTGGTGATGCACAGCGAAGACGATCAGATCGTTCCCTATGTCGCTGCCGGGCCAAATTCGGCAAAGCTGCTGAAGAACGGGACGCTAAAGACCTACAAGGATTTTCCGCACGGCATGCCGACGACGCAAGCCGACACGATCAATGCCGACTTGCTGGCCTTCCTGAAGGCGTAACGCGAGGCGGCAACGCGCCTTAGGATTCGAATGAGCGTGCTTGAATCGAGGAGGAGTATTATGGATCGCCGAACTTTCGTCGGTGCCACAGTTGCGGCTGCAGCGAGCTCGATCCTGGCGCCTGCCGCTTTTGCGCAATCCGCCCCCAAGGCCAAAAATGTCGTCCTTGTGCACGGACTCTTTGCCGACGGATCAAGCTGGTCCGAAGTCATTCCGCGATTGCAGGCGGCGGGGCTCAACGTGACCGCCGTGCAAAACCCCCTGACCACGCTGCCCGAAGCGGTCGACGCAGCGCTGCGCGTGCTGGCGCGGCAGGATGGGCCGACGGTTCTCGCCGGGCATTCGTTTTCGGGGATGATCGTCACCGACGCCGGTGTGTATCCGAACGTCTCGGCGGTTGTCTATGTGGCGGCGCGAGCGCCGGATGCCGGCGAAGATTACACGGCCTTGGCCCAGAAATTTCCGGCGCCGCCGGCGTCGGCCGGCATCGTTTTTGATGGCGATGAAGGATTCCTCAGCAAGGAGGCTTTCCTGCATGATTTCGCCGGCGACTTGCCGGAAACAAAGGCAAAAGCGCTCTACGCGGTGCAGTGGCCGTTCCACAAAACCCTGCTCACCGGCAAAACCACCCACGCGGCGTGGCGATCGAAGCCCAGCTGGTATGCAGTGTCGACGGAAGACCGGACCATCAACCCGGATCTGGAACGCTTCATGGCCAAGCGCATGGGCGCCAAGACGATCGAGGTCAAGGCGAGCCACGTTTCCCTGATCTCGCAGCCCGAAACGATCGCCAATCTGATCCTGGAAGCAGCCGGACAGACTTAGAGCGTGATCCCGAAAAGTGGATACCGGTTTTCGGATAAGATCATGCTCAAACAAAGATTCTAGACTATGATCCGATTCAATTGAATCGGATCATAGTCTAGAGCTTCGACAGCAGCGCATCAGAACAACGCCGGCACCTCGCCGAGCGGCAGCATGCCGAGCGAGACAAAGCCGTCGGAAAAATTCAGCGGCAGCACGATGGCCGGCTTTTTGTCGATCTCGGTCGGCTGGCCCATCTTGTTGAGGCTGTCGATGACGCTTGCGGCGGCGCTGTCGCGCACCACGCCGCCTAAGCCCGGCATCAGGCGATCGAGGGCACTGAGGCCCTGCTGGGCCTGGCCGGAGCCGCCGTTGAGCTTGTCGATGCCGCGCCCGATCAGGCGATCGATGCCGAGTTTCGGCACGATGTTCTCCAGCCCCGCGATGCCGACGCGGATGAGGCCGTTGAGCTTGCCGTTCGCGTTCACGGTGAGCGTGCCGGCGCCGACGATGATGGTGTCGGGTCGCTCCAGGCGCAGACGCGTGATCTCGATATTGCCGCCCGACGCCTGCATCTCGCGAAAGCGCTGCGGCCACGGTTTTGGCGTGAGATCCTTAAAACCCCGGAACACGACATCGACTTCGCCTTGCACCGGATCGGCGAGCAGCGGATGCAGTGTCGGAGTGGTCGCCGCGGCGAATGTCAGGAGCGCGTCGATCACCGGATTGTTGGCGGCCGAGCCGCCGACGATGCGGCCTTGGAACTCGGCATGGTCGGCCGCGAAGAGCGTGGTGCCGTTGGCGCCGGCGAGCTGATCGACGTGCGGGTGATCCAAGGTTACGGAAACGCTGTCGGGCTCGGGCGGCAGCCCGCTCACGCTGCCGCGCGCGCGCGACCAATTGGCGACAAAACGCGCTGGCTGGCCGGGCTCCGCGACGGTGAGGGGGCTTGAGATTTCGCCGACCAGCAAGGTGGGACGATAGACCTGCGCCGCGACGCTGACGTCCTTGGCGCCGACCGCGAATGGCGGCTGGGTGCTGCTGATCGTGGCGCCGGCCGTCGTGCAATCCGCCTCGATGCGGAACGGGAATCCGCTGATGGTTTGGCTGCCGCAGGTATAGACCCGGCCGGCTGCGGCTTCGCGCGCGATCCAGCCGGACATGGTGCGATCGGCAATGCCGGCGGCGTAGTACCACAGCGCACACCAGACCGCCGCGAGCACGATGACGACGCAGACCGGCAGCACGACCGGCCACAGCCGGCGACGCGGCGGGGCGGCAACGCCGGGATACCGGCGCGGACGCTGGCGCCGGGGCTGCATCATGTTGAGTGGAGATTCGCCGGGCATGGTTCCTATTCGTCCGTCGCGTGCGGCAATTTCAAGACTATCAAATCCAACATATTAGATGTGCGCCATTGTGCCGCCGGCATCGTCCTGTTAGGCGAGCGAAACCGGCTCAGGAGTTAGCGCGCAAGATGGACGCAAGCAACGACCATGAAACGGGGGACCTGTGGGTGTTCGGCTACGGCTCGCTGATGTGGCGGCCGGGTTTTGACGTCATCGAACGGGTGCCGGCGCGGCTCATTGGGCTGCACCGGGCGCTCTGCGTCTTTTCTTATGTTCATCGTGGCACCCCGGAGAAGCCCGGCCTGGTTCTGGGGCTCGACCGCGGCGGCATGTGCCGCGGCATCGCCTTCCGCGTCGCCGCCGCCAAGCGCGAGGGCACCATCGCTTATCTGCGCGGCCGCGAGCAGGTCACCAGCGTCTATCTGGAAGCGGTGCGGCGGATCGAGCTCGAGGATGAGGCGCGCCGCCAGGTGCGGGCGCTTACCTACATCGTCGATCGCGGCCACGTCCAATATGCCGGCCGGCTCAGCGTCGCCGAGAGCGTGCACTATGTGCGGCAAGGCCACGGCCGCTCCGGACAAAACCGCGATTACGTCATCGAAACGGTCCGCGCGCTCGAGGCGCTCGGTTATCGCGAGAGCGATTTGCATCTCATCGCCGACCGTTTGCAGGGACCTCACGAGGCCGAGCCCGCCGTCGTGCCATCGTCCTGAGGGTTTTGCGCCGCGTCGCGCGTTGCGATCTCGCGCCGGCCTTCGGCCACCAGCCGCGCGGTGGCTTCCTCGAGAACGCTCTGCAACCGCGCGGCAAAGATCCGCCGGTCAAGTCCGGGCGCGATGGGCTCGAGCGCCTCGACCAGAATAGTGCCGGGAACACGGTGCAATGACCGGCGCGGCCAGAACAGGCCGGAATTGAGCGCCAGCGGCACGCAAGCGACATCGGCCTTGCTGTAGAGATAAGCAATGCCGGGTTTGTAGACCGGCTCGGCGCCGGGCGGCCGCCGCGTACCCTCTGGAAAAATAACAACTTGGCGCGCGCGCGCGAGTTCCTGCCGGGCGCGCGCGCTCATGCGCGACAGCGCCGCCAATCCGGCTTCGCGATTGACCGGAACGAGGCCCGCCTTCCAGGTGTACCAGCCGAACAACGGAATCCACATCAATTCGCGCTTGAGGATGTAGGCCGGATCGCGCAGCACGGCATAAAGCGCGAAAGTCTCCCAGGCCGACTGGTGCTTGCAGGCAATGATGCAGGCGCCGCGCGGAATGTTCTCGATGCCGCGCCACTCGACCTTGATGCCGCAGACGACTCGAAGCAGCCAAAGGCTGGTCCTCGCATAGGAGCGGACGAAGGCGAGCAGAAACCGGCGCGGCAGGAAAAAGGTCGGCAGCGCCACCGCCATCTGAATGACGAGGTTCGCGTAGAACAGCGCGTTGAACAAAAGCGAGCGTATGAGAAGGGACGTTGATCGGGCCAAGGCGGACCTGTCGGCGAGCGGGTGGCGGGCGCAGTCAGAAACCGCGTGCGTCGGCGACGCGGTGGCTGCCGTCGCTTTCAGCCACGGTGTCAAACCGCATCCGCACCTTGGCGAAAAGGTATTTGAGATATTCCGACAGCACCAGCCGCGTCGTCTCGCCGTTCGACCACCACGGCTCGATGCGCAGGCGGTCGGACACCACCGGGAACGGGATGAGGGCGGCGTCGGGAAGCTGATGGGCGAGCTCGGCGAGCGCGCGGGGCATGTGGTACGCCGACGTCACGACAATGAGCGACTGAAAACCGTGCTCGATCGCCCAACGCCGCGCCTGCACCGCATTGCCGAGCGTGTTGAGCGCCGAATAATCGAGATCGACGCAGCAGTTCAGCAGGCGGCCGTAGTCGACGGTCTGGCGGGCGATGTCGCCGGTCGTGGTACCGGGATTGACGCCGGTGATGAGCAAGCGCTTGCCGCGGCCGGAGGCGAGCAGCTCCAGCGCGTCGGTGACGCGCGAGGTGCCGCCGGTCAGCACCACGATGCCGTCGGCGCTGCGATCGAGAGCTACTTCCTGGCCCGGCAACAGCCAGACAAAACCGCCGAAGCCGAGCACGAGCGCGACAACGCCGAGAATGGCGAGCTTGACGGTCACCGCGGTGATGTGCCGCCGCCTGACGGCGGACTTAAGGCCCGGCATCGCTGTCCCTCGCGCCGAATTTCGCCCCGGCGGCCGGCGTTCGAGCGATGCCGATCATAGCCGCATTCAATCGATGGTCTCTAGCGTCCGGTTGACCGTGTAGCGGGAGACCAAGGCCGTCACCACGGCCATGACCACGATCTGGATGACGATGGCCACATAGCCTTTGACGCCAATGGAGAGGTTGCCGAACAGCGCCGCCGCCTCGTCGCCCGAGGGGGTGCCGGCCAGCCACGCCCGCGCCGCTTCGGCGCAACCGAACAGGACGATCGCAGCCCCGCCGCCGATGGCGCCGCCCTTGAGACCGAGCAGGAGAAAATGGTGCTGGAATTGGCTGGCGACGAAGCTGTCGGTGGCGCCGATATAATGCAGCACTTCGACGATCGGCCGGTTGGTGGCCATGGCGCCTCGTGTGGCAAAGGTGACCGACAGCATGGTCACGGCGATGACGAGACCGAGCACCGCGAGCCCGCACAACACCGCCGTGCCGGCCATGGTGCGCATCCGTTCCATCCAGCCGCGATGATCGTCGAGGCTTGCGGTCGGCACCTGGTTGGCCAGCGCCTGGCGCAGCGCGGCAAAATTCGGCGTCGCGCCGGGCGCGAGCTTGATGACGATCAGGCGCGGGATTGGCAGATCGTCGAGGTGCAGGCCGCCGCCGAGCCACGGCTCGACCAGCTTTTCGGATTCTTCTTTCGAGTAGGCGCGGACATCGGCGATGCCCGGAGCAGCGCGTGCGGCGGCGACGGCTTTGCCCACGTCGGCCTCGATGTCGCGCCCGGCGGCGGGGCGGACCTGGACGGTGACTTCGCGCCCGACTTCGGATTGCCAATCGTTCGCCGTGCTCACCACCAGCATCGCGGCGCCGGTGGTCAGTGCGGCAAGGAACGTCATGATGGCGACGACGGCGACCAGCGAGCGTCCGGCGATCGAGCTTCCCGGCACGATCGAGGCCGAGCCGCGCGGCGCGCGATCGAGCGCCGCCCCGGGATCGATGTCGTCCCATGGCTCGATCATGGTCTCGATCGGGTTAGTCGTAGACATGCAGCCGTCCTTCATGCAGCACCAGGCGGCGCGCATCGAACTCGTCCATCAAGGCGATATCGTGGGTGGCGATGACCACCGACGTGCCCGATTTGTTGAGTTCGATGAACAGCCGCAGCAAGCGCTGACCGAGATTGGGATCGACGTTGCCGGTGGGCTCGTCGGCGAGCAGAAGCTGCGGCCGCGCGATCACTGCGCGCGCAATCGCCGCGCGCTGCTTCTCGCCGCCGGATAGGATCGGCGGCAGCGCGCTCATGCGGTCGCCGAGCCCGACCCATTGCAGCAGCTCGACCACCTCGGCCCGGTATTCGGCCTCGTCCTTGCCGATGACGCGTAGCGGCAGCGCCACGTTCTCATAGGTCGTCATGTGGTCGAGCAGGCGGAAATCCTGGAACACCAGCCCGATGCGGCGGCGCAAGGTGGCGCGGCCGTCCTTGGAGAGCGTCGCCGCGTCTTGGTCGAACATGGTGACCAGGCCGCGGGTCGGCCGCAGCGACAGGAACAGCATGCGCAACAGCGATGTCTTGCCGGCGCCCGAGGGCCCGGTGAGGAACTGGAACGATTTGGCGTCGATACGGAAGGTCAGGTCGCGCAGAATCTCGGGGCCACGCCCATAGCGCAAGCCGACATTCTCGAATCGGATCACGCGGTCCTCCGAACGGGCGGCGGGCCGGCCCGAGCCTGCACCGCGACGGCCGATTGCGGCCTGATTCGCCCCGCCTGCAAACTTAACACCGCGGCGCCGGCATGGCCCTGCCGCCCGGACCGGCCGGCATGGTTTCCAATCCGTTAACGGATCGGGTGCTAGGGTCGCCGCAAAAGGTGCCGACCACCCGATTCGCCAATGCTGATCGTCTGCCCGAGCTGCGCTACATCCTACGATGTCGAGCTGGCAAGCCTGCAGCCGAGCGGGCGCCAGGTGCGCTGCGTGCGCTGTCGCAAGGTCTGGCACGCCGCGCCGCGCCATGCCGACATGCTCTTGGCCGCGGCCGAGGCGATCGCGCCCGCGCCGCAAATGGCGGAAGCCCCAGCCGACGCTTTTGCCGAGGAACCGGCGTTGCAGTCGGCCGATGAGCCGCCAGCCGACGGCGGCGCGTGGGCGGCGCCGGACGAATCGCCCGCCGACGAGATGGCCGCAGCCGAGATGGCTGCCGACGAGCCGGTTGCCGCGGTCGAGGTTGAAGCCCCGTCCATTGCGCCGGTCGACCTCGATGCCGGACAGCCTGTGATCGAAGTCGCGGCCGATCATGTCGCGGCAGAGGACACCGAGCCGCTCGAGGACATCGAGACCTATGCGGCGCGGCGCCAGAAGCGCGGCTTCGGCCGAGCGTCGTGGCATTGGCCACTGTCGAACCTGCAGAGCGGCATTCTCGCCTTGCTCATCGTCGACGCCGTCCTGGTCGGTTGGCGCAACGACGTCGTGCGCGTCCTGCCGCAGACCGCGTCGTTCTATTCGATGCTCGGTCTATCGGTGAACTTGCGCGTGCTGGCGCTTGACGGTGTCACCACGACCACGGAGCAGCACGAAGGCGTGCCGATCCTCGTGGTCGAGGGCAGCGTCGTCAACGACACTCGCAAGATCGTCGACGTGCCGCGGCTGAAATTCGTGGTCCGCAACGGGGCCAACGAGGAAATCTATTCCTGGACCGCCGTGCCGCCGCGCGCGACCTTGCCGCCCGGCGAAACCGTGGCGTTCCGCAGCCGCCTCGCCTCGCCGCCGCCCGACGGGCGCGACGTGCTGGTGCGTTTCGTCACCCGTCACGACATCATCGCCGGGACACGGTGACCGCCAAACCCTGAAGAAGCAAAATGTCGCGCATCCTCATTGCCGAAGACGAAGAAGCCCTCTGCGCCATGTGCGCGCGGGCGCTGACGATGGACGGCCACGAGGTCAAGACCGCGGCCGACGGCAGCGAAGCGCTCGACGTGCTGGTGCGCGAAGAGGGGCGTTTCGATTTGTTGCTCACCGACGTGCGCATGCCGATCATGGACGGTATCGCGCTCGCGCTCAACGTCGCGCGCGATTTTCCGAGCATGACGATCCTGTTGATGACCGGCTATGCCGATCAGCGCGAGCGCGCGCAGGGCCTCGACGCCCTGATCCATGACGTGATCACCAAGCCGTTCACGCTGGCATCGCTGCGCGCTGCGGTGAATGAAGCGCTCACGGTCAAGACGCGCGGCTGAATTTTTCAGAAATCTAGTCGTCGTTCGCGTAGGGCCGCGGCAGCGGCTCGGCCTTCGGCTTGGCATCGGGCTCGCGAAAATCCGGCGCGGGCGAGTCCAGGTTGAACTGGCTCATGCCGCGGCGGATGGCGCGGCGTTCGGAGAAGACATTGTATAACGTGTCGGCGTCGCCGTTGCGCACGGCGCGCGTCAGGGTCGAGAGATCCTCGTTGAAGCGGCCGAGCACTTCCAGCACCGCGTCCTTGTTGTTCATGAAAATGTCGCGCCACATGGTCGGGTCGGACGCGGCGATGCGGGTGAAATCGCGAAAGCCGCCGGCGGAATATTTGAGGATTTCCGATTCGGTGATCAGACGAAGGTCGAATGCAGTGCCGACGATGTTGTAGGCGATCAGGTGCGGAACGTGGCTGGTGACCGCGAGCACCAGGTCGTGATGCTCCGGCGACATGATTTCGACGCTGGAGCCAAATGCCTTCCAGAATTGCACGAGGCGTTCGACGGCGGCCTGGTCGGCGTCTTTCGCAGGCGTGAGGATGCACCAGCGGTTGATGAACAGCTCGGCGAAGCCGGAGTCCGGCCCGGAGTCTTCCGTGCCGGCGACAGGATGGCCGGGAATAAAATGAACGCCGGCCGGAATGTGAGGCGCCATGTCGCGCACCACCGCGGCCTTGACCGAGCCGACGTCGGACACGGTCGCGCCGGCTTTGAGATGCGGGCCGATGTCCTTCGCCACCGCGCCGCAGGCGCCGATCGGCACGCTGACCATCACCAGGTCGGCGCCGGCGACCGCGGCGGCGCTGGTGTCCACCACCTCGTCGGCGAGGCCCAGTTCGCGGATGCGCTGCCGCGTCGGCTCGGAGCGCGACGTCGCAACGATTTCGCGCACGAGATCGAGCGCGCGCGCCGCGCGCGCGATCGAGCCGCCGATCAGGCCGACGCCGATCAGCGCCAGGCGGTCATAGAGGACTGGCGAAGCCATCACTGCCGTCCCATGAATTCCTTGAGCGCCGCGACCACGAGCCGGTTGGCCTCCTCGGTGCCGACGCTCAGCCGCAGCGCGTTCGGCAATTTGTAGGCGGCGACGTAACGCAGGATCAGCCCGCGCGCGGTGAGGAACGCGTCGGCGTCCTTGGCGGTGCGGCCTTTGGTATCCGGAAAGTGGATCAGCACGAAATTGGCGACGCTCGGCGTCACCTTGAGGCCGAGCTTGCCGATCTCTTCCGTGAGCCACGCGAGCCAGCGCGTGTTGTGCGCCCGCGCGTACTCCTGGTGCTCGGTGTCCTTGATGGCGGCGATGCCGGCGTCGCTGGCCGCGATGCTGACATTGAACGGGCCGCGGATGCGGTTGACCGCGTCGACCACATGCCCGGGGCCGAACATCCAGCCGAGCCGCAATGCGGCAAGCCCGTGGATTTTCGAGAAGGTGCGGCACATGACGACGTTCTCCGACGTCGCCACCAGCTCGATGCCGGCCTCGTAATCGTTGCGCCTGACATATTCGGCATAAGCCGCGTCGAGCACCAGCAGCACGTGCGGCGGCAGGCCGCGATGCAGCCGCTTCACCTCGTCGAACGACAAGCAGGTGCCGGTCGGATTGTTCGGGTTGGCGAGGAAGACGATTTTCGTCTTGGGCGTCACCGCAGCAAGGATGGCATCGACATCGGCGGTGTAATCGGTCTCCGCCACCGCAACCGGCCGCGCGCCGGTGCCGAGCGTCGCGATCGGATAGATCAGGAAGCCATGCACGGTGTGGATCGCCTCGTCGCCGTCGGCGAGGTAGGCCTGCGCCAAAAGATGCAAGAGATCGTCGGAGCCGGCGCCGCAGACGATGCGCTCGGGATCGAGCCCGAACGCATGCCCGATCGCCTCGCGCAAATCGCTCGCCGAACCGTCCGGATAATCCTCGAGATGGTCGGCGGCGGCTTTATAGGCAGCGATCGCGCGCGGGCTCGGCCCGAGCGGCGTCTCGTTCGACGACAGCTTGAATATCTTGGCCACGCCCGGTGCGCTGCTCTTGCCGGGCACATAGGCCGCAATATCGAGCACGCCGGGCCGGGGTTTTGGACGCGTGGCAGTCATTAGCTTGATCTTCCTCAATTCATTGTCATGCCCCGCGCAGGCGGGGCACCCAGTACCCACCGACTGTGCCTATTTGGTCCAGACAGGGGCTACTGGGTCGCCCGCTTTCGCGGGCGATGACAGTTCACGGCACCGTATAGCGGGTCGCGTGACTGCCGACGAGGGCCGTGGAACGGATCGAGGCGCCGATCCCGACCAGGGCGTCGGAGACGGCCTTGATGCCGCCGCGCTCGACCGAGACCAGAAGGGCTGCGCCATCGAAGGCGCGGTCGGGCACGGCGATGACGTCGGCCAGCTCGGCAATGGCGCCGACCGAGGACGCTTTCCAACCGGCCACCCGCACGCTCCAAACCTCGGTCTCGGTCACCATGGCGTCGGCGGCGACGCGAGAAACGACGAACACCGGCATGGCCGCCGGGTGATTGGGCCGTTCGACGAACGGCAGCCGGGCGATGATTTTCGGCGCGGCGTCGAACTCCAGCGCCGCCCACCATGGCCCCGCGCCGGCGGTGGCAAACGCCGGTACCAGTCCAAGATCGCCCTTGGATTCCGAGACCGCCGCGACCACGCTCGAGGCGCCGGCGTGCGGCACGAACGGCACCGTGAAGCCGAAATGAAATCGCGCGGAATCGCGCATCAGCGCGTCGCCGGCGGAAAGATCGGCGTGCACCGCGAACGGCGCCTGGACGTAGGTGAAGGTCGAGATGATGACGCGCCAGATGCTCTCGGCGGTATCGAGCGGCAGGTTGCCGCGATGGCGCTTGACCAGCCGGCGCATCATGTCGGCCTCGCGGGCCGGGCGGAACGCCGAGCCGACTTCCTGCGTGTTCTTCACCGCGATCAAGGTGTCGATGATCTCGCCGCGCTCGAGCAGGAGCTCGTGCATCGCCTCGTCGATGCGATCGATCTCGCGCCGCAGATCGGCGAGCGCTAGCGTCTTCTGGCGTGGCGGTTTCGGCATGGTTTGACCCGGCAATCGGCCCGATAGATAGTGCCGTTAAGCCCGAAAGCAAAGAAAACATTGACTCCGAGCGGAAGCGGCCTATTTACGCCCCTTTGACCGCCCGCCAACGGGCGACGGGCGCCGGCAGGCGTCGCTTCCGGGAAACGCTCATGGCCGAGGCCAGCGCCACGCTCGATCTTGCCGACCGCACGCGCGAAGCGGACACGCCGCATTCGCCGGTGGTGCGGTTTGCGCCGAACAATCCGCTGCGGCTTGATGCCGGCGTCGATTTCGGCCCGCTGCAGATCGCCTACCAGACCTACGGCACGCTCAATGCCGCGCGCACCAACGCGGTGCTGGTGTGCCACGCGCTCACCGGCGATCAGCACGTGCTCAACAAACATCCGGTGACCGGCAAGACCGGCTGGTGGGAGACCATGGTCGGCCCCGGCCTGCCGATCGACACCGAGCGCTATTTCGTCATCTGCCCGAACGTGGTCGGCGGCTGCATGGGCTCGTCCGGCCCGGCCTCGACCAATCCGGCGACCGGCATGCCGTGGGGCCTCGACTTTCCCGTCATCACCGTGCGCGACATGGTGCGCGCGCAGGCGATGCTGCTCGATCATCTCGGCATCGACTCATTGTTCGCGGTCGCCGGCGGCTCCATGGGCGGCATGCAAGTGCTGCAATGGGCGGCGAGCTATCCGCATCGCGTGTTCGCGGCGCTGCCGATCGCGGCGGCGACCCGGCATTCGGCGCAGAACATCGCCTTCCACGAGGTCGGCCGCCAGGCGGTGATGGCCGATCCGGACTGGCGCGGCGGCCGCTATTTCGCCGAAGGCATCAATCCGCGGCGCGGGCTCGCCGTGGCGCGCATGGGCGCGCACATCACGTATTTGTCGGACGCGGCGCTGCACCGCAAGTTCGGCCGCCGCTTCCAAGATCGCGACAATCCAACTTTCTCGTTCGATGCCGACTTTCAGGTGGAATCCTATCTGCGTCACCAGGGCATCACCTTCGTCGAGCGGTTCGACGCCAATTCCTATCTCTATCTGACCCGCGCGATGGACTATTTCGATCTCGCCGCCGACTACGACGGCGTCGTGGCGAACGCGTTTCGCGGCGCGCCAACGCGGTTTTGCGTCATCTCGTTCACCAGCGACTGGCTGTTCCCGACCGCGGAATCGCGCGCTATCGTGCACGCGCTCAATGCCGCGGGCGCCCGGGTGTCGTTCGCCGAGATCACGACCGACAAGGGTCACGACGCCTTCCTGCTCGACGAGCCGGAATTATTCACCATCGTGCGCGGCTTCCTCAAAGGCGCCGCCAAGGCCCGCGGCTTGAGTACGGAGTAACAATGCTGTCGCGCCTCAATCACGATCTGACCATGGCGGAAGCCGCGCGCGGCCCGGGCGGCTCGCGCGTCGACTTACTGGCGGTCGCCGACATGGTGGAGCGCGGCGCGCGCGTGCTCGACGTCGGCTGCGGCGACGGCGAGCTGCTGCGCCTGCTCGAAACCCGCGGCGTCGACGGCCGCGGCATCGAATTGTCGCGCGAGGGCGTCAACGAATGCGTCGCCAAGGGCCTTGCCGTGGTGCAGGGCGACGCCGATACCGACCTCGCCAATTATCCCGACGATGCCTTCGACTTCGTCATCCTGTCGCAGACGCTGCAAGCCACCCGCCAGCCGCGCGTCGTGCTCGAGCACATGCTGCGCATCGGCCGCCACGGCATCGTGTCGTTTCCGAATTTCGGCCACTGGAAGATACGGCTGCAGGTCGCGCTCGGCGGCCACATGCCGCGGACCGACAATCTGCCCTATGCGTGGTGGGAGACGCCGAATATCCACTTCTGCAGCATCAAGGATTTCCGCGCCCTCTGCCGCGTCGCCGGCGCCAAGATGGAGCAGGCGGTGGCGCTCAATGCCTGGGGCCGGCGGATGCGGCTGAAAATGCCGTGGTGGTTCTGGAATCTGTTCGGTGAGCAGGCGGTGTTTTTGCTCAGCCGGCGGGGGTAGGGCGCTTCTGCTAGTATAATGTCGTCGTCGCCACGTCCCGCCGCGCCGTATGCGACGGCACGGGCCCGTAGCTCAATGGTCAGAGCTAGCGGCTCATAACCGCTTGGTTGGAGGTTCGAGTCCTCCCGGGCCCACCATGAATTCGCTAGGTTTTCTGCTGTCGCTGCGAGCGCTTTTCCGGCTCAACCAATGAAACAACCAATGAAACGTTCTGCGGTTGTTTCGCCGTGATGGCATTCGCGGCACCGCGCATGTAGTCTGGATGATGGTGGCCATAAGTGCGCTCGATCATCTGGGCGGACATCCCGAGATAGCCAGCCGCCTGCCAGATCGGCACGCCGCGCTGCATCAGCCACGTCGCAGCGGTGTGCCGCAGCGTATGCGGCGTGACACGGCCCCACAGCCCGGCAAGCGCCACGGCGTGCCTAAAGCCCGTCTTGACCGATTTGACCGGCGCCCCATGCCACTCCACAAAATGTGACGTGACGATGCCTAGCCGAACCCAGCGGCGCATATGAGTCAAAAGCCGTGGCGGTATCGGCGCCGGCGTCTGCCGCTTGTTTGTCGGGCGGCGCCCGATGGCCAGCCGGTAGTAGATGCCCTGGTCGAGGTCGACGAACGAATGGCCGACGTCGCGGTACGGCGACGCCGACGCGATCGCGCTGGCGCGCGTGCCGGTGTACAGGCCGATCAGGATGAACCGGGCCAGGTGGCGCAGTGGTCGCTTGTCTGTGGCGATCTGCTGACCTTTCTGACGGCCACGGTGAACGGTTTGCTGCTCGCGGTACCGCCAGCAAGCCCAGATCAACGCTGCGGCCTCGTCGCGGCTCAACCACCGGTCCCGCGGCTGTCCTCTCGGCGGCACCAGAACCCGAACGACGCCGTGGTGCAGGCCTTCCTTGGCGTGATGGTTGATGGCTGCCCGCAAGGTCTCAAGGTCGGTGCGGGTACCGCCGGTCTTGCCGCGTGAGTTGGCGTAGGCGCGACACTCCGCTGCCGTCACTTCCGACAGCATCTTTCCGCCCCAGTAGTCGTTCAACCGACCGATGCACCGTTCGAGCTTGGGCTGGTCGGTAATGCGCGGCCCGCAGTCGTCGAGATAAAGCGACAGCACGTCGGCGACATCGATCTGGTCGATGTCCTTGGCGAGCCGCGACGGTCGGTATTTGTCGGCGATGTAGGCCGCTAGCTTTTTCTCAGCTTCGCGAGCTTCGCCTTTAAGGCATCCTGTGGCGACGTGCCGGCCGTTGTCGATGATGATCCAGACGGCGTTTGCGACGAGTCGACGGCCATTCCGGCGAGCTGGCCTGAGCCACAACCTAGCGCCTTTGCCTGTACGCGGCATAACCGCCTCATCTCGTCGATATTCGCGAGCGTAGTATAGTCTTTGCCTGCGATGCGTTCGATCAAAAGTCGGCCTCGTGTGGACTCTTTTCGCAGACCCGACGCCGTCATCGAGCCATCTGGAAAGGCGAGGGCCCCAGCGACCGACAATCGAAGCGGAGTATCCGGGCGGACTTCACCCGGGACCGGAATTTTGAGCTTGCGCACCGTGGTCGCTTTAAGCGAGATCCAATAAATCGGGGGTGGTCATTCACTGTTCCCGAAAAATCCCACTTTAGAGTTGTCACCGCAGAAATAAAATTTGCAACTGGCCCAGGCTGTGGTTCCGCTATAACTATCCCATCTTGATGCGAGCTCGGTCTGTACTTATCTGGTGCTCAAATGCCGCGTGAAACAGTTGTGATTCCCCTGCAGTCCGATCGGGCCTACGAGGCTGCGGCCACATTCTTCGCAACGATGGCGTATCCAGATCCGGCGGAGAAAACTCGACGAGAGGCGTTTCGAACAGCACTCTGCCGGTGGGCCATACTGGTGCGAGCAAAAATCGATAAAGATTGGAGCAAATCCTGCCAAGCCATCACACCAGAAGTCTTTGGCCAGGAAGAGCGTTTCTTTGAAAAAACTTGGGACACAGGCTTGACGCTGTTTGCGAAGAGAGTGATTTGTGCATCCACGATGGTCCTTCCACACTTGTATGATGAACCTTTACGGCCTTTTGGCCTCAGACCGACGGTAGATAATCTCGCCGCGCTGGTGGCTGAAATGTTAGGGATGAGCACAGAAAGCTACAAGACTGTCCAATCAAAACTCTGGGCGCCGACGAAATCCGTGGCACATGCTGCCGCTGCGGTGACTCTGTTCCATATGAAAGTACCAAAGCTTAAGCAGGATTCTGACTGGGTAAAGGAACATCCTCTCTGCGAACATGACATGATGCTGGCTAGCATGTTTTATCCAGATATCCTTTCGCTATTAGTGAATCTCTCAGAGAAAATTAGACCGCGCCTGTCTGCAGTAAGAGCGTTTCGCATAGCGGAGCAAGCTACCATTCAGTTCCGGACAAGTTAGCACTTTATCACGCGGCGTCGGCGACTACGGTTGCAAAATATTGTCGAGTTAGAACAACCCGTCGTTTCTTTTCCCTCGGGTATGTTCGCTCTGCAGCTTCCGCGAAGGTTGGCTATTTCCGAGCCACATTCAGAAATGCGCCCTTCGCTTACACAATGAGTGAAATGCCACCACAGACACCGCACGAAAAGTACCGCAGCGCCTCGACGTTATTCCGACTCAAGTCGCGGCGGTGTGAATGACTGTGAAACTCAAAATCGGAGAAGAAAATGAACTATTGGGTTCCTTTTATCGGATATTCGGCATTCTTCCTGAGCGACGACAACCGGGTGCACGCGGGTTATGATTTTGTAGGAGAATCTCTGACTATTTTCTTTGACGACGGCGATAACGAATGGTCCGATTGTCGCTTCGTGTTGGAAGGCAAGAACCTTGCGGATCTTGACATTGATAAGGTGCAACTCGCAAAGTTCGTTGGCCAGAATGACATGAAAATGGTAGGCGACTCTCCAATGGTTCTGAAGCCTTTGCGAGACCGATTTCGCGAGCTCAGATTTATTTTGCCTAAGGCTCTTGATTTTGGTCGGAAAATAACACGCGCTCCCTTCCGCGATTATACTATTGACGTGAGCAAGAAGGGCTTCGCCAAGATCGTCGTTCATGGCGTTGGATTGCTGGAAGATTCTGACTTTGTAGTCTATCCCATTGCGTTTGAGCACGTCCTCGCAACTCCCGACGGACAGGAATACGACCTAGTTTTCAATATTTCCGAGAAAGAATTTTTGAGAACGCGTCCGCGTCTTGGGAGCATTCCTAAGACGAACGCTTCTGAACTGATCGTCCAGGCCGAGCATATAGTGCAAGGAGTACTTGCTGGTGACAATCGTCATTTTTCCTTCTCAGTAGTGAGGGATTCAAAATAAGGATTGGTGACATTCAACGCCAACGCAGTCGACGCATGAGCATTAAAAATAATTGGGGCAGCCGCACGAAAATCAGTCGTCGCAATAAGCCTGAAAAGAGAGAAAAGCGGACCGCAAAGAGGCCCTGGGGTGCCGGCAAGGCAAAGCGTAAGATCGCAAAAGCGCGCTCGTTTGGGCACAGCCCCGAGCACGACAATTCAGATTCCAAAAACTATAGGCAGCTTGTTGATCAGCAAGCTGACATGCTCCAGCGGCTAAAATCAAATGCGTGGTTTCGGCGGCTAGGCAAAGCCCTTGCTTGCTGCACAGCGGAACGTTGCGGGAGAATGAGTTGCGTGGAGGTCTGCGTTATCGCAGATGGGCGCAGCCGGCAGCGGCTGGTGTCGGCGGCCCAACGGCTCCTGCTCAAGGCCGATTGCCCTTTTTATGAAGTCAGGCTGGTCCGGGGCATCTGGGCGCGGCCTGTGGGTGAACTCGTTAACGTCAGCATAGCAGCTGCCAAACAGTTAAATCGCCGCGCGCTTGATAGTCTTTTTATCCCCGCACTCGTGGCCGTCGGAAGATTCAAGGTTTCGTTGAATCTCACGCATCACGACCCCTACTGGCTCTGCGAGATCCATCAGATTGTTGCTGGCGCAAGCAAGGAAGTCCTGGAGCGAGCCTTCGTTGGGACTTGGGGCAGGGAAAAATATGACAGTGTGGTCCGGATCGCAGAGGCGACCGATCTACGTCGGACCATTGAGAAGGTACTAAATGCTGACTTGCGGACTTGGAAACATCCCGATTTGGACGATGGAATTTCAGCATCGCCGACCAAGGCTCGCCGGGAAGAGTTTTATCGCTGGCTGTTTAGCCTTCCTTTTGGAGAACGAATTATCCGATATGGCTGTGACCGATACTTAAACCGTCTGAAGAAGAAGCCACGGACGATGCGCGCAAAAATCTATAAGCCTCGCCCATACCCTGCTTGGCTTACCCCGCACATGTTTGGAAATCGCCCGCAGCCACTCAGGGGAAATTTCGGACGTTCAGGTCGATATGGGCGAGACCGGTGATCGTCGACAAGCTTGGAACTGTCGCCCCGTATGGATCGTATTCGGGTGTACACGGAGTTATGTCGGATTCCGTTTGTGTTACGTGTACACGAAAATGGGTGCCGAATTCGGCTTTCGTCGATAATCATGCGCGTACTCGCGTATACGTCTCGAACCTGAAAGTAGCCGACGGTCCGCGCGCAGGTTGGATACGAAGTGAGGAATGAGCCTGCTTGGACATCAATATACGTGATGTCCTGAGAGCGTCGGCTTGCAACCTCACCACAAGCCGTTCGCGCCTCTCTGTGTACATTGTTATGCGACCCCCGAGGGCGGACGCATTGCGCTGTATTGGCAGGTGCAATAGTTGGGCCAAATGTAATTCTGGACCGATGGAAGGTACCGTCGTGTATCAGAGCCCAGCCGCGCCGCCCCAATTGAGCAAAAGCACGTCATCAGGGGTGAACTTTCGCCTCGTTACACTTTTGAACGTGTAGTCCACCGCCGACGCCAGATCGTGGGTTATTGGCCTAACATCGATGTAGCGGATCTTGCCGCGTCGATAAGTTTCCTCTTCCTTTTGGAAATGGCTCCTAAGGCTGGTCGAGATTCTTGCCCATCTGTTTGCGATGATTATCCCTCCCATATGGAGCCCGTCGTTGATCGAAACATCCGCTATTTTGCACTTTTCGTTCTTTTTGGACTTTGGCACCGGCAAATCTGGCACAAAAATGCCTTTGGGCAGATACGCCGCCCACCTGGGTGATCGTGTCTTCTTGACTGTCCTTGTCGCCAGTCGACTATAGAGACGCTCCATTTCTCGATTCATTTGGGCCAATTTTGCATTTTTGGAACCAGACAGCTGATGGAACAACACTGTTACCATGTAGACATCCCAACCCACGTTCATAAAGCGTCCTATAAAGGCAGTCCATGCATCGATTGTTCTCTTGATCTCATCGTCACTCATGTAGCTGCTATCTGCGAAGTGATTAAATTTGGCTTTCATCTAAATATTCCTATTTTTCCATTGGTCCTACATTTGCGACTCCACTTTCTGGCCGTCGCATGCTTCCTATTCTAAGCAGGCACGCTCCTGTCGGCTCATCCAACAATTACTGTGATCCCGCATTATCAAATTAGTATTTTACAAGACTGCCAATCGCGGTTTTGACGGAGAGAAAAAGAGAGCTCAATATTCGTTAGCATTTGGCTGAATTGCATTTCCGAGATAGCGGCCCAAAGTGCGTGCGACTGGGCGCGCCTCGGGCGAATTGCTTATTTCCGGAGCGCAGAAGATTTTGGCTGACACCCTACCGCGTTCGGATCTTCCGGGCTGTCAATCACAAAAGCTAAGCCTTTTTGGCGGGCGCCCTGACAGCTGCGGGACCGACAGATGGAGTCCTCGCCTGTGCGGACAAGCCTAATTTTCGGCGAGCAGCAGGCCGTTTTGGCTTTGCGTAACTGCCCTTAGAATTAAATGACTCGGAACAAAAAAATCAGAATGGACGAGATTACGCGCGAATGCGTCGAGAGGACGTACTGCGAGGCCCGCCTCGGGCGAAAGGGGAGCAAGTGGGCGTGTAGCGAGGTTTTTGCCGAGATCCTGATTGACCTCGAAGAAAGCGGAGATGCGATGCGTTACGTGGATGCCAAAGGCCGCATATCCTGGAAGGCGACGCCGCGGCTACGCGAGCTTATCGACGATCTCCAGACTGATGTGGAACTCGAACTGGAGGAAGAGGATGTCTAATGTGCTCGTTGGCACACGACCCGTAATGCCCTTCTCATGCAAGGCGCTCGACAGGACCTTGGTCCGACTAGAGACCGAATGGGAGCAATATCAGTCCACCAGGGACAGGAATGCCGTCTACCAATATCTGACAGCAGTGTTCGAGGTGGTGACTTGGTGGGAGTATGCCGAGAAAGCAAGTGAGTATTGTCGTCAGGCTCTTGCGCTGAGGAGCCATCATCTTACGCAGACTAGATTGGAACCCTTTGCGGCTCTGATCCTGTGCTCTGCGAAGGCTATAGACGAAAAGACGATTAGCAAATGGAGCCGGGCTTTGAGGTATGCGGCGGAGTACAAGGGTCTCGGCGAATCTCTTCAGGACTTCATCAAGCGCAAAGGTGGTATCAATAGTTGCGCTGCGCGGTACACCCGCCGCCTCGGGCGATCTCGATGATGCAGTGGACCTGAGACCAAACGCGCAAAATACTTTGTTGACATTCAGAAAATTGGTGTATCACTACTCCCATCTATAACTTTCTATGCCTTGATCGGTCTGAATAGTCGTCCGCACTATTGAAGATTGACAAGTATTTGCCCAGGATCTTGTTTCGCCGATTTTCAAAGAAATTTTTGGAATTGCAATGTTTAGCCGTGCCGGTGCTGGGGTAGTGACCCATCCCGGCCTTCCCAAACCTTGATATGTTTCATAGGTGGAGCAGAGTTTAGTCACTGCATATTCCCCATTGGGTACTTCGGATGCGTCTATAGGATTGTGCAATTCTTCAGGCCGTTTTACCCATATGGTGTGCCGAACAGATGGCGAGAGACTTGCCATATCGACACCGCATTGTCCGACACGTATGTTCCCTCTAAATTGAGTACATTCATCGCGTTCATTAATTGTGATGTCCGCGATTTCGATTTCTTTGTTACCAACGTTTGTGATTTGCAGGACATCCGTTATGAGTGCTGTCGTTTTCGAAACTTTGAGCGGCAGTTGTGGTGTGACGGTCGTATCCGTTGCACCCAACCAATAAATGATGGCCACAATGCCCAGGGCCACTACAACAACGATTTTAAAGATTCGTGCGAACGCTCGGGTTGGAGATTTATTGTCGGTACTGCCCCCTGCCTCATCTTTGTGAACAGTTAGCATCGTCTTATTCCTTCGTTTCGCTTGCTAATGGTAGCACTATTGTCCGTGGTTTAGTAGGCTTCTTGGTGCTGCCTTTGCGGGCATGAATGCCCGGGCGCTAGTGGCCAGAAACCTTCGTCGTCTGAGGGTGCAACACGGAGTTTCGCAGGAGGCTCTCGCGGTCGACGCCGCGATAGATCGGACGTATGTCAGTCGCCTCGAACGCGGATTGGAGAACCCAACGATCGCGGTCTTGGAACGGTTGTCCCAAGCGCTCAGTACCGAAATCACGGAATTTTTCGTTCCGCCGCGTCGTGGTGAGCCACCACCGCGGACATTGCCGAGCGGCAGACGGCCTAAGCGCTGAATAGGCTTGGATTCTTGCGCCTAGGCCGTCGCGACATTTTGCTGTCGATCTTTAATATTCCTCCGCCAGCATAATCGTAATGACCCGCTCGGTGACGGTCGGATCGGCCGCATCTGGGGAATGCTGCGTCAGAGTCTTGTCGTAGTAGTCGATTTTGAAGAAGATCGTATTGCCGTCAGCTTCGAATGAGCCGAAATCGTGCTCTTGATGCGGATCGTTGGCGTGGCAGAAGTCGTCAAAGACCTCCACTGTCTTGATGATGCGGGCAACAGCCTCCGGGCCGAGGGCCGCGACGCCGACTGTGATAACGGCCTGACCGTTACTGAAATTACGGCGTAGGTTGTCATTGAGAGCACGAATGCGGTCGGTATGATTTGGTTCGCTTGGCGTTGACATAGTGAGCTCCAAAGGTGAGACGGCCAATAGCGGTTGCAGCGACAGGCAAGTGTCGCGGCATCGATTGGGCGCGATGATGAGGATTGAGATTCGGAGGGGGACGACGGCCGAGAACGGGAGAGGTGTCCCGGCCGCCGTCAAATTGGACTTGCCGGTGTGATCCGGCTCACTCTCACAAGGCTGAACTAATCAACGCGACTGATGCACGGTGGCGCGAGAACTTTGGCAGTTTCGGATGGTCCCGAAATCGCATTGTGAGCATGTCGCCATTGCGCTCGATCACGATGGCTTCCCACCAACCGTATTCGAGCGTCTCTTGCGCGATGACGAGATGACCTGGCCCGATCTCGTCCCAGTTCCGCGGCAGGCCGGAAGCGAGCGCGGGCATCGGCTCATCGCCCGCGGCCGACAAGCCATGGTCGACGCCAAGCGTGCCTGCGAGCTTGATGTAGAGATCGCGGCGCACGTTCGGCACGAATCCTTTGCCCGTCGAGTACAGACGACCGAGGGGCAGTTTTTTCGCGAACTCGGCGACCGGTTCGGTGGTCGCCTCGGTGATGCTGAGCTTCATCACTTCGGCGGCCTTCGTGACCAAATCCGCATTGCTGACTGCAAACCTGGCGGCACGTGGCTTGCCGTCTTGATCAAGGCCGTACACCACGAAGGTCTTCGTTTCTGCGGTCTTGTTTGTCGTCTTCGTCATGACCGTCCCCCTGAAATGCCGAAGGGGCCCGATGGGCCCCTTTTCGGAAGAACGGATAGAGTTTCGTAGTATCGCCGGGCCCATGGAGGCCTGTTCACTGTATTCATAGTCCTGTATCTCCTCTCTATTGGCGTACATGAGGCGAATCAGCCTCATGTATGCAATTATATTACGTTTCTTGATAGCATCAAGTATTTCAATACATAATTAATACTATGTGTTACTATGAAATACTTAGGCTATATTAGCCTTACACGGTCACATTTACTTCGGGTTTGGCAATAGATGTTATCGCAAGACTTGCGATCATTGATGCGATTGCCATTGCAGACGTCGAGACCTTGCTGGGCGCACCACCGCCACACGGCGTGCTGCACGAACCGAGGAAAGATTGTTGGGAAGGCCGGATTGAACGAACGGGCGTCGATTTGTCGGGCAGCGCGGGCCACTATGGCGGCACAGCCACCAGGCCCGTAGCACGCCGCGCCGTAGGCGTGATCGGCGCCGAACCGGCCGAGGATGCCAGTGCGGTGCAGAAAATTGTGCACTAACGTGTCGATGGCGATCATGTGGCCGCCAGTCTCGACCCAGACCTCGCGGCCCCGCGGTGCGGCCAGTAGAATGCTCGACAACGCCATCATCAGGATCTTGTCCGACACGCCGTAGACATGCCGGAGTGGATTTATCAGGGCGTCGACTAGGCGGTCGGACCGCGTGGCCTCGTCAGCCTCGTCCGCCCGCTGAAGCTGCTGGTCAATCCAGCCGACGAAGTCACCGCTGGCAACATCGCGTATAAAAAAATAGAGCGAATAGGCCGTCTGATTAAGCCGGCCGTTTCGTAAGGGATGACCGGGCAGGGGACATCGGTCGGTGAGTTTGGGCTCCGCACACGTATTGCGACCTTTCTCGTAATGGCAATTGTAGAAATGCCAGTACGTCTCGAGCTTTGGACAGAGCGGTTTGGCGGCAAGTTTCGCCTCGATGTCAGCCCAGTGGACGCGACCGTGCTGCGCCATGTAACTGCTGGCCACGCGGTCGGAGATTCCTTGGTAGCTGAACGCTGCCACGAGCCAGTCGAACAAGACGCTGGTATCATGGCGCCGGATGGCGGTGGTAATACCTTCGGCTCGCAGCTCGGCGCGAATCTCATCTAACAAATCTATGGCGCCTGCCAGACAGCACACTCGGTAAATGATATCGACAGCGTGGTGGAGCGGGTCAGAACGAGCGCCGGTCCGGTTGCCATCCTTCGTGCTGCCATACGGTCCTTCGACTGCCCGTGATCGAGCGGACCGCGCTTTGATGGTCGATCGACGGCGACGTGTTTGCGGCTTGCCAGCCATTAGATCATCGCAACGAGTTTGCGTTGCGCATCACTGTCACCGTCGATGTATCGCTGGGTGGTCTGAATGGACCTATGGCCTGCGAGCAGCTGTACATCGCGCAAAGAGCCGCCAGCCTTGTGCACGAGCCGCGCAGCGCGCGTAATGAACGTGCGCCGACCCGAATGTGAAGAACAGCCCGTGGCGCCGATGGCCCTGTAGGCGTTAGCAAACCAGTTGACGACACTGACCGGCGTCATCGGACCGCCGCGCTCAGACGTGATGACATTGCCATTGGACCCCGACGCTTCCTGCCAAGCCTGAAGGGCTCCACACAGCTCAGGGTGAACCGGTATCAACCGGCCGCTGCCTTTCTTGGCCGCCCAGTCGCGCAGCTCTATTGCAGTCGCGATGGCGCCGTTCGGATCGAGCACCATTTCCCAGGTCAGGTTGGCGATCTCGCCGGCGCGCAGCCCTGCTTTTAGCGACAAGAGAACGATCAGTCGATTGCGAACCGGATACCGTGTCGTGGTGGCGAACGTGAGGAGGTCTTTGTAGGAATTTTCAGAAAGTATTTTTGCCTGCTTGCCAGCCATCGAATCACGAATGAGTTAAAGCTAAAGCACAGTAGCGCGACACAAAGGCCATTCAAGGATAAAGACGGATGGCAATCGTCTTTGAGCTCACTCGTGAAGAAATATAGATTTTCTAATGAGTGACGGGTCACATTCCTTCCAAAAGACGCTGGACATTCAGTAAGGCCGCAACCTGTTAATTCCTTTCGGCCGGCTCGCGTGATAAAGGTGCGTCGACCGGAATGAGAGGAACAACCTTCGACGCCGATCGCCCGATAGGCGTTGGCAAACCAAATCACGATGCTGATCGGCTTCATGGCAGCGCCGCGTTCGGATCGGACAACCAGCCCCGAGACGTCTTTTGAACCACGATGTGCAGACAGCGCGTCCCGCAAGGTCGGATGAGTGGATGAGAGCCACTAGTCCGACGCACCGAAGTTCAGGACGCACATTGGAATTTGCCCGGCAAGTAGACGATGGCTCTTCGGCAAGTCGGTCGGCGCAACCGGGGCTTGTTTTCGCCGCTTTTTTAGCATAAATTGAAAAATGATGGAGTTTGCAATGCGAAAGATGGGAATTATCGCTTCGACGCTCGCCGTCGGAGTGGTCTTGGCTTTGGCGGGCGCGTTTGTCGTCTCAACAGCGTCCTCGCCGTCCCTTGCCGGCCCGAGCGACGCCAGCTTCTGTGGGGCGAGGTGCTGACCTCTGCTCCGCAGGCGAGGGTGTTCCGTTAGCCGGGCGGCCGGCAAGATTCGGTTGTCGCAGACACAGGCCACAATGTGTCGTTCCAATCCAGAATTGTTTTATTGAGGTAAGCCCTCAGTGTCCAGAGTTCATGGGTTGGTGGCGTATCCATTCGCTTAGTAGCCTTTGTTAGAAGCGCCCACGCCTGTACGTCATCGTGCGCTGCGTAATGCGCCATTGCTGCGTGGAATAGCACGTCGCCGTCGTCGCTCCGCACCTCGGCCGCGCGATCCAGTTCCGCGACCGCTGCCGGGATTTGGCCGGTCTGCAGCAAGACGTATCCGTACGTGTCACGCAAATTCGCCAACTCACGCTCCGGGATCGCGGATTGCCCTGCGAGTTTCTGCGCGATGCAAATCGCTTGCCTAGCCGCGCCAATTGCATCGTCCGGCACGCCAGTCGCCGTGAGGCAGCTCGCGTCATCGTTGGTGGACGTCGAACTTGGACTTTGTAGGTCAAGTCCCCAGGTCGCAAGGGCCCAGGCGAGGTCGTTCAAGGCCCACGCGCGATCCGGGGTGCCGGACGCGTATTTGGCGAGCCTCTGCCTCGGATCATCCGTATCATGCCTAAAGGCCCTAGTTTGCTTGAGTACCGATGACGCCGGCTTGTTGCGATTGAGTGCTTCGATCTGGCACGAGTTCCAGCCTTGCGCAAACCACCAGGGAGTGTTCTTGAAGCGGGCTTCAAATTCGTTGTCGAACGATGCGCTCCAGAACGAAGCAGCACTCAAATCGGCTTCAGAAAAATCCACATTTGTGAATACTGTTCGATCAAATACAGCCCAGTCCAGCGTTGCTTGCGCAAACGACGTTGACGAAATCATACCTTCTCTGAACAGCGCGGTCGAAAGCTGTGCTCTAGCGAAGCTCGAATCGACAATGGTGCTTTGAGTGAACGCCGCACCTGTCAGTTGGGCTTCGTCAACGTGCAAGTCGCGCAGAGTCAATCTTGAGAAATTTGGGGCGTGGAGTGTAAGCCCAGGTAGGTGCACCCCGTTTATAACTCCGTTCCACGACGGCCGAGAAAAGTTTGGAGGCGGCAAAATTCGCTGAAATGTTCCGAATAGGTAGAGAGTCAAGGTCTGATTCAGAGGTATGTCAGAGCGATCTTCGACGTGAGCCACTCTATCTTCAGTCCGTACGGCGAGCCACTGCACGGCGCATACGAGAGAGACCAAAAAGGCCAGCACGACCAAGGTTGTCACAGCGGCTGTCTTAATCATACTCCTGCGGGCGGCGCGGCTGGCGGCCACCAGGGCGTGGATATCCTCATCCTCGGCAGCATACTTCTCCGCCTCGCGCAGCGCCTGTCCTTTGAGTAGCCACCCATTGTCTTTACTTGCGATCCATCGCCTTGCGGTCGCCGCGATCTGCACCAGAGCGTGGGTACGGTCCAGTTCGACGTCGCCGACCCTGTCTTCCCCCGCGATATCGGCTTTAGCCTCGATCTGATCGATCTGTGGCGCAGCGAGCGCAGGGAGCGTCCAGTCGCCCTCACCGCGCGTGATCAGCTCGGCCGCCCAGAAGCGCATGATCGCCTGTGCAACTCTCCGTTCCCGCGGGTCGATGATGACCTTGCCGGCCGTGGCCGCGGCCCACAAGAAATCCCTGATCGTTGACGTTGTCACGCCGCGAAGGGATTGGTTTGTCGCTTCCGGGGGAGGAAGCAATTCTTGCTGCCTTGTCAGCAACGCCTCGAGCGAACTGAAGTCGTTCGAACCTGATGCCATTGTAATGCTCAAGCCCCCGGGGCGACGCGCACCAATTCGGCGCAATCTCGCTTGAATGCGCTGTCAATCAGGAGAAATTGCTGCTGAGTCTCGTACCGGAATTCATCGAACGGTTCGAGCATGATCGAGTTGAAAACATCCTTGTTGCCGCCGCCAGCGGTGGCTGAAACGGACTTGTCGAGCTGGTAAAGCGCGCTGTCAACGTTGCGTGCAAGGGCTTGCAGCCTGGCCGTGTCGATTTTGGAATCGAAATCGCTGAGGACCGGGATTTGCTTCCGCGCAACTCCCCAGCGCCGCGCGAACTTCTTGAACGCGCTCGTGGTGTCGGAGCGGAATGTGCCGCCGAGGGAAAACAGCGAATTATCGATTTCCTGCCAACGCGTATGCTCCACGACGCGCAGCAGCAACGCGAGCCGCAGCGCGTCCACTGCGTTTGCGGCGTTCGCCGTCGTTGCGGCGAGTATGCTTCGAAGAGCGTTGAGTGGACCATCGAGCAGGCCTCGTGCCATCTCGACGATATGCTGATTGAAATCATCCAACATCGGATCGACCATGCGGGCCGTGTCATCGAGCGCCGCTTCTACCGCTCCGAAATCGGCGCGCTTGAGCGCGGCGTCGATGCGTCGCGCAAAGCCGCCGAGCAGCGTAACGCCGGGCTGCTGAGCCGCACGCACCGCACTGTTGGCGGGAAGCTCGTCGAGCGCTTCTTGCAGTCTGGCGCGCGCGGTATTGAGAAGCGAGAGATATGCACGCAGTTCTTGCCGGAACTCATTCTCGTTCGTGGCATCGGCATCGTCGGGCAAGCGCGGCGGAGGATTGTTCTTGACCTGATGAGTCGCCTCGTGCAGCCGTTTGAAGCATTTCAGTTCCTTGACTGAGAGGTCGAGCTGATTCGCGAATTGCTTGTTTCCAAGCAGCGTGGCGATGGGCACGGCGTTCTCGCCGAGGTATTTCGCGGCCGAATCGACGATCGCGGCGAACGACTGATCTACGATCTGCAATTCGGGGAAGATTGAAGTTGCCTCCAGCCACAGTTGTTTGGAGCAGCGTGCGCTCGCGCCCACGAAATGCAGGAAGACGACGGTGAGCTTTTCGCGCTCGACGAGGTCGATGCTTTGCAGCGCGAGGTCACGAACGGCGGGCGCTGCCCGATTTGAGCCGCCGTAAAGATTCGGCAGATCGCCGAAGCACCTCTGCAAGGCCACCTGGAGATCCTCAATGGTGAGGCAGGCCTCGATCGCTTTGACCAGGCCCTCTTTGCGCGCGGCATCCAACAGGCTCGGACTTGGCGGCGCCGGAACGGGCCCAGTGTTGACGTGCCTCGACTTTGGGATACCAAGGAATGTGCGTGGTCGGGGAGTTTTGGCCGCATTATCGGCACATTGCGAGAAGTACTCGGTGCGATCTTGAAACACCTTGGTCTGGTTTGCCGCATTTCGCAGCCAGATCACCAAGGGGATACTATTGTTGACCCATTCATCGTTGCTCATCGACTGCAAGTCGGACAGCAGCTGATTGCTGGGGTCTCCCATCGTGCGCAAGCTGGCGACGTATTCGACCGTCACGCCGAAAAACAGAAGGCTGCGTTTCTCGTTCGCGTGCAAACCGGCATGGACAGCCTGCCGGTGAATTTCCGATATTTTGTCAGAATCAAAGATCATCGCGGTCACGCGTTCGGCGATCGTTACTGCTTTCGCTCTCTCGAACTTCCCTCGCGCGCCATGGCGGCGTGTGCATAGCGTCAGACGAACCGGATCTGCTCGAGCGTCAGCAGCGGACCGGCGCCGGCAATACCCTCTTCCTCCCCGGCGAGCGGATCAAATCCGGCAAGCTTTCCGAAGCTGATTCCGCTTCGCGCCTCGATCGAACGGATGGGAACCTGGGTCGCGACGTGAAGCTGGGGCGACGTGAAGGCTCCGAACACGAACTCCTCGTCCGGCTGCAAGGTGCTTTCTTGGCTCATCTGATAACCTGTCGCGGAGAGCTTGCCGGTCTCGTCGTGGATGAACGCGATGATCTTCCAGAAGGCGGCCGGGATGCGAACGCCGTACATCTCCGGGTCTTCATCGCCGAAATACGGGCCGGTGAACACCGAGATTTTCATGTCGTCCTCGCGCGCGTGCTGCAGCGCATAGTCTTCCAACGCGAGCCAGATCGGTGAGTTGAAGGCTTGCATCTGCGGCGTTACGTTCGTAACGTGCATTGAATCTTCGTTCCCCCGTTTCGCCACGGTCGGAGTGCCCCAACCTGGGTCCTCGCGCCGGGTCATATGGCCGCGACTGAACTTTGGGGGGTTACCATAACACTCCTTCATGATTTGCTGGGATTTCGGGATTCGCGGGTCCCATTTCCACGCAACACGGGCACTTTTTCGTGATTGCTCGCCATCGATATTGCATGCGCTGAAGAAGCACATCCGGCGGCTGCGGCTCATGACGACCGAAAAGTGCTCGTAGCGCAGCACGGTCTGCGATTCGCCGGCGATATCGAAGTTCAGCACATCCCCGGCGTCGCGCGTCACTTCGGGCAGATCGACCGCGAACTTCTTGCCAAGGAAGTCCGCGATATAGCCTTCTCGACCCTTATAGTCGGCTGCGACGGCCTCCGTCTCGGCGAAAAAGTCCGCGTTCTCGGGACCGCGTGTCGTGGGTAACGTCTGGTTACGCGCCGCAGATTTGATGCCGTCCATCGTGATGGAGACGTTCAGGGTGAGCGGGATGGTGAGTGTTGCGGCGCCGGCACTTCCATGCAGAGCGCGGTTCCCTTGCAGCGTGACTGGCGGCCTCGGCACGAAGGGCGCTTCGCCTCTCCATACCCGACGCCCGGCGCGGACCTCGTTCAGTACCGTTTTCACCACGTCCGCGCGCACGGCGTAGTTCGTCGCGAGGAAGCTGCCGCTGAAATGCAGGCCTATTGCCTTGCCCCTGTCGAGGTCGAAAACCGCCGAGCCCGAACAGCCGCCAAGGGTCGTGCAGTTGTGCCAAACGCGCACTTGATCCACGCGGGTGACGCCGCCGGGCGCTAGCCGTTTTTTGTTGTAGACCTTGCGGTAAATACGCTCCATCAGTTCCGGCTCGGCAATGCGGCTGTCATAGGCGGGATAGCCGATGGTCGCGACGCTCTCGGTCTCGGTGATCTCGGTCGCAAGCTCGATCGGCTTTGCAAGCTTTGCGTTGCCCGAAACCATTTCGATCTCGAAGAAGGCGATGTCTGGCCCGCGTGCATCCTCGATGTGGAGCGGCCTAACGAGATTGAAGACAAGCTTCGCGGGATTGTCGTTTTCGTGGAGGAAGTCGACAGAACTGCTCACCGGGCCGCCGATCGCCATCTTAAAGGTGAAACCATCACCGCGCCGCGTCGCAAACTCGCTTGCGACATGCCGGTTGGTGACGATGACGTTTTCAGCCACCAGCCAGCCGGAGCCCACGAAACCTAGCGGCGCGCCGCGAAGATCAATACGTCCGACCGCCGGGATGGCACTGTCCAAGGCGGGCTTCGCGTTCTTGAGGCGCTCGCCCCAGATCTCGCTGTCCGCTTGATCGATAAAAACGGGTTGCGTCACATTCTCTTTGATGAAGAGCACCGGGCGTTCTCTGCGCATCGCGATGCTCTCTAGTTCGATCTGGCGATCAATCTCTTCCAGGGGGGCCGCCGATTCGGCGACCGCTTCGCCGACGGCCATTCGATCGCGCACCTCCTCGGCGAGCTTCGGGTCGCGTTCTTGGACGGCCTTGTTGTAACCTCGCAGTAGGGCGAGTTGCTCGGGCAAAGTGGCCAACGAAACCTCCCCGACAGCCGCGTAAACAAGGGTAGAATGTCGACGCTCCAACAAGCCGTAGTAGAATAGCAGTTGCCTCTTTGATGTCCAGCCGGCATCATCATCGCGAGGCTTGAAAGCCGCTACGTCGCGCCGTGCGATGCGTGGCTGGAGGGGACGATGATACTCGATTATGCCGAGATCCTCGAAATCCACAAAAAGGCGCTGCAGGTCGGCCTGCACAACAAGCGCGATCAACTACTTTTCGGCGTGAACATCGAATACGTCGCCGGCTTGACGACGATGGGAAGTCCCAGCGATCAGCTCCTGGCGGACCTGCAGAACATGAACAACGACGGCGCCGTGATCGGCGGGGTTCCGCTCGAACGCTGGCTGCGCAATGCGGCTTACGCCACCAGCGTGCGCCCGGACAAACAGAAATTCTTCCGCGAATTCGCGGATAAGGCAGCCAAGGCGGTGGCATTTGGCGGCCGCGGGCCGCCACCGCCGCCCGCGACGCGACCGGAGCGCATCCTTTTCGATAGCGATCTCTTGCCCTTCGGCTTTCTTGCAGGCGCGACGCGTACTGGACGCTCGGTGGCGCGCCTTAGCGTGCCGCGATTCGAGGACGGCCAACAAAGGATGCATCCGACGTCGGATAGAGCGATGCTATACTTTGGCACAGGATGGCTGATTGGGACAAAGCAAATCATCACCAATCATCATGTAATCAGCGCACGAACGGATGGAGAAGCGCCAGCGAACCCTAACGATTTCGAGCTGCAGGCGCGGGGCACCGTGGTTCAGTTTGATTATGATGACGAGAACGGCGCGGGTAGCGAACAGTTCTCCATCGTGGCGCTGCACGCAACGAACGCGCGGCTCGACTACGCGCTGCTCGAATTAAGTCGGGAACCCTGTGGACGTAAGCCTTTGCCTATCTGGGCCAAGCCCATCGACTTCACCGGCGGGATGCGGCTTCCTGTCAACATCATTCAGCATCCCGCCGGACAGGCGAAGCAGATTGCGCTTCGCAACAATCTCGCCGCCGCACTGGAAGGCGGTGATCTCACGTACTTCACTGACACGGCGGAGGGGTCTTCCGGATCGCCGGTGTGCAATGATCGGTGGCAAGTCCTTGCCCTCCATAGGGCGTCTACCGTTTCGTACGGCAAATACAACTACCAGGGCAAGGATACGGCCTGGATCAATATCGGAACGACGATGGAACGCATCGTCGCAGATATTCAAGCCAACAGTGCCGCCGTCTGGGCGAGCCTCGGGGCTATGATGGTCTAGTCTTAACCGATCTCGCGTACAGCAATGGTCGTCATTCGTCCACCGTTAGCGAACTATCGCCAAGCGAACATCATCTGTCCTGGAGGCGGTGATTATTCCGCAGATGCGGCCCGCGATCGAAATCGACGATGGGCGCGCCTGCAATTGGCAAAAGCAGCCAATCGCGGCAGTAAAGCAAATAGTGCCTTTCAGGGTCTAGGCGAGTCGTGTCCCGCCTAAACGTTAGGCAAGCTCGCACCGATTAACGTTCGATGTAATTTGGCCATAGAGACAAAAGCAACTTGCTAAGAAATGACTATTTCATATCAGGTTGCCGGATCACTGATGAAGAAATACACATTTCTTAATCAGTACCCTGGCAGCCTTGCTCCGCATGGTATCTCTCACTCGCTCACAGACCCGTCGGAGGTTTCCCGTGCTGCAACAGAATTCGGTCATTCCGTTTCAGGCGAGGCGATCATGCGCGAGCAGCCTTACCATGGCCTAAGTCTTTTCGGCCTCTACGGTAATCGCAAATATCTCAATGCCGCCGAGCGGCACCGCTTCATCGAAGCCGCGAAACGGGCGCGGCCGAAGGTACGACAATTCTGTCTGACGCTAGGCCATAGCGGCGGGCGTATCTCGGAAGTGCTCGCGCTCACGCCAGCCTCGATCGACATCGAAAACGGCGCCGTAAGCATCCAGACCCTCAAGCGGCGCAAGCGCGGCATCATCCGGCAGGTGCCGTTGCCGCCGGACTTGCTTGATGAGCTTGAGGGCCTATTCAAGCTCCGCGAGGCGCAGCGCAATCCCGAGCGGGCGAACGAGCGGATATGGCGCTTCAGCCGTACGACTGCTTGGCGCTATGTGAAGCAAGTCATGGCGGCGGCGCAAATCACGGGCATGGCCCCTATCGCCCAAGGCGAACAATAGATGCAGTATGCGTTGCGAGTTTGTGACGGCTGCATGGGCTACGGAGACTAAAAGCTTTTATTCGCGCTAACAAAAGCAAAGTAGCCAATCTCTTTTGGGTCTTCGCTGTACCTGCATTCCACCTGGTACTTGTTATTTGCTACCTGCGCGATTCCTTCGCCTTGGGCACCTCGTACCTTATGTCTTGCATCGTTCATCGCGGCATTGATGCACGCTGAGCCATCGATACCGAATGTGTTGAGATACTTGATAACGATCGACCGCACATTTTCATCTCGTGCATCCGAGACTAAAAAAGAGGCGTTTAGCTCTACGAGGAAATTTTTGGGGGAATAGCCCTTCACACGCAACATAGAAAAAGAAGAGGGAGGTCCGAATTGAATCGTACATATTGGCCGACCGTCTTCGTTATAAGAACACTGAGCTTCTGGAGGTAAGCTCTCACGCATCACCCTTGCCTGCTCTTTCTGTAAATCGTTCTGAGCTACGACGGGTGCGACATAAATGAACTGCAACACGCAAAGCATAAAGAGGGTATGCATCGCGCCGGGGATTGCGCGAAAGTATTTCAGCAAAATGCGCCGGGGTTTTGGCATGGGAAAGGTACGAGGGTGGGCGCGAGTGTAGCAAAATGGCCGATCCTGTTGCAGCACCGGACAGCTCCATAATCGTGACGAATAAGCGCACGGTCGGCGGAATTGCAGCAATTTTCTATCGCATTTTTAGCCGAAGCCTCAACTGTCCTCCAGTGACGAGCGCGCGGATGTGGGCCAGCTAGCTTAGCCACTTGCAATCCGTCAGAGCAATGCGGGCTCAAGCGGCCTGATAAGCTGCGGTCCTTTGTTCCTGACATTCCCCACCATGTTATCGACCGGCCAGATCTTCAGTGCCTCGTCCGGGCAGGGCTTGAGCAGTGCCAAAAGTTCTTGCTCGGTCGCCGGTTCCTCACCAAGCCATTTCGGCCAATCCTGTTCGGCCAGGATCACCGGCATGCGGTCGTGAAGCTCGCCCATGACCTTATTGGGTTCGCACGTCATCATCGTGCAGGTCAGAATTTCTTCGCCGCTCTGTGGCGATTTCCAGAGCGACCATAGACCAGCCGTCACCATTGGGCCGCCATCGGCCATGTCGATCGCATAGGCTTGTTTTTTCTTTCCCTTTTCGTCGAGCTTTTTCCACTCATAGAAGCCGTTATGGACCAAGAGACAGCGTTGCCCGCGCTTCCATGCGTCGCGGAACGCGGGCTTTGACGTGAATTCTTCCGACCGCGCGTTATGCGTCGAATACTGAATCTTGTCGTCTTTCGCCCAATGCGGAATGAGGCCCCATTTCATCATTTTGGGCGTGCGCTTGCCGTCTTGCGAGCGGATGGCAACCAGCATCAAGCCCGTCGGCGGCTTATTGAAGTCCGCTTCAAAGTTCGGCGCGGGTGCATCCGCGTCGAACTTCAATTTGATTTTGATTTCCGAATAGTCCGACGACAAACGCACGCGACCGCACATGAACGGGTTGCCTCACGCTGTTGGCATCGTCCGATAGCTATGTTCGGCGACAACGTTATCAAAGTCCTGCCCCATGTTGCCTTCGAATTTCTTTTGAAAGGCCATCACGTCCGCCCAGCGATTGAACCAAAAGTAGTGCACCGAGTGATCGGGGTAAGTCTCGCGCAGATAATTGAAATTCTCCTGCCCGAGCGGCTTTCCGAATTCGATCATGCGGGCAACGACATCCTCGCAGTAATCGGGATACGTCATGGTGCAGAGATAGAAGAAATAATCGCGCCCGAGCCCCGCCATGATGCGGCGTAACTCCGGCCCAGGTACGTTCGGATACTCAATCACGGCAGCCTCTAAACTTGACTTTCCGACCCTTATGTTCTCTGTTTGTTCTCCTTGAGTCAAGGGCGGTCCTCGATGGCGGTCGAGACGATAGGCGAGGCGTTTTCGCTCGGTTGGCGGGTCACTATCCGCTGTATCTATGGCCGCGCGGATGGCGCGCACTCGAAATCAAGCCGCGAATGCATCTATCGAGGTGAACTCGATATGGAGACCTTGGTCTGTACGCGCGGCAGGGGATTTCCGCTTTCACGTTTGGGTTCCCGCTTGCGGTGTCCCCGGTGCGGATCGCCTAATATCGCCGTGATGTTCGAGCCTCCGGCAAACACTGCCGTCGCCGCGAGAATATAGCGAGAATGGCGGCCTCAGATTTCGCGGGCCGCTAATTGACTCCTGGCAGCCGGTGGGCAGATTAAAACGACGATGCGGACGGCAGCGTCGATGCCATGCATGACGAAATCGACTAGAAATGGAGAGCCGCCCAGGGTGCGGTGTAGCGCGTCACAGGCGCGCCGGACACTGTGCTCACCGGATGCTTACGATAAGGGAGACACGCACCGTGATTCGAATCAACGCAAGAATGCTGGCGCTGCTCTGTTGTTGTGTCGGGCTCACTGGCGCTGCCGCGCAGGAAAAGGCCGGCACCTACACAGTGGTATATAATTTCGGCGGCACGAGCGCGGACGGTCGAAATCCATGGGCTGGCGTGTTCCCCGCCTACGGGAACGGGGCGCTCTACGGGACGACGGAGAATGGTGGCGCCGATCGCGTCGGCACGGTGTTCTGGTTCGGCGCCAACTGGGAACAGGTCCTCTATTCTTTCCGGCGCAGCGGGGGTGATGGCATGCAGCCTGTGTCTATCCCGGCCTCTGTCGGCGACATGATGTACGGGACAACCAATTTCGGCGGCAGCGGAAACGGCACGGTGTTCTCGCTGGACCAACGCACTGGCGCGGAAAAAATTCTCTACTCCTTCAAGGGTGGAAATCCAAGCGGCAGCGTGATCAGCGTCGACGGCATTCTGTATGGAACCACCGGGACCGGCGGTACGGCCAAATGTAGCTGCGGCACGATATACTCGCTCAATCCAGCGACCGGCGCTGAAGCGGTGGTGCATAACTTCCAAGGCTTCCCGACCGATGGCGCTAATCCCGTCGCCAGCCTGATCAATGGTGACCCTGGAAAGATCTACGGCACAACCCTGGCCGGCGGGGCCTTGGAGAACGGAACGATATTCTCGTTCGACATAGCGACGGGCACTGAAACGGTCCTTTATTCTTTTCAGAACGCCCCCGACGGCGTCAATCCCCAAGCAAGCCTGCTGGCCGACGGCGGCCTCCTTTACGGCACAACCTCCGACGGCGGCGCCTACGGGCAGGGCACCGTGTTCTCGTTCGACGTAATCCGCGGCACCGAGAAAATTCTGTATTCCTTCCGAGGCGGCAGCGACGGCGCGCACCCATCGGCCGAGCTCATTAATGCACTCGGCACATTGTACGGTACGACCGCAACTGGCGGTTCAACCGCCAACGGCGGTGGGCAGGGCACCCTATTTTCGCTCGACCCAACAACGGGCACCGAAAAGGTTCTGCATTCCTTTCCGAGCGGCCCGACCGACGGGACCGTGCCGAAGGCCGGCCTGTGGTACATTTTTGGCAGGCTGTACGGCACGACCTATTCTGGCGGCACTTTCGGCGCTGCGTCCGGCGGATACGGCACGGTGTTCACCTACACCCCATAGCAATTGCGGGGCGAAAGAGCGAAGCGTGTTCCGCCATTTTTGCTGCCTCATACGCGTCGGTGGTTGGTGCCATCACTTCAGGCTGTGAGCTTGGGGTTGAGGGCTTGTGTCGGGTCAGGAAGCGATTGGGGCCGCGGATGGCTGAGGTACGGCTCGCGCGGGATTCGGCTTAGATCGATAGTCGCGGCTTGCTCGGGTCGCGCAGCATCGCCGTGATGTTCGAGCCGCCGGCGAACACCGCTGCGGTTCGTTAGGCCAGACGCCCTCCGTCCAAGATTTTTTACGCGCGGTCCTTGAAACTAAAACGCATTGCCACGATTTCAAGTAGTTGCCGCTTTAAGTCCGCCTGCGCGGTCATACCGCGTGAAAGGCTTGCTGTGGTTTGTCGTGGCGGCTCAGGGAAAGGAGATTATCAGAAGTACAAAGTCGACTGACTACGGTAGGCCGTGGCCCCAAAGAGGAGTTTTCAATGAAAACAACTCTTAGCGAGGCCGAGCGCGGCTTCGAGATGCTCGATCGTCGCGTCTCGTTGTTGCGTGGTGTCCCGCATTTGCGCTCCTGATCTCGAGGGTTCGCTCACATATGAGGACGGCGGCACCTAAGCCGTGGCAGTCACTCCGGCGCCGAAGGACTTGAGCCAACAAAGAACAGCCCAGGTCGCCGCAAGGTCTTCTTCGTTATATTTGAGAATGTCGTTCATCAGCTTGTGGCGCGTGGCTTCATCTTCGGTCTCTGTCGCTTCGATGTAGTGCGCCATCGACCAGGCGCCGCCGTACTCATCTTGGGTGCGCGTGAAGCCGACATACTCCTCAACCACTTTCAGGCTATAGCTTGGGAGAGGCAGCATGACGGCATTCTGCGTGACAGGTAACAGGTCAAAAAGATTGGCGAGAATGGCCGCTGCAACACCATCTCGATCGCCATGGCGATCAATATAAGCCTTGATCTTGGTTCGCTCGTAATGGCTCCAGTGCACGAAAGGTATGTTGCCATGGAAGGCTATGAGCTTTCCCGCGCAATCTAAAAAACTGTCCCAACCTTCCTTGTCGCCATTTAGACCAAATCCAGCGGTCGCCGCCATATAGGGCGAAGGATTGTCCCCGAACACTTGCATGCCCCACAGATAGATTTTATCCAACTCATCCAAATGCGGCGGCAATCCTTCGAGATCAAACATCACGAAATTTTTTGTCGCCGGGAGGGCAGGCGCCGCTAGTGAGATCGGCTGCTTGGATAGGAGGGCGCGTGCCGAAAGGAGAATATCAGCCGCTGCCTTCCCGACCTTTTGTGTCCTCTTACCCCACGACTTTTCAAAGGCACTTAGGCGCGCTTCATCGAATTGCGCGAGCAACTGGTCGTAGCTGGCAACATTGATCGACCTAAGCGCGCGGGCCAGGTTCTTATCGACCTTTAAAACCAGCGCCACATCGTTGCGCTCCTCTGCTTCCGTCCAGCATCGATCGTGATAACCGCAGCCGCCGCACCGGGTCCATCCGACAGGCTCAAAAGGCTCATTCGCGGCGGAAATGAGTGCGATCAGTCGCGACAGTTCGTCAACGCATCCTTCTCCTTCGACGATAATGAGCTCGCTTTTCCCATTGAATACCTCAAGCCGCACGGGTGGATATCCGACCGCGAGTTCGAATAGCCACGCATAGAGCCGGAGCTGCCAGGGGATTTCCGGATGGTCCTTGTCGTTAATGCGCCGCGACATTTTCACGTCGCGGATCACATAATTCTCACCCTCGCGAATGAGGAAGTCGGGAATGCCGACCACCTCACACGCTTTGCCCCCCAGTTGCACGGTCGCAGCGAAAAAGGGCTGATAGACCGCGCGCGCACCGGCCTGGATGGCTTTCAGCGTATTCGTTTGCCGCTCCTCAGATGAGCCCTGGCTCAGATCGACGATATCCGGGAACGTCGCGAAGTGCGTGCGCTCGTGCCGAATGCCGAGGCGTCGGATCACCTCTTCGTAAGGCCCAGGATGAGCGGCCTTAATGCCCTTCTGATGCAGATAAACGCGTAGATCGCATTCTGATGGGCGATAGGCGCGATGAAAATCGCTAGCGCTGAGCTGCATATCACAATCCCCAAATTGCGAACGGCCGAGCAGTCTAACCGGTTTTCAGGACAATCGCACGTCGCTCCCCGCGGCTGATTTTCTTTTATTCGAAAAAGGGGGCCTGCGGCCCCTGGCCGTCAAGGTCAAGCCTTGAGGGGAGTGCCCGCCCGGTAATTCTCGCTGAGCTCTATTTTTAGCACACGCCATCCAGCGAGTTCTTGGTCTTGCAGTCTTATCGCGGGGCGCACTCTCTTTGCAGGGGTGCTAACCAGTGGTCGCAGGCCCTTGTTGTAAAATCGGCATTTCTTTATCAGTTGGTCCGTGGCGATCATTCATAATCGCAGCGCCTTCCAGATACAGACCTGAATCTGGACATCATCCGGTCCCACCCGAAACGAGACGATAGTCGAGCAGTTGCCGAGCGCGGCGTCCCGAACCTCGGGGTCGAGCTGGGACAGGAACTGATTGGCGAGGGTGAGCTGAAGGCCTCGTTTGCCGGACACGGAGAGGATGGTCGAGACCACTCCGGTCCCGAAGCTTTGAAACTCGTCCACCACGAGGTTGTCGGGTTGGGGCTCGGAAAAAGTATCCGCCGCCCGTCGGAATGCGTTGAGGACTAAGGCTCCCAGAAGATGCGCTTAAACAAGAAGCCGCAGATAGCCACGTATGTCGAGGACTCCATAACGGATGCTTTTTCAGCAGCATTGATAAGCCCTTTATGCAAGATATTTCCGATAGCTGCCCCACAAAGTGAGAGGCCGGCGGATGCCGACTTGCTGTATCGGCACGCTGTACTGCACGGCGAGTCACTCAAGTACGGCAGTAAAGCGAGCAGGTTTAGGGCAATCTCACTTATCAATTACGTTGCGCAAGTCCTTTAGTGCGGTAGAATTGCGCAACAAAACCTGCAGCGCCGGTAAATCGATGGAATCTCCCGCAGACGAGTTGTTGATTGGTCGAATTGCGCGAGGTGATCGGATGGCAATTCAAGTGCTGTTCGCAAGACATCACGTCACCATCTATCGCTTTTTGCTTCGGCTGCTTCAGGACGAGATGGCAGCGGAAGATATAGAAAGCGAAGTTTTTCTCGACGTGTGGAGGCAAGCTGGCCGATTCGAGGGCCGATCCACAGTACTCACCTGGTTGATTTCTATCGCACGCTTCAAGGCATTGACGCAGCTCCGTCGCCGCACAGCCGACGAAGCCGAGGACCAACCGGAAGCACATTCGTACGAAGAGGCAGCGGTCACGAATGAATTCGAGCCAAGACAGGAAATATTACGCCGGTGTTTGGCACGGCTGTCCCCGGCGCATCGAGAAATCATTGAGCTTGCTTTTTATCACGATAAGTCTGCTGAAGAGGCAGCTGAGATACTTGCGATCCCAGTGAGCGCGGTCAAGACGAGGATGTATTACGCGCGCCAAAGAATTCAGGAAGGGCTAGACGCCGAGGGTTTCGAGGTTGGACCCTCGCAAGACGCCCAGCCCGTTAGCGAATTAGCGGAAACGATGGGTATGTCGCTTAGTGTAATGAGAAGCCAGATTGCCTCGGCCGCGCTCGAAGGAAGATCGGCAGGGATGAGAGCGGAAATGCGCTTCTCGGCCGGCGAGGGCCGGAAGGAACACAGTGATGAGCCGGAAGAGAAGGAGTTGTCGGCAATAGACCGACGCAGTCAATTGACGTTGGCGGAGATGGCGGTGCAGCTCCGAACGGGACGGCGTCGACGATCGTTGAGGGAGGCTAACGAGGGAAAGGAGTTCGGCGATGCCGATCGCCCACTGGAAACTGGCAGGGTTAGAGACTTACCGGAAACAGGAGGTAGAAGCGGCGATGGTGTCGAGGTGAGTGCATTTGCTCCGGTAGCGGCACGACCTGGAGATTGCGTGATCGTGCAGGTGTTCATTCACGGACCTGAGCAAGTTGAGGAGGCCGGCAAGGAAGCGCGTCGGAGCGATAGCGAGGCTGACCTCCGTGGCGCGGCTACGCTGGATTTAGCCGTGAAGCGAGGGCAGGTGGTTCGAATAACGTTGGAAGCTCCGGAGCTTTCCATCGACGAACCGGTGCAGCGGGTGATGTGGCGGGGGAAGCCCTGCCGGCGATCCTTCCTAGTCGATTTGCCAACCGGATCGGATCGTCATGGCCACGCACTGCGGGTGCGTGTCGATGTCGGCGAGACGCCGATTGGTTCAATCCGATTTTCGATCAAACTGGATCGTAACAACAGGTCTCCTAACTACGCCACGGAGCCACGCGGAGATTCTGCCAGGCGTTACGAGCGAGCTTTCTTGTCGCATGCTCACGACGATGCTGCCGACGTGCTTAAGATTGCTCAGGCGTTCCAAGCGGCAGGAATAGAATTTTTCCATGACATAGTGTCGTTGCGCGCCGGGTCAGAGTGGCAAAAGCGACTGTTTGAGGAGATTGAACGCTGCGATCTGTTTCTCCTATTTTGGACGGAGAATGCTGCCCGTTCAAAATGGGTGCGTCGGGAAACCGAATACGCAGTCGATTATAAGAAGAAGTCTCTCGAAAACCTGCCAGACATCGTTCCCATCTTGCTCGACAGCGTACCGCCGGCCAAACCTGCGTGGCTCGAGCACATTCATTTGGATCATATATTCCGATTGGCCATGCTCGGCATGGCATCGCAAAGAGACGTCGCGGCGCCGCAGGCCGGAGGCCGCAAGGTCGACCGCAGCTAAGCGGGTTTTCTGGGCATGCCGTCAATCATGAGCTTTAAGTAAATGTGGTGGTTCTCAAGCTCCATGAGATCGAGTTCTTCGAAGCGGGCCTGAAACACCCTCGCCAGATACGGCGCGTCCTCGTCGCCCATCCGGAATGCGACGAGGTCTCGGCGTTGCCGAGGACTGCGTGGCGGACGTCCGGCTCCCCCCGCGGCCGGGCCCTCGACGGCGACTTACCATGAAATCATCATTTCCTAATTAGTAGCCTACTGGTTTTGTTCCAAACATCAGAAAGAGTCGGGATGAGTGATCCGACAATCATCTGTCCATTGCGCCAGATTGTTTGACCTCCTACTGAAAGCCGCAGGCCTCCTGTTTTATTCAGCGAGACATTAGCATCTGCGCGGAAGTTCTGCGTTCACCACAACCGAGGCTACCGTTGTTGTATAAATACAACAAACAGGGATTATTCATAAATATACACGTGTGCCGTGTTGCTCGCATAGGTCGAATGAGCTTTGTTAACGGACCGGGGCTGCAGGGGGCTGCATTCCTAAAAGTGAGGCGCTGTTTAGCGAACGAGGGCACCTATGTCCGCGAAGAGGATTATTGCGACTTGCGTTGTGACGCTGACGTTGGGGGCGTGCAACTCCAATTATCTGGTCGAACGATATGAGTGGCGGTGGGGTCCCGATCCCGCATTACCTCGTAGCGACGTCCAAACAGTGATGTCCGGGCAAATTCAAGTACTGGACTACATAACTTCGGAAGCCTTCGGCGTGCACTACCAGGCGGCGCCACCAGTTTCAGCAGATTTTTGGTTTAAGGTGACGGAGTGGGGTTTCAATGTAGGGCGGCAGGACTGTGAGGTGTATTTAAATTACATGTTTCGAATGAATCGGGAAAAGCAGCGGGACGATGGTATCATCGCCGGGGTCAGCGCAGCGAGTTCAGCAATCGTAGCTGCGACTACACACAATCCGGCAAAAGCACTTTCTGTTATGGCAGCATCATTTGGATTAGCTACTGCCCTAAATGATGCAATCTTCGAAAGTTATTTGTTCAGCGAGGCCCCCGGGCTAATCGCAGTGAAGGTAAAGGACCTACAGGATACTTATCAGCAGCAAGTAGAAAAAAACCAAGTTCAAACGCCTAAGATCGTCACGACGAACACACAAACCAAAACGACCACAAGTTCTCCGACAACTAAACCACCCTCGCAGGCGACGGACACAACAACCGCGGTGGTCAAGCCAATAACTACGCCTGAAGGTGCCTATAATGCGATTCAGAATTACTATCATGTCTGTCTTCCCCAAGCGATAGAGGGGGTACTGCTGCAGGCGGTGGCCGACTCGACTGCAAAGCCGAGTTCCCCCAGTACTAGCAGCACTCCCAAGCTTCAAGCCAACAAGACAAACTGATGATCGGGATGAATATGCAGCGTCGTTGTCAAGCTTGGCCGACCGCGTCTATGGCGATCGTTAGAGGGCAGTGACAAATGGGCCAATTGGATAAGATAGATCACGTCGTAGTATTGATGCTTGAAAACCGCTCGTTCGACTGCATGTTGGGCGCGCTATACCAGAAGTCGGCGGCGTTCGACGGTTTGGCTGGAAATGAGACGAACCCAGACCCGGCCGGTGTGCGTATTCCCGTCTGGAGCAATACCGGGACGGATGAAGCTGCCATGCGAATACCGGACCCTGATCCGGGTGAATTATGGAGTGATATCAATACGCAATTGTTCGGCACGCCGATTGTCCCAACCCCTTCGACTCCAACCATGGACGGATTTGTCAAAAATTATTTGACGCAGAAAGACGGGCCGACCGCCAAAAATATCATGCACTATTTCACACCAAAGCAGGTGCCAGTGCTCAGTGCGCTCGCTACACAATTTGCAGTGTGCGATCGCTGGTTTGCCTCGGCGCCGTGTCAGACATGGCCAAATAGGTGGTTTGTTCACGCAGCAACGGCGGACGGTCACGAAAACAATGAACCGGTACACTTGCTCGACGTGGAGACAGTTTATAACCGCTTCGAATTAGCGGATATGGAAGATTGGAAAATTTATTTTCACGACCTAGCGCAAGCCCACACGCTGCTCAATCTTTTTTTGCTCGGAGATCATTTTCATTTTTACCGCCAATTTCAGGCCGACTGCCAGAACGGTCAGCTGCCGGCTTATTCGTTTATCGAGCCACAATATTACGCTGATCTAGCCCATCCAGAGAACGATCAACACCCACCTTCGGTGGTTACGCTCGGTGAGCAGCTTATTGCCGATGTATACAATTGCATCCGATCAAGCAAGCTTTGGACGAAAACGCTACTGATCATCACCTATGACGAGCATGGCGGATGTTACGATCATGTACCCCCGCCGCCGGCGGCGCAGCCGGAGCCGCCAAAACAAAACCAGGTGTTCAAGTTCGATCGCTACGGCGTGCGGGTACCTGCAGTAATTGTCTCGCCCTATATTAAATCGGGCACGATACTGCGGCCGTCAGGGGCAGTCCCGTACGACCACACGTCGATCATAGCCACGTTGCGGAAGCGCTTTCCAGCGCTGGGCGGGCCGTTAACAGCCCGCGATGCGGTCGCTCCCGATCTCGAAAGCGTGTTGACATTGGCTACGCCTGATAATCGAGGTCCGCCTCGGCTAAAGGCACTGCCGTATGCACCGGATCCTCCAACTGCAGCGGTCGCGCATATGCGACCACTAAATGGAATGCAAACAGCGCTCGTGGGACTAGCAGCAAATTTCCCGTCTACACCTAACGCCAATCTGCAAGCTCACTTGGCAATGATTAGGGCGACGCAAGTAAATCAGCCGCCGCCAACTGAGACTATTGATGTTCGAACAGCCTCAGCGTTTGTGAAGCAGCGAGTGGGCAATTTTTTTTCTAGTCAGGGGACATAATACACTGCAGAGCTAAACATGGCGGGACGGAGATTTTCATGTCGGATATAAAGTTATTGTCCAACGTGTTTTTAAGGGATCGACCATCGTTTAAATGCCGTTTCATCCCTATTTTGATTTTATGTTGCTGAAGTTGTTTGACAGGCAATCGTTTACATGAAGCGGTGGCGCACTGGGCTTTGTGCCTAGCGATATAAAGGCGAGTGCCGGGGAGTAGGGCGGCGGCGAGGTTTCGGGTGGCGAACAAAATTCAATACGCCGTTCAGCTCGTGCTGTATGTCGAAACTCTCGAGCGTCTTGGGGCCTTGCGACGGAACACTTTGCCGCGCAGGGATACTTGCTATAAAAGTAGCATTTCTTAATCAGTGGCCAGCCGAATTCACTCCGCATTCAGTTTCGTCGTCGAGTTTTCGTGCGTTGCCGGAGCAAAAAACTGCTTGCGGGCGACCAGGAGGCAGCTGTCCAGCATTGCCGCCTCCGCATCCAGATCCTACTTGCCTCAATTTCACGCGATAGCGCTTACGAAATATGGTATCGCGTGCTTCAGCGCGACGCCGGCGTTGTGCGATGAGGGAAACTCCTGCGCGTAAATTCCGGAGGCTTCATCCGAAAAATGGCACAATCGGTTTGTGATGGTGTGACATAAATGAAGGGCTTATCCGGCCAAACGGAGCGTATGACTCCGTGCGTCGTTTCAACGGAGGTTATATTCGTGGCTCCGGCCTGCTGTGCCAGCGCGACGGAGGCGCTATCGGGAGCGCAGTACGGAGGAGATTCGTTTACTGAGCTGACCATTTCGTTCCGTTCTGGAATGCTAATTGTCAGGAGGCTGGTGGCACTGTCGCGATAACGAAGCGCCTAGCGCTGCCTTCCAGGCCAAGCCAATGCCGCGTGAGCGTCACTTCGCTGCGTCGTCCCGAAGGGCCTGCGGCAGTGAGCTGATCCATTTCCTTGAGGCAGAGGTCGTCCGCTGCTTGGCAGATGATAGCAATTCCCTCGCGCGCAATGCGTGTCTTGTTGACCCAGGGCGACAAATTTCTCGAAAAGGAGGAATACTTAATGTTCCCAAAGTCGGCGAAGGTCGACGGTCTATCGGTTAGGTAGAAAGCCGCGGAATCCGCCAGCGTAAACGGCCCGGCGACAAGCCGCAGTGGGGCGTCGGTGGTTTGGCGCCATTCGCGCTGGATTGCCGCCGCGGCAAGTCTCGTGTAGGCGGCATCGTTCTCGATGCCTGTCTCAAGGATCGTCAGCGCGACCAGCGGCGAAATCACCACCGCAGTCAGAGTTATCACCGTCACGATCGCAGCGAGCCGCACCAACGTGGTACGGGACACCACGACGAGCGGGGACGCAAGCATCATGACCGGCAGCAGACTGAGCGATGGACTGTTCCAAATCGAAATCAAATTAATCCGCAACACGAAAGCAACGATGACCGGCAGCAAAAGCGGCGTCCAGAACAACAGCGTCGCCGCACGGCGCGTCGGTTCGCTCGCAAACCAGCTGTCGCGCACCGCCCTAATTGATGGTTGGATCAGAACTAAGGCTAACCCGAGCGCCACCGAGGCATAGCCGATCGTGCCACCGACAAACTCGAAGAGCGAATTCGCGAAATCCGACGCAGAATTCGCCATCCGCTCCTGCGTAACGTAAGTGAGCGGCGGAAAGTACTCGTGCACAAGCCATGCCAGGTGCGGCTGCAGGGCGAGCAGCAGAATGAACGCTGTAAGCCATGGCGCATCGGAACGCAGATAGTCGTTGCGGCGGCGATCGAGCAAAGCGGTAATTGCCATCGCGGCCAGGAGAAACCCCGACCAATATTTCGTCAGCATTGCGGCTGCGGCTGCAAGCCCGGTAGTTACCGCCCAGCGGACCCCTCGCGTCTCCAGCGAACGCATGAAGGCCAACATTGTCAGCACCCAAAGCGGAATCAGCGCCGAGTTATGGTCGAATTTCAGCCCAAGGAAATTGTAGAAGGGGATTACTGCAAGCAGGAATGGCGTTGCCGCGCGCTTCTCACCGTCGAGCCAGATGCCGCAGAGCTCGAAAGCCAGATAGATTCCAGCCGAGACAGTAGCTGCGGCGAGTAGCGTGAAGGCCCAATCTGTGAGCGGAAAAATCAAAAACCAGAGCTTAACCACGTAAGTGAGGAATGGTGGATGCTTGGGGTAACCCAGCGCCAGATTGCGCGCCCAAATCACCTGCTCGGCCATGTCAGCGTTGATGTCTTGGCTCGATTTCGAGATCACGCCGTAGAGGGTCCAAGCCACGGCGTAGGCGCAAATAAGCGCAAGTGCGACGCGCCGCCGCCGCTTCGGATCGCACAACCCATCTATGAGGCCGCTGAAGGCAAGCCATAACCGATCGAGCATTGCTCCCGGCATCACGCTGCTCCACGAGCGATGAGGATGACGTCGCGACACGCAGTGGTAGTCTATGGCACGTGTGCTGTTGTCAGTCTATTGTTGACAGAATGTTGGATAGCGACCGAGGTAAATCGTGCGCTTCAGTAGAGGTTGGATTTGGGCCGGCGCGATAGGGTCATTGGTCCTATGCATCGCCGGTTGGTTATTCGCGCTGACGTTCGTAAGGATAGGAAATAGTCCGGCGGCTCTCAATATCTGCTTAGATACCCGAGGTGTTCAGATTGTTCTGAAGCGACCATTTGGCCATGAAAGCGGATTATTGTATTTGGCTGATGTGCATACCGACGCATTTCGCGTTCCAAACTTCTTTAAATGGAAGTTGCTTAGCAACCTCTCGCTCGGCCCTTCGGATACAGTCGAAGACCCAACGCAAGCGACTTCGGTCCTGTGCGAAGATGATAAGCAACTCGGACCTCCACACACCCTTCACGCTGACATTGCTCGTTTGGGCCACGGACGCTTTTCACAGTGGGACCGCGCACTGTATTTCTCGTCATCAGACGGGAGTGATCCGAATGTGAACGGCCGAACGTACAAAGCAATCGAACCGTAAGTAGTCCGGTTTATTATTCCGTTGTGACTTTTCGATCAAATGCAATTCCTTCACGTACCGCTACGAAGCGCGCGCCGAGGATCGCCAATTCGACATCGCTCATCCCGGCGAAGCGCGGCGAACGCAGTGCCCGCAGCTTCGGCAGGAAACTTGTCATGTATTCGGGTGCTGCGACTAAATTAGGCACCATGTCCTTGATCGAAAATCCAGCGGCACGTAGCAGCGCACTGACTTCGCAATGCCGCCATCGATTGCCAAATTCGCCATGCCGGCGGTCGAACAACGTGGTGAATTCTGTATCGGCCATTAATAAAAACTCGAGCGGCCGCTCAAAATCCCTGTGGTCCCGAAAATCGATTTGATGCGAATTCACCCCACCTGGTACAGTTACGCGCGCAAGTTCTCGAATGGCGGCCGGCAGATCAAAAACGTGCTCAAGCACAGCGGTCGACAGCACGACGTCGAAACTGCGATCCGCGATCGAACGCAAGTCTTCTGTAGGTTCCGCGACGAGGGTAATGGCGACACGCGGATCATTTGCCGCGATCACCGCTTCCAAAGGCGGACACGGCGCGCGCCATTTAGCGAGCAAACGGCGATAAAACGTTGGGTGATAACCAGGTTGCCATGGCGCAAGAAAACGATCAGCGACTGCGACTTGTGCGCCAGTGCCGGCCAATATGATCTGCGCACCAAAATCCGATCCAGGGCCGATTTCGAGCACACGCGGATGGGGCTTCCCTCCGCTGTATTGTGCAACCATCGCGATGACAGCGCGGGCCATGTCAACCGCATGCTCGACGCCGATGTCGATCTCCTTTGTCGAGCGCCGCCGCTCATTGTTCGGCTTTGTCCGCCGTGAAGGAAATAGGCGCGAGTAGATGCCGAACATTCATGCCTGCTCCGACGAGGTGGTCAAACATTCAACTAAACATCTTGTCGGCTGACAAGGCCGATCTGCGGTTGCTAAGCACCGCCACAACGCGGGCCCCCAGAATGCGTCCTAGACGCCATGATAGGCGCGAAACCAGGGCAACGAAGCGATGGATACCCCTTCGATGCTTGTTGATGGACGAAAACCCACATCAGGCGTCAAGCCGATAGCATCTGCGCGGGTTTCAATGACATCGCTTCGGCTCTTCATCCGGATCGAATATCGTCGCCTGTTGAGGCAGGGTTGCTATAGTCCGTAAAAAAAGATGACCTTCGTCAATGCTAGTACCGACCGTGTCCGCGCGCTCGTATCACATGGAAAAAGCATTTTTAACGAAGAGGGTGTCTTCCATTGGAAGGTCTCCGAGACCGTCTCGTGATCATTGATCGCCTCAAGCCCGTTTGGCAGTGAACTCAGCCGAAAACCGTCTTCACGTCGTTATGACGGTTCGTTCCGGCTGTCTCAGGAAATGGGACAATCTCTCTTTAGCATGGCGACGTCAGCTCAATCCAAATAACCAAGCTGCTTCATCTCGTCGCGAAGTCCGGGTACCGCGCTAAGAAACTCGTCAATGCGGTCGAGAAACGAGTTAGGCCCGCTCGACGGCAGATGACGGATTTCAAGTACGCGCCGACATTGGGATGGCAAATCGAGACCTACAAATTCAAACACGCTCTCAGCTGTAAGGCCACCGTCACTGACAAAATCTTCGAACCGGAATTCCATATATCGTTTCGCATCAGCAACGGTCCGGGCATACCTAGTCATCTTGACCCACTGATTCAATTCATAAATAGCGGCTTCTCTCGTTGCGACCACTTTGCGGTTATTGAAATTAGATGCCAGATAGACCAAGGGATTTCGCACAGATTGAAGATAGCGCGCATTCGGGAAAGCCGCCTCGTAGATGTCCAGGGAATACGGAAAGGCGGCCGAGCCGATCCATATTTCTTGCATTCCCCAATGCCGCCGACGTAGGCGTGGAGGAATCAGCATTCTTCCAAATGATGCCCCAAGCTCGCTCGCAAGGCGCGCGTTTTCCGCCTTCTCGATATCTGCGTAGATGTCACCGAGTGTGTTCTTGGGTTCTGATCCGGCAACATCCATCGCAAAATTGTACCAGGGAATTCTCCTCCATTCCGGTCGGGTTTGCTGAGCCAACTTGCTAAAACGTATGTAGTTAACAAATACTGGGAACTCTAATAAGACCTTCCACATGCGTTGGATTAGGAATTGTGTTTCTCCAATCATGTAGAAATCGGGGTGTTCGCCCAACGCCGAGCCGAGCAGGGTGGTCCCCGAGCGGCCGGGGCCGACGATGATTACCGGTGCCGAAAAATCGGGCTGGCTGGATTCAATAGTCATAGGGGTACCTCACCGCACGATGTCGGTCTCCGGTGGTGCGGTCAAGGTGATTTCACTGAACGGAATGCGCGGGCAAGTCGGTCACAGCTAGAAATACGATTCATGTGGATTAACAAAAATCCAGGTCAGCTGTCCGTCAGGGCGCAGCCCGATTATCCAGCGCAAGTCGGCCCGTCTGGCATTTGACTCGTATTGAATTGAAGTCTCAACATAAATTGGCTATAGGAAGAATCTCAAATATGAGGTTTAGTCCGACCGCTATGCACTCTATCTCTTAGGTTGTGGGGAACTGATGGTCAGCGCAGTAGAGCTGTTTGTAGAGGAAACACAATTGGGACGGCGCAAGAAATGAACTCGGTATCTCCCGGGACCGATCTGGAAGACGAGCTAATCGAAAACCTCGATAGCATCGGAATGCTTTCCCCTGATGCGCTGCGCATGCTTCGGGAGTGTGCGCTCCGTTCGAAGGGCGCCACCCTAGAGGTCGGCCCCTATATTGGAGCGAGCACCATAGCGATTGCGTCGGGACTTGGTTGTCGTCGGCTCTTGACAGTCGAGACCGGCGGCAGCCGTCTGGACCACCAACAAGTGCCCTCATTCGACATTCTGGTCGACCTCAAGGCAAATCTAAGTAGGTTCGGCGTTGCTGACCGTGTAACGGTGATAGAAGGCTGGTCGCACGACCAGGCAGTTGTCGCTCAAGTCTCTCGGCACCTCAAAGGTCATCTGATCGGCTTTCTATTTTACGACGCAGACGGGGACATCCCAATCTTCATCGCCAATTATGGGCAATACATTTCTGAAAGCTGTCTGCTCGCGTTTGATGACTACAAATGTGCCGAGGTGAAATCAGCGCGCGTTGACGCAACGGTTAATCTCCTCATGCGGACCGGAGCGGTCCGACAAACTTGCGTGATTGGGAACACCTGGTTTGGCGAAGTGCTGGGCGCCGAAGGATTGCGCATCCTACGCCGCGCCGGCAACCTATTCGTCAAAGACGAAGGCCCCTGTGTGACGGTGGCAATAGTCCGGCCGTGGACGCCGGACAGCCATTACGGGATCGCTTCGGAGATGCGGCTATTCGAGGACGGTCGCGAGATCGGTCCCGCGCACACCCGGCACGTCGACATTCGATCCCTTGGACGTGGGCGATACTCTCACTACTCGCACGAGGGACAGCGGGCCAGCGACGGCACCTTCGCCGCTCGTCTTTATTTCTCCGCCTCTGACAACAGCGACCCTGGGACGAACGGCAGGCGCTACACGGCTCGCTACCGCGACCGCGACGTCGATCTGCATGACTGGACCATACTAGACGCAGGCCTCAAATAGGGTTGGGTTGCAAAGTGTAATATTCCATCTTCAAACAGATGTGCGCCCGACCTCAGCCTCGGCACCCGATTCACCCACCGGCAATGGCCGGATTCCAGCGCCGCACCCAGCGCACTCAAGCGAGGATACAAGACCACACAGTAACAATTTAGCAGTCCTTCGATAGTCACTCCTGATAGAGTTATTTGGTGCTATCCGGCGATATGCGCTGAGGGCTGCTGACCGCAAAACTTAGTTGAGCTACGATTTCATGGAATAAGTTCGTTTCCCCGAAGATCCCATACGGTTTCGCCAATTCTGATCGAATAGCATCGGCCATTTGTTTGAGGACAGCTGTTGTCGGACGTAGAAAAATACAGCCCCTCTCGCCAGTGCGAGTAGCGTCCTAATCCGGCCTCCCGGATGAGGTTGTGCGTCGTATGCGCCGGCCCAAGGGCGTAGTCGTTTTCAAGCAGTTCCAAAGGACTTGCGTTGCGGCAATCCTCATCCGCGAGGGCTTCATACCCAACGAAGGCGTACCATGCATGTCCTCCTGCGTGCCACAGCGGTAAGGAGACGGGCAATTGCCTGATTTCTTCGATAGCATTGCCGCCAGTCAGTCGTCCGAACCACGTTCCCCAACCGCAAACACTAATTGGATCGAGGAAGCCACGCTCGACCGCGCGGTCGACGAACGCGGAGACCTGTGCAGCTTTTTCAATGGCATGATCAGACCGGTAATCATCGATCACAACGTAGGCATCCGGACGCAATAGCGAGACGTAATGCTGAACGGCAATCTCAGTGCCCGGAGTGACATCGACGAACAGCATGCCAGCCTTGAACCCCGAAAGATGATTCCGGACTCTCTCGAACACTGGGCGGCGAAGGAAGTGGCCGGGAACGACCTCGACGCGGGAACGAACTCCCGCGCGGGCAAGATTCAGTTCGAGGTCCGCAATGGTATCGTCGGTCGGCAATTGTGAATGTTCGCGATTGGGGCCACCGAGTTCCACCGTGATCACGCGGGCGTTTACCGCCAATGCGCATGTGCTCCCGCCAATGTATGGACCGAGTTCGATGACCGGGCCGCCGCATGCCGCTGCCACTTGAGCAAGCTGCAGCAACGCGTCCTCTGCCAGCATTGAGATTCGGCGTGCCGCAGCAACCGCGGATAAAAGGTTCGAGGTAAGATGGAGATTCTGTTCCGTCATGATGATCATGTTATAGTGACAGTCTGGGCGTTACGCCGGAGCGAATATGTTCGGCCGTTCCGGCGCGCATCTGTTCCATCGGACGTGGAAAAATACACTGAGCTCGCTCCGATATGGTACCGGCCCTTCCCCTGCTTACGAATCTCGTCATGCAGGCATCCGGGGGGACCGAGACGGCGATTGTCCTCCCAAAGCTCGAACGCGTCCGCGCTTATGCCAAGCGGAAACATCGCAATGTGACAGAAGCCATCCTCCTTTTGAATCACCTCGATGGGTAAAGAATCTGCATCTTCAAATTGCAACATGTCCGCATCCTCAGCGATCGATTTCGAGTAATCAACAGCACGACGTTCTCCGGCTTCGTGCGGCGCATAGGATTTTACACAGTTCAAACAGTTCGGAAGAGGATACGGCTTGGTCTCACCGCGGCGCAGCGAGCGACGAATATTGGTGTAGTTCTTCCCGAACCATACGTCTGAAAAATCACCGACCGAGGTCGCGTACCCGAGCGAGACATCTTGTGAGCGACAACAAGCGCTGACCTGTCCGTCCAAGCTAATTTCCACATACTCGGCTGGCGCTGCACAGGTCATGAAAGTATCGGAGCCCGACCGATTTCGCTCCATCGGAAACATGAAGTGGCCTGAATCGAGTATCGCTACGGCTTTTTCCAAATCCGCATAAAGCGTCCTTCGATTGATCGGCGCATTGACATTCAAAGACTCCCCTTCAAACAGGATTCGAAATGGATCGCGACGCTGGGCGCACCACCGTCGCAATTCGTCGCAAGTCTGACGATAAGAGTTCTCTGCGGGCGCCTGCTCCCATGAGCCCTGCACGGAGGAATAACGATGGAAACCTATGACATCAACCTGATTTTCGAGGCACCAATTCGCAATATTGATCGCCTCTCCAATCGTACGCGTGGTCCACGTCGGATAGACGCCGATAGAGAGCCGGCGAGGGTCTCGTTCACGAAGGAGCCGGGTTAAACCGGCTTCGGCTTTGCTCCAGATCCCACCTTGGCGAACGTCGTCGAACTTCCGGCCGACCGCGTCAAGCGACAGCATCAATGTCCCATGTTGCTGCAACAACAGGTCAATAATCCTGTCAGACAAAAGTGTACCGTTGTGTTGGATCTTGACTTCGCAGCGATGCTTCTCGATCGCGCCTAGCACGTTCTCGACATGAGGGTAGAGAAGTGGATCGCCTTGGCTATTGAGCTCAACTTGGGAAAGTACCGGAAACAGCGTATTAGCAACCGCCTCGAATATTCCAAAATCCATATGGCGTCGGCGAACGCCCGTATTGTCCAGGTGTTTTTGGCTGCCACAGATTTCGCATCGCAAATTGCATTTATTTGTCAGTCCGAGATTGGCGTACAAGGGCGGTGGCGTCCGGTCGCCGCCGCGGGCCAAAAACACGGCGCCATCGGGATGAAGACGCCACCTATTTGCAGACCGCACGACGCGTTCCCGCTCCCAAGTATCGAGATCCAACGAAAAGTCGAATGAATAGGAGCGACCGTTAGTGTTAGGATCGGAGCCATCGCTGGTCGAAAAGAACAATCGTCTATGCCAGTGACTATATTTTCCACCTCCTACAAGGCGAATGGAATCATGCGCATGATGAGCTGCGGTAAGCCTGAGGTCGTCCTCGTAAAGACAAAAAAGCGAGGCAAACGGATTTCTCTCGTTATCGCCTCCGGCTGGAACATTGCGCGCGGTCCAAAGCTGCCCTTCGGCGTGTTGGAATGGACCGTTTAGCGCTTGCCGGACATTGTTGCGCGGGGTGGCAGACTTAGATGAGCTGAAAAACATGGATAGTCCCTTCTATCGCGGGATAATTGCCACATATTTTCGGCCGTTGGACCGCGGGTCGGTCTGATCGGAGGTAGAAAAGAATAGTCGTCCTTCCCAGTGAGAAAAAGCCCCGCGTCCCTCGCTCCGAATGATGTCGTGGGCGATATGCGCCGGTCCCAGTGGCTTGTCGTCCTCCAGCACGACGAGCCTAGATCGATGCGGGTCATCGACATCATCGCCCAAGCCTATTAATTGCGGTAGAAGCACCATAAAGGCATGGCCGGTGTCTGCATTCGGTTCATCGAGCGGGACGTACGCATGATGCCGAAGGCGATGAGGTAGGAAATCGATCGCCCAAGGCACGCCAGCATCGGCATAGGCCAGCAGCGTGTCGTCAATCATGCGTTCCAGGCCGAAGCGGGCTGCGACGAATTTAGGGCTCGCATCGCGTACGATTAATCCAAAGCCAGGGTTTTCGAGTATCGATACGACAGCATTGGCTAGGCTTGCCGCTGTTTCGTTCCGTATGACTAAGCCTGTTTTGCCATGCTCGACCGCTTCGGCGGCACCAAAGGCAGGTGTTGTGACCACGGGAATTCCCATCGCTTGTGCCTCGATCAGCGTATTGGGTGTCCCTTCCTGCAGGGCTGTATGCAGGACGACGTCGGCGGCAGAGAAAATAGTCTGGATATCATTACGCACGCCGAGATATTGAATATGGTCATCTAGTCCCAGCGCTGCCGCCCTTGATTTGACCTCTGCGTCCATGTTGCCGATTCCGCAGAGCAGGAAGACAATGTTGGACATACGCGCCTTAATCTTCGCGGCCGCTTCGATCCAGAGCAGCGGGCGTTTTTCGGCCGAAAGCCGAAAGGCGCCAACGACGACCCGAATGTCTTCGGCAATTCCGAGATCGCGTCGCGAGGCTCGGCGCTCGACATCGTCGACAACCGGAAACTCCTCGGTCGCAAGACCATTGCGAAGGAGCCTGATTCGTTCTGGACCGATCTTGAGCCATTTGGCATAGTCTTGGCGGCCTGCGTCGCTATTGTTCAAAATTTGAACATTAGGATGGGTAGCAAGTGCACGGTAGCAGGGATACATGAACCACTGGAAGAATTCGAAATGAACCGGGGCCAGATTGCGTCCGGAAATGAATACCTTCGGCACGCCGGCGAGCACCGCAGCGAGGCCGACGGTTATATTGGTCCAATCCAGGCTTGTCTGAACGACTTCGGGCGCCAGCTTCTTGATTACAGAAGCAACATTGAGGACACGTCCAATGAGTCCGTCGGTCAGCACTTCTCGGAATTGCGGATGCCGGACGGCCCAAGGGCTGGCTCCATGATCGTCATTGGGGGCGGTGTGTAGGCTCGCGGCAACTTTGTCGGCCTTATCGAGATAAAAAGTATTCTCGGGCGAGTCATGAAGATGCTCAACCAGAAGATGTACATCCTCCACACCGCGTGCTCGCAGGCCTTGCAGAGTATTCACCATCTGTCTCTCAGCACCTCCGCTGCCGAGTGTGCCGACGCCGAGTAGAACGCGCCCTTCGACGACGTGGGACAATCGATATGGAAAGGTGCCCGGCGATAACAACGTGGGCAGGACTGCGTGCTCGCGTCGGTCGAGTAACGGTTGAAGTTGGCGCGCTCGCAAGCTGGCCCGCATTCGCTCGCGCATCGCCGGTGTGATCCGCTTAATTGGCGACCAAGCGCGGCTGCGCTGGGGTGCTATATCTCTTGCTTCATTATCACGACGATCAACTGGACGGACGCGGCGCCATCGATCCTCGAACACCAATGCCTTCGACGTTCGAGGCAGTCGTCCTTCTTCGACCGCTCGCTGGAGCAGGCTGATCGAGCCGGGGAACACGATGATCGTGCCCAATCGCCCGTCAAAAAGGGGACCCGTTTCGGCAACTCTGTCTAAGGTTTTCCCGCCGTTAGCCGTCTCGGCGCGGGCCTCGGCCACCAGATCGTTCGCGACAATCACGATAGGTGCATCAATTTTGCCCAGTGAAGACGGCACCACTACTATCGGTACTGCGCCGCTAACCTTGGCTTCGGCAAGTCCTGCAGAAATTAAAGGCTCAGGATCGGTAAGCGACATGGCTATCTCGTTTGGCTTGCGACCGATGTAGACGATATGATCCCCTCGGCCGATGAGTGGTGTTTTATTATCATCATCGAGCCAAGGCCAACGTTCCCCAAGCTGGCGCCGCAAGTGGAAATCTCGCACAAATAGCGGGTCGTCAAAACCCACGCGACCCAGCCATTCGGTCGTGAGACCCCATTGCTTCATCAGCTCCTCTAGCCCCGCTAGATGCCAAGCGCGTTGGTGTTGCCAGCGGTGAAAAAGATGATCGCAACAAGGACAATAGACTTCGTTTACTGCCAAGTTTTCCTGGAAAGGTGTGGTCAGGAACAGAAGACCTCCCGGCGCAACCCTCTGCGTGATCGAATGCATGAAACTCTCGGTTTTCACGACTGGAATATGTTCGATCACTTCGGTGCAGACGACAAAATCGAACAGACCTGTGTCATAGGATGCAATGGCACCCAGAAATTTTGCGCTAGCTTTCATTGCCGCTTTGATCTTGCTGGCGCGTCTGGCACTTGGCTCGAAGATCGCAGTCCGACAGCCTGCTTCGGTCATCAATGTCAGCAAATGACCGCTACCACCGCCAAAATCGAGGCATCGAGCCTCTGACATTATCCAAGGGCTCATGAACTCCATAAGAGCAGGACCATTCATCTTGGCAAAGCTCAACTCATCCAGAATTGGCGTTTGTGCGACGCCGTTCCAGAAACGGGAAACCAACTGCGGTGTCCATTCAAGACGCGTCGGCATGGTCAGCTCATCTGCCGCTTTGTCGTCCAAGCGACTTTCGATCGCACCTGTTTCACGTCTGCTCCGAAGGTATCACTATGACATATTGGTCTTGATCGACATTCGGATCTGTCGCCGATAATGTTGAAAAATACACATATTGACCCCAGTGCGAGAAGCGGCCCTTTCCGATCCGGGCAATGTCATCATGCATTGAATGGGGCATGGGCAATTGTTTGCCATTTTCAAAAACGAAGAGTGGTGACTGGCACGGGCTGCTAGAGTTGTCAGCAAGGCCCTCCAGCTCGCTCATTTTCAAACCCCACATGTGCCCCCGAACAAGGTTAAATGGATTCTGCGGCAGATGGAGGGAGCCAATTACAATATGGTAAGTCGCTGTTTCGATAGCTTCAGTGCTCTCACCTAGGGTATCCACGATGACATTATTTGCAGCTACAAAGTCCGTTAGACCGACTAGATTGCCATTCTTAAACAGCAACAATGTTGCACCGTCTGGGAGCGTCATCGGCGCTGATAGCCGACCGGTCCAGCCTGCCTGCGTCTGCTCGAACGGCCCCGCGACTCGATGTCCGTAGCGCCGCAGCATCGAATATCCGCCAGGTATCGAACTCTCGATCAGGGTTCCTAGCTTCGCTTCGCGGCTGAATACAAATTCATTGCAGCCATAGCCATTGCTACAATCGAATAGGTTGGTTAGACGGAATCCATCCTTGGTCATGTAATCAAAGATCTGTTCAATAGTGGCACGTTCATAGGGGTGGCCGCCAATCCAATCGATCCAGTCGTGCCATTTGCTCATTCCACGCGCCGATTGCGTCGTGTATTCGGTCCAGGACTTAAGCCAAGCTCCCATTCCATCTCCGCACAAGTGGCGGATAATGGACTTTTGCTCTTGGCCCACGATGATCATAAGAGCGTATAATGCTGCAATTGGCTTAGGCAGAGAGTTGTATGTGTGCTTGACCCTTGCCCAACGTTCGGTGACGGCGCCCTGGTCGTTGTAGATCGCAATGAAGAGCTGACCTTCCATCCGCACGAGCGGTTTAACATTGTCGAGTGCCTGCCACATTCGACCAGTATGATGCAGTACGCCCCAGGAGTAGACGATGTCGAATGTGCCGAGTTTCTCCAAAAAAGTTTGGTCGAGGACCGAACCGCGCTCCACGGTCCAGTTCGAATCGCCAGGAAAATATCGCCGCTTAAGTTCAAGCGTACAGGCAACTGATTGGGGATCATAGTCGAATGAAAAAACACTGGCGCCGCAGCGACGCGCCGCCAGGCTAAACAACCCGCTGCCCGAGCCGATGTCCAAGAAGGACTTGCCGTCCAGGCTTTCCGTCCTCAGCATCGTCCTCAGTGATTGCTCGGCAATTGCGATGCGTTCGCCGTTGAGAACTCGGAGAAAGCGTGTCCAATTCTCGCCAAAATTGAATCGAGCGCCCAGCAAGACCTCCTCGGTGAAATGATCCCGTTGTTCCCTCATGCTTTGCCAGGCTCCCAGCCGAGGACTTCAATCATCGCCCTGCGAATATAACGCCCTGGCCGGTCGGCAGATGCACGACGGTCTGCTCGCTTGCGGCTGCGTACTCGTCCATGGCACGGCGGGCGCCAGGACATGTCTCGAAACCATAGTCATCGCAGATGATCAAGCCGCCCCGTACGATCCGCGGCCCGAAGAATGCGAGTGTATCTCGCGTTGGCTCGTAAAGGTCGACGTCGACATGCACAAAACAGAATTTGTTGTCAAAAACTTCGGAAAATTTCTCGGGGATCCAGCCTGCATGAAATATAATGCGGCTTGCATGCTGCTTGAGGTTAAAGGCAACCTCAGCGAGGCCGCAAGCGAGGTCGCCAGAACGCCAATGCGCCCCGTCGAGATCGAGCTTGGGTTCTGATAATCCGGCAAACGAGTCGAACAAATGCAAGCGTTTCTTTTGTGACCGCATGGCCATTCCCTTGGCGAGGAAATAGGCACTGCTGCCACGAAAAACTCCGCACTCGGCGAGGTCGCCATCGAGCGGGAGCGCGAGCTTTAAGAGTTCATTCATGGCAAATTTGCGATCGAAACTGCGGTAGTTGCTCCGATCGAACCGCTCATAATCGGCAAGGAATTCAGTGTCCGTGAACATTGACCGGCCAAATTCGCTGAGTTTTACATTTGGGACAAAAACCGCGAAGGCGCGCTCGCCCCAAGCATACCGTTGCTCCGCGTCCAGTTCATCGATGTTGGCATTGAGTGCCGCCGTTAGAATGCCGGTTCGAGTACTGTCCTGCAGGAGATACAACATCCGGTAGGAGCGACCGTTCGTTCTTGGGTCTGAACCATCCGAACTCGAAAACATCAGCCAGCGGCCCCAATGGGAGAAACTTCCGCCTCCTTGCTTAAAGATATGGTCGTGTAGCGAATGCGCAGGACCCAACTCGATTCCATCCTCGAAGACGCGCAGGCAGGAGCGATCCTGAAGATTAAGGTCGTCGCCTTGCGGCGCATCGTCCGGTGTTGGAGCCGTAAAACAATGGCCTCCGGAATGATTGATATCGACGATGGAACAGAGTCTCCCGTTGCTCGAAACAGCCATGGTGCCCTCAAAATGATGAAGGCGGTGGAATTATAGCGAGATAACGCCGACCATTGCCGTTGGGATTGCTGTCATCGAGCGTGGATAGGAACACTCTCTCTTGCCAATGCGAATACGCGCCTCCGCCATACGTTCGTATCACCGCATGCGAAGCGTGGGATGGACCGAGCGCGCGATCATTCTCCAAGACCACCAGCGGAGATCGGATGGGGGCGTCAGGGCTGTCTGAGTAAACTTTGAGGCCAGAAAGCTGGGCGACCCAGCTGAGGCCCTGGTCGTGCTCAAAGTTATTCAAGGGTACGATCTGCCTGTTCGGATGATCAATGCGTGTCCCGTAGTTTAGGTCGAAAGGCGAAAACCAGCGTGGGCCACCCCGTGGGCGGGAAGGTCGGCCGGCATAAAGCGATTGAATAGGGATGGCGCGCTCGTTTTCCACGTCGCCGCGCCGCACTAGAACGGCGTAAAGGTAAGTCCGATCGTCTAAGCCGCTGCTGCCACCAGAGCTGAAAATTCCCGACGGGCACGCCCTAATCTCCCACAAGTGACCATCATTGCGCCGTGGATTAAAGATCATCATAGCTGATTCGAGCACCTCGAACTGAAGTGCTGTGTAGTAGTCGAACATTAGGGTAGGGCTGAATTGGTAGAAGCCATGATCGACCCAATTGTTGCATGGCAGGACATGGACGATGCTGCCCCTTGGTTTCAGCATGCAATTGATATTAGCGAGAGCATTAGGCACGTGAAAAACATGTTCTAGCGTACCGCCGTTGACAATCAGACCAAAGCGCTGCCTAGTCTCAGGAGGCGGATCGGGCTCATTTAGGTTGAAATTGATTTCTGCGCCTTGGTAGTCGCTAATATCGAGTGCAGTCACAGGCGCGAGACCGAAATCAGCGAATAATTCGCGCGAAGTCATCGGGTTTGATCTCGCAGAGGAATATTTCGGGCAGATATCCAAGGCTCGGTCAAGCTCATGACCATGGAAAGTCACGTCCTGTACGCCCAGCGTCAGAACTGGTCCAGTCACGGTGTGACGGCGCAGCCAATCACGCAGCAAGACAGCGAGGTTGATGTGGATACCCATGCGATCAGCCTTACTAGCGTTTGCCTCGTCAACTTACTGTGGCTCGCGAATTCGGCGACTTAATTGCGAATCGATATGTGTGACCGTAGGGAGCGCTTGAAACTAGGTGCTTGGGGATGTCAATTTCGGGCTGGGGCAGTTCTGCCGGTGCGCCGCTGTAGACGCAGGTCCGACATTTTTCCGGTCGCGCCCCGACATGGTCTGCATTGATTCTTCCGAGGATCTCTCTACGCTTCTTCGAGCGCCAAATGTCGACAAGTCTTTGGACAGTTGCGTCGCCTAGACCGCCCTCTGAGACGGACAGGTTGTAATCCCAGCAACACGCCTGCACTTTGCCGTCCGAATTAATGATAAATTGCTGTATGGCTAACTGGCAATTGGCGTGTTCGACTGGGAACGAGCGTTTGGCGAGGATATAAAGCCCCTCCTCGCCTGGCGAGTCACCCCAATCCTTCGAGACATCGTCCTGCAGGCAGTCCAATTCCGCATCCAACATCCCGCCGAACATTCGCCATGCCTCGGCAATCTCATGGGCATTGCGGCTCGTACGTACATACTGAATCGCAATTTTCGTGGACTTGCATCTCTCGCGCCGAAGCTTCACGAACGCTTTGATATTGTCGAGCACACGGTCATAGCTGCAACGAGCACGATGATATTCATAGATCGCCCTGCTAGCGCCATCGAAGCCGATTACCAGCCGCCCTATGTCGGCATCGAGGATCGCCTCGGCCTCATTAGCTCCGAGAAAATGCGCATTCGTTTGGAGTTGGATAAGAGGACCGAGGCCGCAACGACGCAAGACCCGGCAACGTTCAAGGAACTCGGGATCCTGTAGGGGCTCGCCGTTCATGTTGAGGAATATCGTTTGCGGCAGTTTGTCCCATTTCGAAATCTGGGAGGTGATCCGTTCGAAAAGCTGAGCATCCATAATGTGAGCAGGCCGCGTCGTGCGGGACATTTGAGCAGAACCCTGGAACAGGGGGCAAAATGGACATCGGGCGTTGCAGGTATTTATGGTCTCGATGCCAACGTAATGTGGATATTCGGCGGCGGCGCTTGTCATGGCGTGTTGGTCCCAGCCCGATCTCGAGTGTTACTTTGAATGTCGACCGGCCTCTCATAAATGAACTGCGCGTTGAGATTCGTAAGCGACTCGTTGTGATATGGGGTTTGCTCGACAGTGAACTCTAGCGCGTCGAAGCGGGCATCGTGCTTCACACTGTCGCTATTCGCAACAACCGCACTCGCGAAATAGGTGCCGTGACCGAGATTTGCGATGAACGGAACTCTCACGTGTACCCAGTCTCCCTCCGTCATGTCATATGTCGGAAGCTCAGGCAGAAGAAAAGTGTTAGCCCCGAATACCTCGATTCCACGGGGCGTCCGAACAAGGACGCCAACGCCCAGTCGGGAGGCGTCTCTCATTGCATGAAGATGAATTACAAATTCATATGGTCGCAAGCTTCTAATGTTCGATACCCGCGATCCGTTTTCTCCCCTTATGAAAAAGCTTACGATGCGCACCGCCCCGTCGCCATAACGATGCTCGCGACCGGTCGCTTTGGAACTTAACCCATCAGAGGCAAACGGATCAGAATGTGCAGAATCGATCACTTCCGCAGTGCGCATCTCGTTACATCGCGACGAAGCCGACACCGCATTCACGTCAGCGTCCATCCGCTGCGCGGATGATGGAAGACCGAAATCCTGCACGACGGTGGACGCTGGCAAGTTGGAATCGTTTATCAAACTGGCTGGTGCGGCGACTGCCCCATCGAATGCAGGTAATTGCTCCGTCGTATTCACCTGTGGACCGAACAGCAGTTCATGATAGATATTCCCGACCAGGCTCGGCTCGCCCTGAGCGATGATTCTACCTTTCTCTAGTAGAACTGCATGATCGCAGATCGAGACCACGTGATTAATATTGTGGCTGACCAGTAGAATGGACTTTCCATGGCGCCTGAATTGCCGCACACGATCGAATGACTTTAGCGCGAAGCGGGCATCGCCGACAGCGAGTGCTTCATCGATGATGAGAATATCAGGATCAACTGCGGTCGCGACGGCGAACGTCAAGCGCGCCTGCATCCCGCTCGAATAGGTGCGGAACGGCTGGTCAATGAACTCCTGTAGCTCGGCGAAAGCCACTATTTCATCTAGGCGAGATGCGACTTCCGCGCGCGTCAAGCCGAGGCAGAGCCCGCCAAGAAAGACATTCTCGCGACCTGAATACTCCGGATGGAAACCAGTACCAAGCTCGAGAATGGCGGATACGCGGCCGGCGACCGACACGGTGCCGCTCGTTGCATCAAGCGTTCCGGCAATAATTCTCAACAGTGTGCTCTTGCCCGCGCCGTTACGCCCCATCACTCCTACGACGGAACCCTTTGGCACATTGAACGATACGTCACGCAACGCCTCAAACTCCGAATGCCGTCGCCGCCCGGTCAGTGCTTCTTTGAGGATGTCGCTTGGGTGGCGCCAAACGCGGAATATCTTACCTAGCGAAATTGTGCTTATCGCTGGATCGCTCATAGGGCGTTTCCGAATGTCGGTTTCAGCATGCGAAACGTTCGCCACCCTAGCACGAACGCTAAGATCGATATGACCGGGAACACTGCCCATGACCAAATATGCTCAGGATCGCGACCGATCAGTGCATCGCGAAAACACCAGATCATGTAGCTGAACGGGCTGGCAAAGAAATAAGGACGCAGCCAAGGAGGCGTAGACGCGGGCGTGTAGAGGATCGGATGCAGAAACAGTCCGATGGTCAATAGGAACGCGATCAAATCCTTGATGTCGCGCACAAACACCCCAACCGCCGCGAGCAGGTAGCTTAGTCCGGCAAGCAATAGAATATAGCAGACCAGTGCTATCGGCAGGAGCACCAACAGTCCAAGCGGATCAATGCGCCCTGCCATCGCTGAAACGCCGATGGTAGCAAACAGGCCGACCATTAGAGCTGGAAGCGTCCCGAGAGCGACTTTCAGAGGCAGGATCTCGCTCGGAAACACAATCTGCTTGACCAGATTGCCGTTACCGATGATCGCCATCGTCGCGCGGCTCAGGCAGTCCTGTAGTCCCATCCAAGGCACAAGGCCAGCCAATGCAAATGCCACGTAGCCGGTACCGTTGTCGTCGGGTCCGATACGACTTCGAAAGATAACGCCAAAGGCAAAAATATAGGTTGCCATGGTTAGGAGCGGCGCGATAATTGCCCACGAAGAACCCAACGCTTGGCCAGCGTATCGGTCGACCACGTCGCGACGGGTCATTTCCAGCACCAACTCGCGACGACGCCACGTAAGTCTGGCTGCCTCAAGGACAGCGCCGACATTTTTGCGAACATCCATTACTCGTGAATAGGGCATTCGAGATCAAGGGCTTATGGCTGGATGTGGACCAAAATATAACGTTCCGCCAAACCATATCTCACGCCAAGCCTCAGGCACTCACATACCTTTCGAGTAGCCTATCGCCCTGCAGCTGGCAACAGTGCCACCGGTTGGGTCTCGACCTCGCTCCTGAGCTCGGGTCCGCATCTCGACTCCGACTCTTCCTCACGAATAGCAGGCGTGCCAGGATGCGTTCGCAGCCACGTTTCTAGGATAAATAGATGCCAGCATGCGTAGGCTGAAAATTCCCTATCTTGATGATGCAGGAATGCCGTCATGCGCTTGCGATCGAGCCACGCCCCGAGACGGTTGTCTTCCGCCAACAGTAACGGACGAACAAGCGGCAGGATATGCTCCTTATTCCAAACATGCGGCGGTAGGCCGAAACCCCGTTTGGGCTTGGCAAGCCATTCTGCCGGCAAATAGCGGGAAGCAACGCGCTTAAGGACCAGTTTTCCCTGCCCACGTTCGTAACAATCATCCGCGGCCAAATCCGCCGCGAACTTGGCAACCTCAATACCAAGAAATGGCGTTCGGACCTCGAGTGAGTGCTGCATGCTCATCCGATCGACTTTGGCGAGAACAGCCCCCGGAAGGTAAGTATTGGCATCGAGTTCGCGCAGTACGTTCAAAAGCGGACGTGAGTCCTTATTGAGCTGCTTTCTCAAGCCGCCGAGAAGATCGGCGAGTCCTTTTGGCACTTTCCCAAATAGCATCTCGATATCTTGATCGCGAAATACAAGTAATCGACTTGAGATGTAGGCAGCGCCGGGACTCCACCAACCAAGATTTAGAATTCCATGACGATTTCGCGCATCCTCATCGACAGTCGCGAAGTACCGTCCGTATCCACCAAACATTTCGTCGCCACCATCGCCTGAAATCGCGACCGTAACTGTTTCACGCGCGTGGCGGCTAACCAAGTAAGTCGGCAGACAGGAGCTGTCGCCATTGGGCTCGTCGAGGACGCTTGCGATATGGCGCCCGAGGTCAAGCGAATAACCCTGCAAGACTTGCTCGTGATGCTCAGTGCCGAGGTGCTGCGCAATTGCTGCCGCATCAAGGTGCTCCGAATCAGGCTGACCAGCGAACCCAATCGAAAATGTCTTCAGCGATATACCAAGCTTCTTTGTGACCAGAGCAGCGACCGTCGAAGAATCAACCCCACCCGATAGAAAAGCGCCCAACGGCACATCGCTGATTAGTCGGCGCCGCAATGCGGTTACCAGAATCGCTTCGAGCTCATCAGCCAGGTCGTCGAGAGATCGCTTTGAGGTGCGGCCTGAGCTCGTCTTGAATTGAAAATAACGCTCCACGATTGACGCCGCGTTCGGCTTTAGCCGCAAAAAACACCCGGGCGGCAATTTATTGGCTCGCTGATAAATGGTGCCAGGGGCCGGCACATATTGAAAGCTCAAATACGTGGCCACAGTGTCAAGGTCGATGCGACTATCGAAACCCGGCAGCCGAGAGAGTGCGTGGAGCTCGGATGCGAACGCAAAATACCGCTCGGTTTCGACATAATAGAGCGGCTTCTCGCCGAAGGCATCGCGCGCCAAAATCAACTCGTGATTTCGAGAGTTGTAATAACCGAATGCAAACATTGCATCGAGCTTGGGCAGCCATTTCGTTTCCCACTGGCGTAGCAGCGTTAAGAGCACTTCCGTATCGCTCTGGGTCTTGAAGTGCTCGCCTTGGCTCTCCAGGTCGCGTCTAATTTCCAGAAAATTGTAGACCTCTCCATTGAACACGATGGCCGACTGACCATCGTCTGAGACCATTGGTTGATGCCCGCTCGCCGAGAGGTCAATAATCGACAGTCGGCGGTGGGATAGTGCGCAGCAGCCGTCAGGGGCCAGCCAAACGCCAGAGTCGTCAGGACCTCGATAGGGCATGCAATCAGCCATCATCTTGGCCAGGTTCGCCAAGTCCGATGGAGCTAATGCCGCATCCTTGCTGACAATGCCTGCAATGCCGCACACGCCAGTCACTCCGTGGTCGAGACCACATTCAAGACTTGGGATGAGTCGACTTTTCCCGACCGTCTCTTAACGGGCTTTCGACACGATTTCCAGATGAAAACTTGGAGAGAACTCCTGTGACGACAAGCATTTACCAGGCTAGGGCTAGCAAGAGGAGTTCCGGGTAGTCTCCTTCATCGGGTCGGCAGCCAATCCATAAATTTCCGCGACGGCCCCTATCATTCGCTCCAGCCCAAATTTCTCGCGCACGAACTGCGGCGCGCGCCTCAGTGCGTCGGCCCTAGCCTCGGGGTTGGCGTGAAGCGAGATGAGCCGGTCCGCCAAATCTTGTGGCAAAGCCGATTCTATTGCCCATCCGGTCACGCCGTCGTCGATTGCCTCTTTTACGCCCCCGACAGCGGTTGCCACGACGGGCGTACCAACCCATTGCGCCTCAAGCAGCACGTTTGGTAGACCTTCTCCGAAGGAAGTGAGCAGCAAAGCATCCATGATCGACATGACCGGGAGAATATCCGACGTTACACCGGCCAAGATAACCCGATTGCCAAGACCGGATTGATCGATCTTCTGCTCTAGCTGGCGCCGCATCGGACCAGCCCCAAAAATAATGAATTGAGATTCCGGCAGCCGGTCAGCAACAACCTGCGCCGTATCTATCCAGAGCAGGGGTCGTTTTTCTTCGCACAATCGAAAGACACCTCCGACAAGGAAGGCACCCTGCGAAACCCCAAGCGAGCTGCGCAGTGAATGCGCTGCATCTCCGATTAGCCTGCCGCAGCTTCCAAAATCGACCGCATTATGCACGACGCCAATCTTATCTCGCTGAATGCCGATCCAATCGGCATAATCGTTAGCTCCCGCCCGGCTGTTGTTGATGAGCGTAATATTGGGGAGCTTTGCCAATGCCCGATATGCAGGGTCCATGTATGGCTGATAAAGCGCAAAATGAGATGGGCTGAGATTTCGTCCTGAGAGGATAATTTTCGGCACACCTGCCAGAACAGCCGCCAGTCCCGCCCGCACATTGTCCCAATCGAGCCATGCGTGAACGATTTCAGGTCTAAGCTCAATAAATTCCAAATAGAGATTGTAAATATCCGCAGCGAGCCCCGGCGGAAGAGCCCGGATAATACTCCCAAGCGGCGCCGGCATGCCGTCGAAATCGTGGCGCCCTGAACATCGTCGAATTTCTCGGACGTTGATGCCCGCCGCGTCGATCGCCGACTTGTAAAAATCTCGCTTTCCGCTGCGATTTAGAAAGTGACACAGCAGTTGGACGCTCTCTATATTTAATTGCGCGAGCCCGCGAAGCGTATAAACAAGCTGACGCTCTGCCCCTCCCGGCTGCAAACTTCCACAGACGTGAACAATGCGACGCGATACCGCGTGGTGTGACGATGCGGAGTTTTGGATCATCGCCTCAAACACGTACTGCAGGTCCGCCTCGACGAAGCTTGTGGTGCCAGCAATACGAATTGCCAATTCATTGGCGGTCGGCCGCATGCGCAGTAGCAGGTCCGCGAGCGGGCGACGACCCTTATGTATGTACATCGAAATTGGTTCACGTGCGGACGCTGAAATTGGTCGTAATCCGGCGACGAGGGGACGAAAACACCGGTGTATGGAGCGGAGCAAGCGAACCGGCACGGGCACCACTATCCAGAATGCGCCAAAGCAGATGCCTAACCCCGAAACGTCTGCTCGCACCGCGTCGCGAAGCACGTTCATATTGATGCGATACCAGGGGCCGATAAAATATCCATACTCTCGCGCTGATCGCGTAACGCTCGGCCGATTATTCAGAGTGGTTTCAGGATTGCGAGAGATCTGATCGATCTGGCTTCGCTCGCCAAATAACAGCTTCGCAGAAACGTCACGTCGGACCGCATCCGCTAGCGCTGAAGTTACCAGACGTTCGGGACCCGACACTCAGCGATCTCCGGTCTTGAATAGGCTGATTCCCTACCAAGTCGCGGAAACGCCCCGTCCCCGCCCAATAATTGAACATGTGGTTTGATTCGGCTCACACGCCAATTGTGCAAATTAAATGATTTGATATTAGGCTGCAACGGCAAATGGTAAACGCCAACGTTTGGCGATTGTTTTCGATAGGCCATCAAGGTTTCTATTGTAATTAATTGCGGCGTTAAGCTATTTCTAAGGGTACGTTGGGCGCTCGGGGCGGAGTGCTAAGCGATCACGCCGGCAGTACCGGAGGCCGCTAGAATGTCCCGCTGGATTATTCGGATAGTCGGCGCAATATGCATCGTTGCTGGGTCCTTCTTTGGCACGACGTTTCTTCTTGATGAATATTCAGGGCCGCCCAGCGAGAACATTACCGCGACTGTGGTAAGCGGCCCCTGTGGCGCCGCTGGTCGTATCCAACTCAGGCCGCCTTTTGCTGATTTTGGCGGTTTTGCCTTTTTGGGGGATTTGGCTAGATATCGCGATGCTTCTGATTCCGTAGATGCTCCGTCTCGGTCGACGCTCATATTGTGCGAGGATGGTAAGCCGCTTGGACCGCCTCACAGCATGCATGCTGACATTCGTAGCAAGGGACTTGGACTATACTCACACTGGGGCCCTGATGTCGTTTTTTCGAGCTCCGACAATTCTAACCCTAATATCAATAACCGGTCGTATTGGGTTATTGCTGATCATTAGTAGAGGCAGCGACGTGGCTTTATTCGACTAGAGCGGGATGCTGCTCGTTGGGTCACACGGTCTTTTCCAGCTTAGTCTGAACTTCGAATTACTTGTGGATCCGGCTCGTGATTAGTGACGATGTCATGGAGCCGGCGCCCACAGCCGCGAAAACACCTCGCAGGTTTGCACAACAAGACGCTCTGGCGAATAGGCCTCGATCTGCGTGCGGCTTTGGAGCGATAGCGCCGAACGCTGTTGGGTGGACCCCGCGAAAAAGCGAATGACTGCCTCGGCTAAAGCAGACGGATCACCGGTCGGAATAACAGTGCCAGCTGCGCCGACGACACGGGGGGCATCGCCCACGGCGGTCACAATGCATGGCACGCCACAGGCCATCGCTTCGGCAACTGTGTTGGGAAAGCCTTCGCCGAATGCCGATGTTGAGCAGAGCAAATCAAATCCATTGTAAGTTTTGGACAGATTATCTTGTGCACCCAATATGCGTACGTGATCCGCAATCCCAAGAACAGCGCACTCGGCAGTGAGCCGATGTTGTTCCTCAGGCGATCCGATAGCAACACAGATCGCCCGCAAGTCCTGCCGTTGCTTAATTGCAAGCATCATGCCGGCAAAGAATGTGCTTTGGTCCTTCATGGGGTCAATTCGGGCGACCATGCCTATGATCGGCGTGGCATCCGCTATGCTCCAATTTTGGCGCGCGCGGGCACGGAGGTTTTTATCAGGTCGAAAACGAGCTAGGTCGATGGCATTATCGACGATTTCCAGACGCTCGGCCGGAATGCCCCGCGCAACGGCGTCACGGAAGCCCACGTGCGAATTCACAATGACAAGGTCCGCCAAGCGGGCAAGCCGCGCTTCTAGCCGGTAAGCAAAGCGAGTCAGCCAATCGTAATGGCCGAGTTGCATGGCCGAGGCTCGGATGCCCCATACGATATAGGGACGCGTCCCGCCAAATCGCACGACCAGCGCAAAGAGGTTTGGAACGGGAAGATAACTGTATAGGACGTCCGGTTGAAAGTCTCTCAAAATGCTTCGGAAACGCCGTACAGTACGGAATAGATCAAAACGATGCGGCTTTTCGAGATCAAAGATTGGCACCGGGACAGAGGAAAGCTCGGTCTCGAGCTCGCCTCCCTTGTAGAAAACGGATATTCCCACCCGATGGCCCGCTTTGGCGAGGCCGCGAGCCAGAGCACAAACTTGCCGCTGCGCGCCGCCGATGTGGAGGTCGCGCATGACAAACATGACAGAGAAATGTCGCTCGGCCGTCAGCCGACCGGTTGGATTTGTCTCGAGCTCGCTCATAAGTCCGGCACGATCTTGCCGCCGGTGATTGGTCCGCTGATAACGAGCTTCATTCGGCGCGACACAGCCATCATGGGGTAGCGAACCTCGGCCTCGGCATCCGGTACCCAGAGGTGGTGATTCGGGGCCGGGCTATTTCCTTCGTCTGTCTCACAACAACTCCGATAATAGTCGGTTGCTCTCCACGCTCGGTAGCATCCTAAGCGCTTGTATTGCTGGGTAAATCCCGCTTGGATCAATCGTCATGAGGCCGGTTGAATATTAGCCCGATACCATCTAATAGTACACCCAAGCCGCTGGGGGCGGCATGTGATCAAGAGCTGGGGGGCTTGTGATCAAGATTTTACATCTCATAACTGACCTCGACAGGGGCGGTGCCGAGTACTGTCTTAAACGCCTCGTAGAGCGTATGGACACTCGACGTTTTTCATCGCGTATTGTTTCAATACTGCCGCTTGGCCCACTCGGCAAAGAACTCAGAACCGAACACATCCATGTCGACACACTAAATTGCGCGACGGTCAGGGATATACCTCGGGCCTTCTGGAAACTGAGGCAAATAATTCTCACAGCTGAGCCGGACATCATTCAGACTTGGCTTTATCACGCGGACTTGCTTGGAACGCTTGCCTCTCTTTTGCGTAAGCGGGGTCGCCTCGTGTGGAACGTTCGTAATTCTGATCTGAGTCAGGAAAAGCGCGCGGATTGGCAAGTGCTTACGTCATTATTGGCACTGATGTCAGGCTTGCCAGATTGCATTGTATCAAATTCGGTGGCCGGCATCGAAAGTCACGTAAAACGCGGTTACACGACCCCTCGATGGAGCCATATTCCAAACGGATGGAACATAGAAGACTGCGCCCCCACTGCAGAGCGTCGCCGCAGGCGGCGCGAAATTTACGGCCTTCCCACTGACGAAGTCCTCATTGGGCTGGTAGCGCGACGGGCACCACAGAAAGACTTCGGATGTTTTCTTTCAGCCGTCGCATTGCTGCACAATCGATGCCCAGGTTTGAAGTTTGTCCTCATTGGCAAAGATGTGTCCGAAGGGAAGCAGGAGTTCAAAGACGCACTGACAGGTATCGGCGTGCAAGATCGCCTGATTTTTCTTGGCGAACAAGCGAACGTCGAGTCGTTACTGCCTGCTCTCGATGCTGTCACGCTGACCTCGGCCTATGGCGAGGGCATGCCGAATTCTATCGGCGAGGCCATGGCTGCTGGGCTTCCGGTGATCGCTACAGATGTCGGCGACGTGCGGCGACTCATCATCGACGGAAACTGGATTGTGACGCCGAAGGCGCCTGAAGAGTTGGCTAGCGCGTGGATCGCACTTGCTGGACTTGAGCCAGACGCTCGAGCGGCACTCGGTGCACGTAACCGCAATTGGATTGAAGAGAACTACACAGTCGAACATATGAGAGAACAATACGAGGGTCTGTACGCTTGGGTGATGCAACCACAGCCCGTCGCAGGCGTAGAAAGCGTTCTCGCACAAAACGTCAAGCCGTCGGCGGGCGCGCTTGTTCGTGAATTGTGAGTTACAAGCCGCAGTTTGTTTATGGAATGGCAAACCGCGCTCCGACGAGCAGACGGACCGCAGTCGATTACCACGGCGCGAAACCAAAACTGGACGGGAAGATGTGGCGCACATCGCCATGGTACCCGCTGCTGTATGATGCGTTTGCGCATTGGTATGCCTGAGCTGTACTTGACACCCCCAAGCGCCCACTCGCGCAAGCGAAAGTCCGCCGTCCAGACCAGAACGGCAAACCAAACAAGTTTGAGACCGATGTGCGGATTTTCCGGGTTCATTGATCTCGCGCAAGGCATACCCGAGACCAACCGCGCCGACCTTGCGATGCAAATGGCGAACGCCATTGCTCATCGCGGGCCGGATGACGCGGACTCATGGAGCGATCCATCCGCCAACTACGCCGTCGGCTTTCGGCGATTGTCGATCATAGACTTATCGGTAACCGGTCGACAGCCGATGATGACGGCAAGCGGCCGGTTTGTCATCGTCTTTAATGGAGAAGTCTATAACGCACCGGATTTGCGTCGGGAACTGGAGCGTAGAGGTGCAATTTTTCGTGGATACTCCGACACCGAAGTGGTGCTAAACGCGTTTGAGCGATGGGGCATCGAAAGATCGTTGCACAGGTTCAATGGCATGTTTGCTATTGCACTGTGGGATCTCGCCGAGCGCAAGCTCAGTCTCATCCGCGACCGCCTTGGAAAAAAACCGCTCTATTATGGTCAAATCGGCAAGACATTTTTCTTCGGGTCGCAACTGAAGAGCTTCTTTTGTCATCCCGATTGGCGCGCCGAAATAGACCGCGACAGTCTTGCTGCATATTTTCGTTTTGGTTATGTGCCGTGCCCGCATTCCATTTACAAGGGAATTGCCAAGGTACGTCCCGCTGAATGGATCGAAATTCACGACGGCCAAGTTATTGGGCGGAAGACTTATTGGAATGCGCGGGAACGAGCGGCGAATTTTTCCCGCTCCCCCCTGCAGCTCAGCGACGCTGCGGCCCTGACACGATTAAAAGGATTGCTCGAAGACGCCGTGCGTGAGCGCCTCATTTCCGATGTTCCGCTCGGCGCATTCCTTTCCGGAGGCATCGATAGCTCCACGATTGTTGCATTGATGCAAACCCTTAGCCCAAACCGCGTCCAAACATTCAGCGTCGGATTTGAAGAGCCGCAATATGACGAGTCGAAATACGCACGTGCGGTGGCAGCGCATCTTGGAACGGAACATCACGAACTCCGCGTGTCTCCAAAGGATTCACTCGAATTCATTCCAAAGATGCCAATCTACTATGATGAGCCATTTGCTGACGCATCACAGATTCCGACGTGCATTCTTTCGCAATTTGCACGAGGACACGTCACGGTCGCGCTCTCCGGTGACGCCGGTGACGAGTTATTTGCTGGCTATTCGCGCTACCAGATGATCGACACGATCTCAAAAGTTGCAAACCTTCTACCCGATCCAGTACGTAAATTGACTCAGCGCTTGCTCATGAGCGCCCCGGATGCCGCCTTCCGCGTGCTTGAGCAGTTCGTTCCCGCAAAATATGGCAGTTCGCCTCTACAATCGCGCGCGCGCACCCTTGGTGCATTGCTGAACAACAACTTGGAAGAGGGTATGTTTCGCGCGATCGTCGGTCAATGGAACGATCCCCAACTACTCGTCCGCGGCGGATGCGAGCCGCTGGACGACCTGTGGGGCGGCGCAATGCGCGACAAGATGAACGATGTCGTTCAGCGCATGCAGTTCATCGACACAATGACCTATCTACCCGACGATATTCTCGTGAAGGTCGATCGGGCGGGCATGTCGGTCGGCCTGGAGGTAAGGGTGCCGTTGACCGATTACCGATTGGTTGAATACTCCTGGCAGCTTCCGCGAAGGTTTAAGTTTCGTCATGGAAAGCAGAAATGGCTGCTGCGCGAGTTGCTGCGACGTTATTTGCCTGACACTCTGATCGATCGGCCAAAGATCGGCTTTATGTTCCCGTTGGCCGAATGGCTGCGTGGCCCATTGCGAGATTGGGCCGAGAATCTACTGGATGCTAAGCGTATGGAGAGTGAAGGATTTCTCAATCCTGGCCCGATACGCGAGAAGTGGCTACAGCATCTGAGCGGTCAAGCCAATTGGCAGTATCGATTATGGTGTGTTCTGATGTTTCAGGCTTGGTTACGCCATTGGGAGCACCAGGTGCGCAGCGCATAACGGCGGTCGCTCTTGAGACACTGAAACAACAGGGACGCCAAAGAGGTTATGCGCATGAATTGCATGGTCGAAATTACTGCCCGAAGCCGCAAATCTCTTTCGTGAATTCTCGCGAAGAGTTCTCGGCTGTACTTCTTCAGCGTACAGGCGGTCACGCCGTGCGGGAACATCATTTCAACCTAGATGACGTTGTGAGAGTACCGATCTGTTATCGTGAGAAGAAATGAAATGTTGCGCTTATTTACGTCTGCCAGATTCGTAGGGTTGGCGCGCAACTGGTTTGAGCGAATTATCGCTGCACTTGTCGATGATGCGCGCAGCGAGCGTACCATGGTACTCTTGCTTACGGGCTACGCTGCTGTGTGGTCGCTCTACGCGTTCATCGCCAAGAGCGGCCAGGACATTCACCCCGACATGGGCGAGATGGTCGCCTGGTCGCGCGAGGTCGGCCTCGGCACACCGAAACATCCCCCACTCGCGCCGTGGCTAGTGGGGGTCTGGTTCAGAGTGTTTCCGCGTGAGGATTGGGCCTACTATCTCTTCGCAATGATTCTGCCGACCGTGGCGCTGTGGATCACTTGGCGCATCTCGGCACGTTATCTCTCCCGCGACAAGCGCGTCGTCGGCGTCGCGATCCTCACTCTCGTCCCGTTCTATAATTTTCTTGCGCTGAAGTTCAACGCCAACAGCGTGCTAACCCCGTTTTGGGCGGCCACGACGTGGTGGTTTCTGCGTTCGTTCGAAACACGCCGCGTGGGATGGGCGGTACTGGCCGGTATCGGTGCCGCCGCGACCATGCTCGGTAAATATTGGTCCGTTATTCTGCTCGCCGGACTTGGGCTTGCAGCACTGATGGATTTTCGGCGTGACTCATATTTTGGTTCGCCGGCTCCTTATGTGACGCTTGCCGTTGGGACAATTCTGCTGACCCCGCACATCGATTGGATGATCGCACACCACTTTGTGACGATCACCTACGCGACCGCAGCGCATCCTGCGACGTCATTTACTGCGGCGAGATCGGCGCTCGATTTCATCGTTGGCAGCCTTTGCTATATCGCCGCGCCATTAGTATTGAGCGTGTTCGCTGCGCAGCCCAATGCAGCAGTAATCCGTGACACGCTATGGCCGGTCGACTCCGACATGCGCACGCTCGTTGTTGCATTTGCCGCGCCGTTTCTGTTCGCGGCGCTCGTCGCGGTGCTGTTACAAGTCGCAATCGCACCGCTCTGGGCGATCTCCGCGATGACCTTACTTCCAGTCGTGCTGCTTTCATCGCCGCTCGTGACAATATCCCGCCGCGCCGCAGTCCGTTTGGTGGCGCTGGCGATCGCCTTCCCGCTGATTATGGTCGCTATATCGCCCGTAATCGCCATTGCCAGCCGCCGCAACAGCGTTGCGAATCACGAGAGCCATTATCGGCTCATCGCGCAGGCGGTCGAGCGCGCTTGGTACGCGTCCACGAATAAGCCACTGCGGATTGTTGGTAGCTTCGACAGTCTCGTCAACGGTACCGCCTTCTACTTCGTGGGCCAACCATTGACCTTCGATATCATGAATCCGACACAGACGCCCTGGATCGATGGCGACCGCATCGGGCGCGACGGCATCGCGATCGTGTGTCCCGAGTCGGACCCTTTCTGCATGCAGGCAATTAGCTATTATCTAGCTTACTATCGCGCGAAAGAGACAAAGGATGTCGTCATCGCACGGCGCTATCTCGGCACGTACGACACGCCAACGCCGTATAAGATCGTGGTCATTCCGCCAAACGGCATCGATCTGGAGCATCGGAAACTTCCGGATAAAGCGCAATGAGCTATCGACCGGTACGGAACCATAGAAGTTTCTGCCGCCATTGAAATAAGGTATCCAGTTCTCGCCTCCGGCCAAAAGTGAACAATCAACAATCTTTTTCACCAAATCTCATCGCGGCAAAGCAAAACTGACCCGCCAGCGGGTGGTGCTTCAGTTTGAAAATTTAACGGACGCCGGGGAACCTACGAAGCGTTCGCCAAGGATTTTTATATTTTCGTGGTATTAGCTCTAATGGAACATCAAGAGGGGTAACGAACTCTCGCTCCATGCGCTTTTGCAAGGCTACCCGGATGGTCATGTCGCCGTTGCTACGCGGTCTTGCTAGCAGTTCCCGGTAGTCGTTGAATTTATGAAGCAAAAGAAAAAATTTCGGAGTGTAATTGAAGAGCCCATGATCCCAATCTCCCGCCGGAACCTCATGGTACATGATGCCATTTGTACATGCGAGCTCGTGAACTACCCTAAAGGCATTTTCCTGATTCATAATATGCTCGGTAGTGCCGGTGTTAATTACGAGATCAAATTTCCCCTTTAGGTGTTCGGGTACAGTGTCGCGATTCATATCAAACACAATGCTATCGCGGCGACCATCAAAGTCGATCGCGGCACGCTCAAAGCCGAGCGACCGCCAGAACTCATTGGAGCTGGCGTTCGCAGCGCCCAACGGGACCCTTGGCCGCGAGAAGGTACGATATACTTCTTCGAGAAGTTCGTCGGCCTCGAGAAAGGCGTTAGAGAGTTGCTGCGACCCAATTTCGATTAGGCGCCGACCGTTCAATGCGCCAGATCGCTGGAGCGTGAGCAAGTCCTGAAGAAAGGAAAATCCGAGTCCCATTCAATTCTAGCCTCTCCCAATCCTCTGAGACTTTCACACTATCAGAAATTCCCCGAATCCAAACAATCGCGCCTGCGGTCATTGCCGGCGCAACCCGTAGCGTCTTATGGACGCAGCATTTGGTGCAGCGCAAATGGATGATCAGCTTGCCAAGCTCGGTTTGGTCGCGCGGGCGCTTGGAACGCTAAGGCCCGCTCATGTCTCACTTGCTGAATCGTCCAGGGATATTCAGGATAAATGGCCCATAATGACAATCGATGTTTCGTGCATTTGTTTGGCAAAATCGAACGCGGCGTTATTTGACCGTCCTCATTTAAGGATTGAAGATGTACGAATCCGGAATTAGGCTACCTGCGGTGGGTGACTGGTTGTGGCTGGGTGTGAAGCATGGCGTCTATTTTGCCCTTCATAAAGTCTGACGATGGTGTCTTTGACGATCGGGCGATACGAGCAATGGGCGAAGCTTTTGACGCCGCATGTAAGAGGCTCAATAGCGCTAAACAGCCCCGGGACGGTTATAACGTCCTTGCTGCGAGAATTATCGCCGCGGCCCAAAAGGGTGAACGCGATCCGGTTCGCTTGCGCGATGCCGGATTGGCTTCGTTGGGGACTAAAGACGAAGCGAACTAAGCAGCGTCACTTTGCGGCCGCTTCCCTAGGAGAGTCTTTGCAGACGTGACGTTCAAAAACGCCATGTCGATGTGCCTTGGGCCGTCATAGGTCTCTAACTCTCTCAGCATCTCGACAAGTCGCCTGTGACGCTCAGGCGAATTTGCCTGGAAAGGCCGATTTCCTACGAGGTGTCATTTGTTCGCTTAGGAGGCTTCGCTCGTAGGATGGCACGTCAAATTTGGGGGCAGGGCACAAGAAGTACTTGTTATAAATGCATCATTTTATAACAAGTCGGCGGTGGTCGGGAGCGCGAACTATTGGCACATAAATTATAATTATCGATGGTTCGCAGCAGTGGGCAGGAGACCAGCATTGAAGACCCTCCGCTGACGCTAAGTGTTCGCAATGCCTCGGTTTCAACAGTTAGGCGCGAAAACGGGCCAAACGGTTGAAACCGCCGCCCCTTGGCCGGTTGTTTGTACACCTGCCAAGGAAATTTGACCTAGCCTGACGTTCGCCGCTTCTATCGTCGCCAAATCGAGGGAGGCCTGACTGGAGGCGTAAAGCGCACGGTACAAGTCGGCCATGTCGAGCCCGGACCACCACTGGGCGCATCTAGCGTCCGACCGCCATCGAGATCCACATTTCATTGGTGATGGATCGGCCCGTCCAGATCACTCCGTCCGGCGAGCTCGCATTGCCGTTGCCAGTACCGCCGCTGCTCGCAGCGAAAATGCCGAGGCCGTCCGAGTAGGCAACAAACGTCATAGTCACGGGAAGCGTGTTGCTGCTCCAAGTCGTGCCGTCGGATGACGTCATAACGCTGGCACCGACCACGCAGAAAAGTGCCAGCGATGCCGACCAGCAGCAATTTCCGATTGCCGCGCTCGCTTTTGCTGGGAGTGTCGAGGTACTCCAGCTCGTGCCGTTCGTCGAAGTCGCGTATGTAGATCCATTCTCAGTTGCCAGGAATATCCGCAAGCTCGGTGACCAAGCGACGGTGTTCCAGGTACCGGTAGGCATCGCGCCCGCGGTCCAGTTCACGCCATCGGGGGATACGGCAACCACGTTCGTCCCCACCGTGCAGAATATGGCCAGTCTTGGCGACCAGCAGATGCCGCGCCATCGCGCCGATGAAGGCATTCCGGCCGTGACGGTCCAGTTCGCGCCGTCAGTCGATGTCGCCACATTTCGGCTACCCGTGCCCGGACCGGCCGGGCTACAGAATATCGCGAGCGTGGGCGACCAGCACATTGCGTTGTAATGATCGGGCGTCGGGATATAGGGTGTGGTCGTCCAGGCCACTCCGTCCGGCGAAGTTAGCCCGTTTCCGGCGGAGCCGAGAGCGGAGAAAATCCCCAGCGATTTCGACCACGCGCTACACAGAAGGCTACCGAACGGCAGCGTGACCGGGCTGGACCAAGTTTTGCCGTCGCTGGAGACGCTCGAGAACCCGTTTACTGTGGTGCTGGAGATCAGGCTGAACATCGCATCCCAAAACCGATTTGAGGAAACCGTCGCCATCCGGACATGCATTGCGGAATTGATTTCCTTGTCCAAAAGCAGCGTCGTCGAACATTTCTATGCGGAGTACAGCGGCAATCGGCAACTCGGTTCGGCGGGTACGCCCAAATGCGCGATTGTTCAACGGCACGGACGACAAAATACTAAGTAAAATCACTAGCTTCACCCCGTAATTGGCAAATACGGACCAAAGTGTAGAAACTGCCGTACCGGCAGGAGCGGCTCCAACTCGGCAATTTTCCAGTCACACGCGGCGCGCTCCATTCGGCTTTTGAGATACTGTTAAATTCCCAATTATGTTCGTCACTGCCGAAGGGAGATCGAAATGGAATTGCAAGTATGGGGCACGCTGATTCCGGTCGCTCAATACGTGCGTATGTCCACCGACGATCAAAAATATTCACCGGATAATCAATCGGCCGCGAATGAGGCGTATGCCGTTGCACATGGCATGGTGATAACCCGAACCTATTTCGACGAGGGAAAAAGTGGGCTGACTTTCGATGGACGTGGGGGACTGAACCAGTTGATCAAAGATGTTTTGACTGGGGAAGTCGATTTTAAAGCGATCCTCGTTTTAGACGTAAGCCGCTGGGGGCGATTTCAGGACCCGGACGAAAGCGCGTACTACGAGTATAGCTGTAAGCGCGCAGGGATAGCGGTCCATTATTGCGCCGAACCGTTTGATAATAATGACGGAGGTCCCCTCGGCGCCATAGCCAAATGGCTCAAACGATCGATGGCCGGTGAATACAGTCGAGAGCTGTCAGTCAAAGTTTACGCGGGGCAACGCCGGCTAAGCAAACTTGGTTTCAGACTAGGAGGGCATCCAGGCTGCGGCTTGCGACGTTTGCTCGTCGATCAAAGTGGAATTGTTAAATGCGCCCTTAAGACAGGTGAGTGGAAAAGTATCGCTACCGATCGCGTGGTTCTGACTCACGGACCGAAGGATGAAATTGAACTTGTGCGCTTGATATTTTCGATGTTCGTGCAAGGCAGAAAAGCAGAGTATGAAATCGCGAAAATACTAAATGAGCGAGGGGTACGTAACCATCGGGGCAATGTCTGGAAGGGACATACGGTCCGATATATTTTGAAAAACGAAAATTACATCGGAAACTACGTCTGGAATCGCAAATCTTTCAAACTAAGACAAAACGTGGTTCGCAATGGACCAGAGTCCTGGATGCGCACCGAAGGTGCCTTTGAAGCGATTGTCGAACATTCAACATTCGAGGCCGCTCAAAACATTTTCCGCAATCGCATTCAACGCACATCCAAGGGTCGGCCGCGTTGGCTATCCGATGAAGAGATGTTGAAACGATTGTCGCGGGTTTTCCAGGAACAAGGAAGGCTATCGCGCCGGATCATCGACACGGCTCCGGGCCTGCCGTCTTGCTGGGCATATAGTGTGCGCTTCGGCGGAGTTGCTAATGCCTATGATCGCGTGGGTTTCAAGAAAAACGTAAATCAATACGGCGTCAAAATCAAAGATCGAAATCTACCCGCAGAACTCTGCACACAACCTCGCGGCTTTCGAGATGACGAAATGCTTGGAGCTCTGAAGCTCCTTTTGCAAGACCGTGGCTACCTGTCGGCGGCGATGATCAATGGATGCAAGGCCATGCCATCCGCTCACGCGTTTTACAGCCACTTTGGAGGCTTGGAACGTGCTTACGGGTTAATCGGATACGAACGACCTTATCGCACGCGCCCCAGCTTAAGCAATGAAGCTATGCTTGAAGTTCTAAGGTCCCTCTCCAAGAAGCACGGTAAGCTATCGAGAAAAATCATCAACGCGACAGACTGTGTTCCCTCGGCCGGCTGTTACTATGATCGGTTTGGAAGCCTAGGGCGTGCCTATAAGCTCATTAAATACGAGCCCGGCACCTTGAAAAGCTACACAGATTCAAGAGGTATTTCTAATGATGAGCTGCTTAGTAAACTGAGATCGCTGCTTTCGGCTGGCGGTTATCTATCAGGAAGGCTGATCGATCGAACCCGCGACATGCCATCGAGGACGCTATATTGCATTCGTTTTGGAAGCTTGCGACGGGCCTACGAACTAATCGGATACGCGCCGCGCATATTCAAGATCATCAAATACGGGCCACGAACCTCCAAAAGCCGCATTCTATCAAAAGGAATGACTAATGAGAACTTGCTTGATAAATTACGGAGTCTACTGCGAAATCGCGGTTATCTGTCAGGGAATCTAATTGACCGAACCGCCGAGATGCCGTCAAGGATTTTATATTATAACCGGTTCGGAAGCTTGCGACGGGCCTACGAGCTAATCGGGTACACGCCATAGCTGTGTTGAAAACTGCCCTCGATCGTACCGGTATCGATGGGAGATGCCGACCAGGATTGTCTATACAGACGATTCGCCATAGTGAGGATGGTCCGCCGGTCGGAATGGCGTGATTTACGGGAGAAATATCTGATCAATGTAGGTCGCATGATCGCGCACGAATGAAGCACGAAGATGATCGAAATCGATGTACCGGACATGCCCATCGGTTGAGGCTGGACAAACATCCTTGTCGCACAGATAATCCATAGGTCGAATCACTCGGGCGCCTGCTAGTTCCGCTACATCTTGAACTCTCCTATCGATTTCTGAATTGAATTTTTCCACATCCGATCGTTTCGGGTCGTCGATAATTTTGGGCCTCTTAAGCAGGCGATACCATCCACTGGGCAATTGAGTTTCTGGATCGTATGCCGCGCCTGTCGGAGTTTCTAATATAATAAAGACCCTTTTATTGGACTTCACGAGATCGGAAATTAGATTACCGAATTTGACCAGGGCCCGCTCTCTTGCAGCCTGCGAAAATTGGAAAAACTCTCTCGGCTCGTCGCTTCGGAAGTAAAATGACGAGTACTTAAAATGGTCAGTCCAGAACGACGCAAACGCCACAGTTGTGATCGCGTCGTTATTGAGCATTGGGATCATTTCATCCACAAAGTGGGCACATCCCGGATTCGTGTCATAGGCAGTGTCGGGAATTGGGAGACAGCCAGCGCCTAGATAGAAGACGATTCGGTTGCGGTTGAGGTCAATCGCGTCCTGCTCCACGAGCCTACGCACTCTGGGAATATATTGTCCCATTGTGCTATCCCCAATCAGAATGGTTTCCGGTCCATCTGGGTTACCTAACGCTAATCCGTCCAAATGTTCATAGTCTTGAGGGGCCGCCACGAGCTCCTCGGCACCTGGATTTCGGAACGCAAATCCGCCTTTTGCATAAGTGAAATATCCGCACAAGCCGACCATCGCCATCGCCGTCAACAAGGCGACGGCTTTGGTTGGCTGCGATTTGTCGAAACGTAACGGCTTCTCCACAAGTAAATAAGTCAGCCAAGCCAATGCAAAGCTGAGCAGTATCGCAAGCCCGGCCGCGCCGGGTGAGGGCGCGGTCCCGTTGACGATACGGATGAACGACAAAAGCGACCAATGCCACAGGTAGAGTGGGTAACTGATCAAGCCGATTGCGACCAACCCGCGAGTCGCGAGCAGCTTGTTATTGATCCATGCGCGCGGTCCGGACGCAATCATCAAGTAGGTGCCGGCAACCGGCGGCAACGCCCACCACCCAGGAAACTTCCTTGTCTCGTCGATCGTGAGCACGGTCGCAACAATGAGCAGCAGCCCGACTACCGCCGTGACATTGCGCGTTACTGAATCCGACCCAGCGCCGGCACCGATTATTTTAAGAGCCGGTGGATGGAGCGACAGATAGGCAAGCACTGCCCCCGCCATCAGTTCCCAGAATCGCGTTAGCGGCGAATAAAAATCCATTACCGGATCGATAGAGGCCACGTTGAAAGCAAAACTGAAGGTGAGTAGCAGCAATAGCAACACCAGCGTCGCCGCTTTGCGCCTCCAGACTAGGAACAACAACAAGGGCCAGACGATATAGAACTGCTCCTCTATCCCCAACGACCATATGTGTAACAGCGGTTTGGTTGCCGCGGCCTTGTCGAAATAACCGGCCTCGTTCCACAGCACTAAATTGGAAACAAATGCCGCGCTTCCGGCAACGTGCTTGCCGAGCGCCTTATATTCGGAGGAAAACAGCACCAACCAGCCCGCCACCATGCAGGCCAGTAACACGACGATCAAGGCCGGAAAAATTCTCCTGATTCGCCGCATGTAGAACTGCGAGAAGCAAAATGAGCCACGTTCCATGCCCGTGATCAAAATGTTGCTGATCAGATATCCTGAAATGACAAGGAATACGTCAACGCCGACAAAACCGCCGCGAACCCATGTCGGAAAGGCGTGAAAGCCGATCACTGCCAAGACGGCGATGGCGCGCAGCCCGTCTATGTCCGGCCGATAGTTGAACTGGCCAGCCGTCTTTGGATGATCCGGAGATTCGACCCCCGGTGAAACTGATACGCGCGGTGCCATCACCAGGGGCTGATTCGTTTCGGCGATCATCATCCTCGCCGTTCATAACATAATTTTGCAGTGGGCAATGCGTAGATGGTTGCCGGGGATAACTGCTTAGTCAGCAGTGCAGGTGCTGCATGCCGTGCCTGGGCTTGTTCCCGGCACATTCGCGCTGCTGTTTAGAACGCTCCCTTGAAAGAGGTTCCACTTCACACCGGCAACGTATGGCGCGCCTTCGGTTTTGCCAAAGATCGCGTTGCTCAGTCCCCCCTCGACGACGACACCATTTGCTGCGTTGAGAGGGCCGCTAAAGGTCATCGTCGAGTCGTTTTCAAATTCCCCGTGCATATTGAGCGCCAATAAAACCCCGACTTTGCCAGCGCAAATCGTCGACGGTTTGCCCAGCACGATGAAGGAATGGTGGGTCGCTTGAAAAACTGCGCCGCCCTCGGGAGCGCAATAGGTATTGCCGCCGGCTCCTACGTCCAAGAATAGCGCCCCCCAGGATACTTCGACGCCGTTCACGAAGTTGCATCCAGTAGGCTGAATGATTGCCGCAGCGAAAAATCCGCCGTAGGACGGATTGCCCGTAAGCGACGCGCCATTACAGTTCAAGATGATTCCGGAGCCACCTTGGGAGCCGATCGGCGAGCCGCCGTGCGGCGGCCAATGTATGCCCAGCGGATCGGACTGGCCCGCACAACCGCCACCGTTGTAGGTACATTTCACCGTGAACTGTGATGAAATATTGGCCGCCATGACCTTGCCGGCGAAATCGAGAGCGTTGTTCGCGCTCTTGAACGCCCGCGATCCTGTAGCGAGACCATCGGCCACGCCAGGCCCATCGGAACCATTGACGGGATCCCAATTCAGGACAAATTGATTGCCGGACGGGATTTGCCAGAGATTGGGGCATCGCGTGATTTGCCATTTATTGGAGGTGACGACCGTCACTTCCATAGTCTGTAGTGGATAGAGATAAGTGCCCTCCCAATCCGTCGGCTGACATCCGTGGATGCCTCCGACTGTGATCCACTTAGCGCCAGTCGCATTCGATCCGGTCGGCAACGGATCGGCGTTGGTGATCGTTATGCGGCAGCCGACTGGGAATCCGGAGGCGACTGGCACATTGGTTGCGTAGAACGCTCCGCCGCCGAGCACGTAGTTCCAGCCGCAGTGCGCATTGTCGACGGTTATTGGCCCAGACGTGAATGGTACGCCGTTAACAGTGGGAAGCGTCACGCCTCCCGGCAGCTGAGTGGTCTGCGGATCACCGGCATTATCCTGGAATCCGCCGGTAATTGAACAAACGCCATCGCCCGGAAAAAACGAATTGCAGGGCATCGGGCCGGCAAGTGCCATATATCCAGGACCCCTCAGAATTGCCCGTTTTCCGGTTGTTCCCGCGACGCCCGCCCCCGAGATGGTCAGGCCGGTCAGGTCGATCGTGACGTTTCCGGCCGCGACCAAAAATGCGCCCCCGGCAAACGAAACAGCTGACGGAATTGATATCGTTTTGACTGCAACAAAGGTCGCACCCGCTGAAAAACTCCAATGAAAGTCGACCCCCGCCAGGATCGTTTCCGAAGAAACGTTGCCGGAAGCATTTCTAGCCAACGCGAGATGAATACCGTTTGCTCCCCACGGACCCCAATAAACATTAGTCACGTCGGCGATTGCAAATTGCGTCGCCTGCATGCCGATTGAATCGTTTCCTCCGGTAAACTCCAAGCATTGACTGGCAGCTTCACCGCCGTCCATCGCCATGACACCGATACTCTTGTCAGGAACCGCGAGCGCGACCTTTGCCGGCGCTGCGCAATTTCCGAAAAGCTGGGTCAGAGCCGATGAGCTGCCGCCCTGGTTGCCTTCAACAGTGCAAAGAGCCCTGTTGGCATCGGTTGAGGAATAGACGCCATCGGCCAGGTTGATTGCTACGGGGCCGCTCAAATACGTCGCAAATCTCGATCTAAAAGAACAGGCCCCTTTAAGCGTGCACGCGGTGCCTGGGGTAAGGCAGTCGTTCGTGTCGTTTCCAGACGGGCTGGCGTAGAGCTGAACGCCCCCACGCGGCACAAGCCATGGACCAGGGTTATAAAACGAGCGCCATGCTCCCTCGACGATCTTCACGCCAACCGATTGTGACGGATAGAGTATTGTATTCACGTCGGTCGGAAAGCCGGACAGCGTCTTCCCGTTCCTCGTGTCGCCGTTCTTGATCAACACCGAGCAATTCGATGGAAATTCCGTGACCGCAGGTAGCGTCAACGTAAATTGTCCGGTCGAGCCGGTGCCGGCGAGGATCGTACCCCGACAATGCTTCGGAGCGATTGCAGTGTCTGAGGTGACCGGCCAGGCCACATTGGTATCAACGCCAGAGTCGAGAGCCGTGGCACCAGTCAGCAGGATTGCGGCAATAATAACGACGCCGCCAATTCGGAAACAGCGTACCACATCGGCTTGTTCTTTTGATTTGACTTTCATCGTGCAATGATTAGCAAAGTCGCTGTCTCAAGCCAAATAGGGACGACATTATTAGCACTCGGTTCAAAAGTTCGCTTGAACAGCGCGCCGAAGATGATCGTGAAATATTAGGTTTCATGGCGCACACTGTTGTGCTAACTATGAGCTTGATATCAGTCGCGTTTACTGCCTAAGTGTCGGACTTTATGGCATTACTTTCCAGGCGTTTAGTTTTAGGTGGGGCGACAGCCTTAGTCTGCGCACCTGCAGCGCTAAGAAGAACGTACGCCAAAGAAGATAACATCAAAGTATTGCAAACTGTTACCGCCTCAATCAAGGGTTCAGCATTGCCATCTAGCACTGGGCAAATTGTCCCCCGTGTGTTGGCTGAGGAAGTTATCGCGGCCAATCTCAACTTGGCGCCCAAATTTGGTTACTGGGTTGGGCCAGATGGTTCGTTCACTGATCCTATCAGTGGAATCACAATTCTGCAGGGCTACGTAACCGCTGCACCCGACTACGTCATACCGCCGATGCCGGCGCCGGAAGGTCCATGGCCTCAGACGATAAAATCTGGGTCATGGGATCAAGGCACCCTGAAATTGTTCGTTTGGGGGCAATCAATCGCTGCGAACGCTGGGCATGGGCTCTACGCTGCGTACAATACGGACAGGACCTTCGTCTATGCCGAGGGAAATTACTATCCCTGTATCGATCCCATTGTTGGCGCCGAAGGCACGGGCGGCAGCGTTTGGTCGCGATTTGCGGATGCAATACTGGGCCATCCAATCAATAATACGGTCGTCACCCAAGTCGTCATTGGATGTTGCGCCCAAGGTTCCACATCGATTAACGATTGGTCGCCGGGAGGTGGCGAAGCCCCGAGATTGGCTCGCTCCTTGTCAGATTATATAACCAGCGTCGGACAGCCGACGCATTTGGCATACTCTCAGGGCGAGAGCGATTTATATACCTTTAGTACCGAGCAATGGATTGATCGGTGGCAGAGAATGCTTGCGAGTATCCGCAAGCTCGGCTGCACGTCGAAAATTTGGACTTCGATCGAGACTATTTGCAACTTTCGCACAGCAGCCGATCCGTTTGATGAGGATGTCATAAGGGAAACGCCAGATTCCTACATCAAGACGGAAATCGGCAGACAGAACATTCGCGCCGCTCAGCAAATGGTAGGTGCGCTCGGTCCCGATACTCGACCTGGGCCGAACCTTGACTTGATCGACTGGCATTTGCGCGCTTGCGGCGATGGATGCCACTTCGGGGACCGCGGTCTTGCAATGGCCGCGCAAGCTTGGGCTACCGCACTGACCGAGTAGTGATTGGATGCCTTTTTGGATTGGCAGTTCTCAGCGGTATCCGGCCGCTCACGCGGTTAGGGAATGTTGCTCCGACGCGCTCGTGACCCTGATTGGGTTTGCCTGATGTGTGCCCGAACTTGCCAGCAAAGTACAATTTCCTAACAAGTTCGAAGCCCCGCCAAGCCAATCGATTCGCATATTGCCCCAATATGTAACAGTTATCCGCTGGGCCCAGCACTCTTGCCGAATGGTCCATTGCTTCACTTTTCCGGGTAGAGCAACACCTCGATGATGTGAGTCTCTTTTTGCAGCTTCGCCGCTTCGGTGGTGATCGATTGAACCCTCCAGCCTACAAAATCATCACCTTCGCCGACCCAAGCACCGCTTTTGTCGGTCTTCTGGAATAGGTAAGCCTTTTTGAGCGTTCCATTGACCATGACACCACCAAGGACAAACCCTGGATCGGTAAAGGCCACCGGTGGTGGTGCTGACTTGGGCGCGGGCGGTGCTGGCGGCACATACGGCGCACGTGATCGCGAGAAAATCGGGTGGGCTAGGATTTCCTGATGAGAAACAGTAGCCGTTATTTGTA